>Ga0116183_1004906_pt1 | contig 12915 bp, 12 predicted proteins | sample AD_UKC078_MetaG_FD_89753 | JGI IMG/M metagenome (GOLD analysis project Ga0116183, IMG submission 89753) | Active sludge microbial communities of municipal wastewater-treating anaerobic digesters from USA - AD_UKC078_MetaG | ecosystem: Engineered > Bioreactor > Anaerobic > Digestate | place: USA... | reverse complement strand
TTGTCCGGTCTCAATATCGAGCGGGGAAAAAACATTACCTGAGAGAATTATACTTGAAAAAGATGAAAAGTTTCTTATTTCCCTTCCTAAAAGAGACAGAGAATATTTTACATCATTATCTGTTGTGCAGACAAAAAAATGCTGGCGTCTTTTTAAAAGAGATGTTTACCCCGCACTCCGGAGCATGAATACCCGCTACCTTTCATCTGTTCTTAAAGGCGAATACACACAGGACATGTATAAAAAAACTTTAGAATATGAACGGCCGGTGTTAATTCTTACCGGCAGACAGGATAATGCTGTCGGCTATAAAAATCAAATGAAATACTTTATGGATTTTCCCCGGGCGAGCTTAGTGGTACTCGATAAGGCAGGTCATAATCTGCAGAAAGAACAGGAAAAACTTTTCCAAACACTTCTAGGAGATTGGCTGGAGCGGGTGAGGTCTTATGAAAACACATGAATCTCTTGAGCAAAGAATGATAGGAACTTATTTAGACATGCTCCCGTCTCAGGAATCTTTTCAGAGTGAAGATCATGCTGAAAAAGAAATGATTCAAATACTGCATGCTCTTATGAATACTCTGTATAATAAACCTACTCTTCTTTTTTCAACATTGCATGCTGATGATGCGTATAATAACCGCTTTAATAAATCCGCCGATAAAAAACCTGAGCTGTTAAAAGATATGAGAACTGCAGAGAAAAAAATTAACTCATTAATTGAATATCTCTCATCTTGCGGAAGCGGAAATAGAACAGCTAAAATTCCTTCATCATATAAAAATATACTTGGGGAAATTGGAATTGATATTAGTATAAAAGATGGATCTATATCCTTTTCATCAAAGATTTACAAATCAATCGATGAAGATGTATCAGCCTTGCATGAAGAAATCCAAAGTAATTCTATTACCAATTACCGTTGCCTCTTTTTTAACGAACAGAGTGCTCTTCTTAATTACCGGACATTGTCGGGGAATCCTGAACAGTTTAACAGACTCATTGATTACTTGAAATCTTCGTATCACTTTTTTAAAACACAAAATGCTGTTTCTCTTGAGTACATTAAAGGGAAGAATAATTCTATACCGCTAAAAGGCGGATTCCAATATAAGGTTAATCATATTGGTGTTTCGATGTATTACGAGCCTCTTGTTAAAATGAGCGCATCGTATTCTTTGTGCATTCCTAGCATGAAAAAACTTCTGTCATTTTTTTACGACATGGAAGATGACTTAAAACAGTTTATACTTCTCATGACCAAAAAGTGCGACAACTGCCGCTACTGCGTTCAAACCGATAAAACGGGAACAAGAGAACGTGCATGTATCAGTGTGGAACGTGAAAATGAGAAGTACTCTTTATGCCCTTATTTCCCTGGCTACTCGTACACCTTTGATCATCTTGACGGACAAATTGTAGATTATATGATAAAACTTTTAGTCTTCATGGACGAACATCTGGATTTTTTAACAACATAAGGAGAAATATATGAATGCAGCTTCCTTTTGGGAAGTAATTTCCCGCTATAATAAACAGACTTGGCCGGTTCAAGTTATTTTTTTTGTAGGTATTATTCTATCCTTGATAATTTCAAAAAATTCAAAGTACAAAAATCTCGTGAAAATAACTTTAGGTTTATCAAACTTATTCATATCTTTTGTTTTTTTCTTCCATTATGGAACAGAACCCATTCAGAAGTTTTTTGCATTCCCTTTATACCTCATAATTGGACTCTTGTTTCTTTATGAATCAATTAAAAACTATGATGATACATTACAAAAAGCAGCAGTACCTCAATTACTTTTAATTCTACTTTTTTTACTTTATCCTTTTTTATCTCATTTGCTTGGAAATAGATTCCCAGGGACAGTAACATATATTATGCCCTGTCCTCTCATCACATTAAGCATAGCCTTATATTCAATGTATAAAACAAGAAACCGTGCTTTATTACTTTGCTTGGCACTGTGGGGACTGACAGGAATTAAATCGCTTTTTTTCAATGCCTATGAAGATTTGATTTTACTGGCAGCAGGCCTATACTGTATATATATTCTTATAAAAAACAGATCAAGAAAGTTGGAATCTTTGTAAAAAACTGATAATATAAGTATACAAATTGATTATTTAAAAGAGGGAATATGAAAAAGCTTAGCGTACTTATTTTGACTTTAACATTACTTGTTTTTACTGGATGCCAAAGCTCAGCTGCAAAAAATAGCAATTCACCGACAATCAAAGCAAACGATTACGCAGGACAAATGTATTTATACGGCGAAGAGCATGGTGCCCAGAAAATAATTGAAGAAGAGTTTTCTTTATGGAAAGAATATTATGATGCAGGCATGAGACACCTGTTTGTCGAGCTTCCCTGCTACACTGCAGAGTTTCTAAATATCTGGATGAAGGAAACAGATGATAATATTCTTATATCAGTATATGAAGATTGGAAGGGAACTGCTTCATATAATCAATTTACTTTCGACTTTTTCAAAAACATCAAAAGAGAATGCCCGGAAACTAAATTTCACGGAACAGATATTGGGCATCAATACGATACCACAGGTGAAAGATACATAAAATATCTTGAAAACAATAACTTACTCAACACAGAACAGCATGAAAGAGCTCTAATAGTCATTGAACAGGGAAAAAAATGTTATGCCCTGAAGAACAACGCAAAAAGGTTTTATATTGAACGCGAATATTTGATGGTAGAAAACTTTATTTACGCTTTAGGCACAATCGAAAATGAAGACATCATGGGCATTTACGGTTCTGCTCATATCGGTCTGAGTAATCTTGACCACACCGGTACCATTCCCTGTATGGCTAATCAGCTTAATGCTCTCTACCCGGGTATGATTTATTCAGAAGATCTCCGCACTCTTTTACGCGAGATTGAACCGCTGAGCACAGAAACAATTACCATCGAAGGGAAAGACTACAAGGCCTATTACTATGGCCAGCAGGATATCAGCTGGCTCAAAGGGTATGTGTACAGAGAATTCCGGCATCTTGAAAACGCTTATGAAGATCTTAAGGACAACATAAAAACAGGCGATGTCCTCCCCTTCGATAATTACCCTATGAATGTAAAAACCGGAGAAGTGTATGTTATAGACTACATGAAAACTGATAACACAAAACAAAGACTAATCTATATTGCAGACGGCAAAATCTGGAAAAACAGGGAAATAACAGAAAGTATTATAGTTAAATAATCGTGTTGGAAATTGCTTAGGATCCGGCTGCCGTGTTGTTAGATTATCAGTCTTCAATATCCAAGGCAATTTTTAATGCTTCATTTAGTTCAAATAGCTGATGTCCTGTTAGTGTTCCAATATAATCTGTTAACATAGATTTTGGAATACTAATCAATTCATCACAGTGTATTGCACTATCATGCTTTAGTCCTGCATCAATACTAACCGGAACTTGAGTTGAGATTTCATCCCACCGTGAATAAACCGGAGCACACGTAACAGTACTAAAACTTGAGTCAATTAAAACCTGCCGGCTTACTATAACAAAAACACGGAATTCACGGGGATCATACTTGCTGCCTTTATATACCCGATAAAGATCTCCCCGTTTCAAAGCAGTACCTGATACTCTAAAGAATCCATTGCTTCTTTATTAAGATAAGCAGCTGTTTCATTGATTTTTTCTAAATCTAAAAGATTTCTCTCCTGTCTTCGAAGAAATTCCAAATAGTTCCAAATGGCTTTTTCTATAAATTCTGATCGTTCTCCGTCAGAGGTATGAAGACTTACCTGATCGAGGACATCAGAAGATAATGAAACAGAAGTTTTTATTCTCATAACATAATCATACTACCAAGGTGGTATACTGTCAAGAAAGATTTATCAAAATAACTTTTTTACTTGACAGCACTCCATCAAGGTGCTATATTTTTAGCAGGTGCTAGTTTTTTAACACCTCTAAAGGAGATAATATGGCCCTTGAAGATCTGCCCAAAAGAGAACGCGCAATTCTTGAACTTCTGTATAAATTAGGAGAGGCTTCTGCACGCGACATACAAAAGGAATTTGCAGATGATCTTAGTTATTCGACAGTCCGCACTTTTTTAAACAATCTTGAGCAGCGCGGAAAAATTTCCCACCGCCAGTCGGGTTTATCCTTTGTGTACTTTCCGCTTGCTCAGGCTGAACAGGAAGGTCTTTCTGTACTGCAGCAGGCGCAGACAACTTTTTTCAGCGGTTCTAAAACTAAAGCTATTGCAGCTCTCCTGGGGACAGATTCAAAAATCTCCGAAGAGGAATACCGTGAGTTAAAAAAGCTTCTTGATTCTGCCCGCGATAATTCCACAGGAAAAAATCATGAGTGATCTAATCCTTATAGGCGCACTCCTTATAACCATTTTTCTTCGTGTGCAGATTTGCAGACTTGCCGCCTTTATTATCCTGCTTCCTTTTAAGAACTTCCTAAGTCCTTCTTTCAAAGTGCCCATGCTGCGCTTTCTCCTTCTCGCACTCCCTCTCATCATCACAGGAATAACACTTTTTTCATACAACTCAAGCAGTTCAGCATCAATCTTTTCTCACACTGATACTATCAGTATGGAAAAAGAGGAGCCGTTATCCAATACAATAACTGATAACGGCATTACAGAAGATTCTTTATTAAAGTCGGCACAGGCTTCTTCCAGCACTCATACAAACTCAGCAGAAAAAAACTCAGCTGATAATGACTCAGCTCAAAAGTATTCAGCTGATGAAACATCAGATAAACTATCAGCTCATACACTTGCGGCTCGAAATGTAAGTCCTGTTTTCACAGTCGATATTTCAAACACTTCAGCTGCATCTATTATTTCGATCTGGATATCAGTTTCAATAATTCTCTTAACCATCGTTCTCGTAAACCGCATTAGAACAAACTTATTATTAAAGCGCGCTTATATCAACAAGAAAAAAGAATGGAAAAAGGCAATATCTGCATTAAAGAGGAAAGGTTATGACTGCAGAAAAACCCGTCTTTACTCCGTACCTTTTTGGAACGAGAGCCCCTTTTCATTCGGATGCCTCCGTTCATCAATCATTGTCCCGGAGACTTCGGTGTCATGGAACAGTGAACAAAAACAGGCTGTACTGCTGCACGAGATGCAGCACATACAGGGGCATGATCTTTTAACCGGTCTTGCCCTAGATATTATGAATGCTTTGTTCTGGCCATGCGCTCTTGGAAAATTTCTGGAGCGTCAGCTGGAGCAGGCTCAGGAGGAGCGCTGCGACATGTATGCCGTACGTTCCGTCTGTCACCCCTTAGAGTATGCAGATCTATTATTGAATTTTGCATATTCACCAAACTCTTATGTATTGCCCGGTGCACAGGGTTATGCAGGAAAGAGTTCTATCACAAGGAGAATTAACATGATAGTAACAAACCTTTCCGCATCGGGCGGAAAAAAGAAACGAGTACATCAGGTATTACTGAGTACCGCCATGCTCGGCTGTATTGTACTTGCACTCGTATTTGCATCACCGCTTATCTATGCAAAGCCTGCAGCAACCGAAGCTGCTCAAGCTCCGCTCAGTATACCTGCAGAGACTGGAGTAGAAACTGATATTACTGTTATGGGAGTTAGAACTCCAGGATCTAAAGTTGAAAATTTTACCTTGCAAAAGGACATCCTGCCCGGTTTATGGCCTGTCGCAGAAAATCCAGGCCACTTAAGTATGAGCTTCGGATTTAATGTTCATCCAATTACCGGACAGGTTTACTTGCACAAAGGAGTGGATATTTCTAACTGGAGAGCAGGAGACCCTCTTATTGCTACAATGGATTCAGTTGTATACCGAGTAGATTATGATCAAGACTATGGAAATCATGTGGTATTAAAGAAAGGAAATGTTCTCGTAATTTATGCTCACTTAAAAGATTTTTCTGTAAAAGCTGGAGATACAGTTAAAGCCGGTACAACTATAGGACATATCGGTAATACAGGAATATCAACAGCACCGCATCTGCATTATGGAGTTTTCATATACGATGATACTGAGGCTGCAGAAATTTTTTCTGTTTCTGAAACGGAGAGCGCCGGGAGTCTCTTCCATGGAGGTTACTGGATAGATGCATTACCTTTGATGATAACACCAAAAGCGTAAGTTATACCATAACAAAATTTAAAGGTACATGACGGTAAAAAGTTGTGTACCTTTTTTTTAATTGTCTGCTTTATAAACTTGCCGTTTCCCATATTTATTTATACCTTAAATTGTATGGTGAGAATAATACCAGCTTTAAAGTATAAGATTAAAAATCTATTTTCAGAAAAAACCGATTTTACTCTGACAAGTCTTCATGAACAGCTTAATGATTATGAATATGAAATTGATGCTGATACCTATGATGACCTCCTGCTCCCGCAATTTGAAAAGAAATACAACAAAACTTTTACAAGCTGCGGAGATGAAGTATTTAATCACTGGCTTAGAAGTATAAAATCTAAAGAACAGATTACTGCATTGCAAAGTGATATTTCATCTCTTTCAGCTTCGCCTCATACAGCAAAGATTGAAAAATACCTTAAGAAAATTGGAAAGCAGTTTAGAGGAAATCTTACCTGTGATCTTTGGAACGGTTTCAATATAAAATTCTGGGTGATCGATAATTTTTATCAATTGTACGCTCTGAATATTCTCTTATCTTTCTGTATTTTTCTCCTGAATACAAAAATACTCTTTTTGCCCGCTGCATTCTTCTGCATTTTCAATTTAATACTCTTTGTTTTAACGAACGGAAAAATTTCAAGAATATCTGGCTCAATACACTACTTTCTTACTGTCTGTGTAAGGCTGAATAAAATACTTAAAAAGACCAATATAAAACTCAGCATCCCTGTTCCTAATTTGCGTGAAATAATAAAAGTGGGCGGACACTCTTTTTTATTCAGAGACGGATTCGGAAATACAGCCGGCGATATTATTTCACTTCTTCTTGATTACCTCAGGACATTTTTCTGCCTGGAATTATTCGCCTACAAGAAAGTTTCTAAAATAGTGTACAAAAACCGCGATGAACTGAGAAGAGTGATTTACTTTACCGGCTATCTTGACTGTCTTTTAAATACTGTCCGGATTATGGAAAACAGCGAAACAGTGTTATCGGCTGTTGCAGAAAATAGTTCCATTGAATTTCTTGAGATAAAGCATCCGCTAATAGAAGGATCTGTCGGACAAAGTAAAAATCTCGAACGGGGAGTAATCATCACCGGCCTAAACATGGCGGGTAAAACTACCTTCATGAAATCGCTCGGCCTCAACCAGCTGCTCGCCACGAGTTTCGGATTCGCATTTGCTCAAAGTTACAGCACCCGGGTTCTTTCTATTCTTACCTCCCTCAAAATAAATGATGACATACTAAAAAGTCAGAGCAGATACTATGCAGAAGCAAAACGCCTTTCTTCTATAAGGGAACGCATAAACGCACAGCCTTGTCTTTGCTTAATAGATGAAATTTTATCCGGCACAAATTCCGATGACAGAATTTATGGAGCAACTCTTATCTTAAAAGAATTTGCTTCCAGCTCCAAATCGATAATTCTCGCTGCAACTCATGACCTGAGTATTGCAGAGAATTTAAAAGAGCTTTATGACCTTGCCTATTTTGACGGGGAAATCCAGGATGACAAACTGATATTTGATTACATGTTAAAAAACGGTATTGTTTCCAAAAAGAACGGGCTGCTCATTTTAAAACTCATGGGCATCGCAATAGACTAAGGTACACATTTTCTTAAAAAAAAGCCCTTCTAACAGCTACGCTGCCAGAAGGACTTCCCGTCCAGCAAGCCGGACGTCGGAGAGAGTTTATCAGCTTATTTACAAGCTTTATTTAATCATACAACTTATAATGCTTTTTTGTCAAGTTTTTTTTATTAGGTTCGGACTTTTTTACACATTCTTAAAATCTATATTAAAAGGCAATATCAGTCTTTCCGGTAATGACACCCGATCGATTGCTCGTTGTGTATAGCTTGAGAAACAACAATACGAGCAGTTTCTACCGCATTTCTAAGCTCAATAATATCTCTTGTGGGTACTGCTTCCCGGTAAAAACTCGTAATACGGTGTGCGTGGTAGTTCAAATCTGATTGAGCCCGCTCCAGTCCTTTTTTGGTCCGTACAATGCCCGCATGGTTCCACATGGTTAACTTAATATACTTCCAATCCTGATAAATGAGCGATGGTTCAAAGGTTTCGGCACCTTTTGGTATTTTCCAATCGGGAATACACCCGCAGCGATTTTCATAACCTTGTTCCCGTAGAACGTTTTTTGCAAGATGCGATGCAGTCTGAAGCCCGCTGTATAATCCTTCGAGCAGGCTGGTTGACGCTAGTCGATTTGCTCCATGAAGGCCGGTGCAGGCAGTTTCTCCTACAGCATAGAGCCTCTTAATCGATGTTTGTCCTAGAGCATTTACTCTGATTCCGCCGCAAAAATAGTGAGCTGCAGGAACTATGGGAATAGGTTCTTTTGTTATATCGATGCCGCCTTTTTTGCAGGTTTCATAAATTCTCGAAAACCTTTTTTCTATAGGTTCACTTCCGCGGTAGTAATGAGCAATATCTAACAGAAGATACTCACAGCCGAGGGTACTCATTTCTTCATACAAAGCACGGGCAACAACATCGCGGGGGGCAAGTTCCGCCTGAGGTGTGTAGCGTTCCATAAAAGGCTTGCCTGCAGGATCTAAAAGCCTGGCACCCTCCCCCCTCAATGATTCTGAAATAAGAAAACGTTTTATATCTTTATGAAACAGGGCCGTCGGATGAAACTGCATAAACTCTGCATTAATGATTGCCGCACCAGCTCGAGAAGCCATGGCAATTCCGTCTCCAGTTGCGCAGGATGGATTTGTTGTAAACTGATAGATATTGCCGATTCCGCCTGTTGCCAGCACCACAGCATGAGCGAAGATTTTTTCTACCTGTCCGCTCATGTTGTCGAGCGCGTAGACACCGAGTACTTCTCTTTCACGGTACCTTTCCTGAGAGTCTGTTGAGTGGTGATCCGTGGTGATCAAGTCAACCGCAGTGCAGTCTTTACGAATGGCGACACCAATTTTTTGTGCATAGTAAACAAGATTGGTTTCAATCGCATCCCCTGTGTGATCCTCAAAATGAAGAATACGCCTTCTTGAATGAGCAGCTTCTTCGGTATAGTCAAATTCTCCCTTGTCATTCCGGCTGAAATTAACACCTACGTGCTTTGCCAAAAAATCCTGTACTGTCTGAGGAGCCTCGCGCGAAAAACGCTCAACAGTCTCGCGGCAATTTATGCTGCATCCTGCATCCAGAATATCTTTTTCAAGAAGTTCAGGATCGTCATCCGGAGCAGAGGCAATAATGCCTCCCTGTGCATAATTTGTATTAGACTCTTCTATTTTTGAGTTTTTCGTAATAACAAGAACAGATAGGCCTGCTTCCCGGCACGAAATTGCAGCAGAAAGTCCGGCAATGCCTGTTCCTATAATGAGAACATCGTTAATCATACACCTTCCGTAATCTCTATCATTGTTGATAACGCCCTGCGGGCATCGTCAGCATCCCGTTCGCTTATTGATATTCTGAATTCCTCTTCACTGCCTTCTTTAAGTGCTTTAAGAACTTTAAGAAGTTTATCCGGCGTAATAAGATCCATATTCCGGCAGCATTTTTTTTCCAAAGGAATTATTTTTTTATCAGGATTCTCGTGAATCATTCTTTCTATGAATCGGTATTCTGTTCCCACGCCTAGCACAGAACCTGCCGGTGATGAAGCAATAGCTTTAGCCATCCCCTCAGTCGAAGCAGAAAGATCAGACAGGGAAACAACTTCTTTAGTACATTCAGGGTGAACCATCAGCTTAATGCCGGGATATGAAGAGCGAAGCGATTCAACCTGAGCAGCAGTAAATACCTTGTGAGTCGGGCAAAAACCGTCCCACAAAAAAAGCCTGGCTTGAGGATTATTTGAAAGAAGTCTTCCATCCTGAGAAACAAGTGCTATTTCACGTTCATCTATTCCGAGCTGCTTTGCTGTGTTATAGCCCAGGTTTTTATCCGGCAGAAAAAGAACCGCACAATCCTGCTTAAAATAATGTGTAAGTATTTTTTTAGCATTTCCTGAAGTACAAATACTCCCGCCTTTCTCTCCGGTTAAGGCCTTTAAATCGACCCAGCTGTTCATGTAGGTTAAAGGAACGACTTCTTTCCCAGTGAGCCTTTTAATTGATTTCAAAGCCTTTTCCGCAGTTTCTTTGCTGGTCATATCTGCCATGGGACAGCCTGCAAAATACTCGGGAAGCAGAACCTGCTGATCGGGGCGAGCAAGGATTGCTGCACTTTCGGCCATAAATCGTACCCCGCATAAAATTATGGTTTGTGCATCTGATTGTGAAGCTATAACTGCAAGGCGGTAGGAATCACCCACCGCATCTGCAAAGCGAACAATATCGCCCTGCTGGTAGTGATGAGCGGCTATTAAGACTTTTCCACCGAAAAATTCTTTTAATCTTTGTATTTCATTGAGAACCGTACTTGTTGCTCTTCCGTTTATTTTATTTTCCATATTTACAGTACCGCTTCCTGTTTAAGAGAAAAATCGAAAATGCTCACTGAATGAGTCAGCTCTCCGAACGAAACAAAGTCTACACCGCATTCAGCAAGTGAAGGAAGTCTTTCCAATGTCATATTACCCGAAGCCTCAGTTTCCGCCTTCCCTGCAATAAGCTTTACTGCCTCTTTCATGAGATCATTGTTCATATTGTCGAGCATTATACGGTCAACCTTACAGCCGAGGGCTTCACGAACTTCATCAAGATTTCTTGTTTCAACTTCAATCTTAAAGCGGTTTCCCCATTTACCTCTGGCTTTTGCAACTGCGGCAGTAATACCGCCTGCTGCATCAACATGATTATCCTTAATAAGAATCATGTCATATAAACCGATGCGGTGATTCTGACCGCCGCCTGAGGCAACTGCATATTTTTGAAGTTTTCTCATGCCGGGAACTGTTTTTCGTGTATCTAAAATAACAGGTTTCCCGTTTACGGCAGAAACAAAGCGGGCTGTTTTTGTAGCAACCCCGGAAAGATGCGATATCAGATTAAGAGAAGTTCTTTCTCCCGTTAATATAGAAATAAGGGGGCCGGTTACTTTTGCAACAACATCACCCTTTGTAAGACGGTCCCCATCTTTAAATGATGTTTCTACAACAACTTTTTTGTCCAGGCATGCAAAAACAGCACGAAACACGTCTATACCGCACAAAACACCATCATCTTTTGCTAAAAGCTTAAAGACCGCCTGCGTTTTACGGGAGAATATAGAATTGCTTGTAATATCGCCGTTTTTATCAAGATCCTCTTTGAGCGCTCTTTTAATAAGAGGAATATAATCTCTCTTCTGCAAAAAAGACTGTTTTTGTTGTGAAAAAGCCATAGTCCATAATCTCCTGAAGTTTTATATGAAAATGAATTATGACAACAGAGTAAAAAAGTGTCAATAAGACCAAGCCGGCGAATAAAAACACCGGCCTAAATGTGATAGAATATAGAAAGAGGTTTATATGAATACATTAGATTTTACAAAAAACACAAGACTCCAGACACAGCTCAATTTTATTATTGAGATAGATAAAGTAAAAAATATCTATAGAAAATCTCTTTTGTTCGACAAGAGCAGATTTGCAAACGACGCGGAGCATTCCTGGACTATCGCAATAATGGCTATACTTTTACGGGAATATGCCAATTTCCAAGTTGATATTGAAAAAGTCGTACTCATGCTGCTCATTCACGACATAGTAGAAATTGATGCAGGCGACACTTTTTTATATGCAGCAGACCGGAAAGATGCGCATATAAAGGAAGAAAAAGCTGCCGAACGCATATTCGGCATCCTGGAACAGGATCAAAAACAGAAGTATATCAGTTTGTGGAAGGAATTTGAGGAGAAACAAACAAAGGAAGCTAAATTTGCCGTGGTTTTTGACCGGCTTGAACCACTTCTTCAAAACTATATAACAGAGGGCTTTACGTGGAAAAAAAACGGGGTTACTTATAATATGGTCTACGAAGTAAACAAGCATATTGCAGAAGGATCAAAAGAAATTTGGGATTTTATTTCGGCAATGCTCGACAGCGCTGTTGAAAAAGGATATTTACCCCGAAAATAGCAAAAAAAGTCGAGAGGGAAATATCAGTATAAAGTAAACTCATTTTGTCAGGTGAAAAATGGATAATACAGTACAGGCAGAAGCAGTTCTAAAAATGCAGGAATATATCGAAGCGCACGTATTCGATACCGTCACACCGGGAAAGCTCTCACGGATATCCGGATATTCTCCGTGGTATGCATCCCGTCTTTTCCTAAATTTTTTAAACTTGACGCCCGCAGACTACATGAGGAGGCTGCGCCTGTCAAAATCTGCATTGCGTTTACGTGATGAAAAAGTAAAAGTCATAGATATTGCGTATGATGCAGGATTTGAAAGCGTGGAAGGATTTCAAAGAGCATTTCATAAGGAGTTCGGCTGTAACCCTCATGAATATGCTCGTAGTCCCGTTCCCATTTACTTGTTCACTCCATTTAAACTGAGTATTAAGAATCCTGACAAGGAGAATACCATGGAAAAAACAAAAACAGTATTTGTACAGGCTGTCGAAAAACCTGAGCGTAAGGTTATTATTAAACGCGGTGTAAAAGCAAAAGATTATTTTGTCTATTGCGAAGAAGTAGGATGCGAAGTCTGGGGACTATTACAGAGTATTAAATCTTTATCTGGAGAGCCCGTATGTATGCGGCTTCCGAAAAAGTACATAAAAGATGGAACCTCCGAATATGTGCAGGGGGCAGAAGTTCCGCTCGATTATGACGGCGTAGTGCCCGCGGGTTTCGA
>Ga0116183_1004903_pt1 | contig 12922 bp, 7 predicted proteins | sample AD_UKC078_MetaG_FD_89753 | JGI IMG/M metagenome (GOLD analysis project Ga0116183, IMG submission 89753) | Active sludge microbial communities of municipal wastewater-treating anaerobic digesters from USA - AD_UKC078_MetaG | ecosystem: Engineered > Bioreactor > Anaerobic > Digestate | place: USA... | reverse complement strand
TCGAGTCGGGATGACGGTGAGCACCCGCTGGTCGATGTCGCTATACCGGCCCTCAAGTTTTCCTCGGATGTGGCTGGTGACGGCAGAGATGTTCTGCATCAGGGAGACCGGGTCCTTGAACGCTTCGGTATTGATCCTTTGGTGCGTATATCGAGAGAGCGTGCCATTGTGTTCGAACGTGGAGAAGATAGTGGTGTTGATATGCCCCTCGTTGTGAAACTTGAAGGAGCGCAACGTACCGTCAATGTCAAAGTGGGCGAGAATCTCGTGGAGCATGTGTTGGTCAATCTGCATAGGGGGCCTCGCTTCTCTCTGTATTCCCTCCCATAGTACAAGGAGATGGGGTGAGAGTCATCCCTGGGGAGGAAAACCGAAAGTGTTTTTAAATAATAGAGATAAGACGAAAACGGTGATTCAGCTATACGAAGCCTACAGGGCACAGCTGATTGAATAGCTGTAGCAGAATGCTCAGCGTATATTACAATACGGTACATAAAAGTGTTGATTCAGAAGGTTTTTACAGGCCTCTGACATTGCCTATCCAATGAGGGATAACTAGCTCCCAGTTCAATACTTATTCGATGAGTAGTAGAAATTTGGAACCATGTTATGAATTGGTAAGGTTAGGACAAAGTATGGTAAAGTAGGGTAAAGTAAAAAAAAGAAAATTGTTGAAGAGTAATTCTTGTTGTGTGATAATTGTACCTGGAGCATAAAAATGGACTATCAGATGAGGCAGGTTCTTCCCTCTGCTTATAACATCATAACTTCGAATCGATCCATTGGTTATACAATGGATTCTGCAATTGCGGATATCATTGATAATAGTATTTCTGCCGAAGCCACGGAAATTGATATCATCACACCACCGAATCCTAATGCTATCACTTGTTATATTTGTGATAATGGTTTTGGCATGGATCTATTGGATTTGGATAATGCAATGACTTTTGGTGGTCGTGATTATATTAAGAATCGAAAAACGACGGATTTAGGTCGTTATGGGCTTGGCCTTAAAACAGCTTCCCTCTCTCAGTGTAAGCGATTCTCAGTTGTGACGAAGAAAAAGGGTGAACACCTTATTGGTGGTTGCTGGGATTTGGATTTAGTAAAAGATCACAATGAGTGGAAGTATCTCGTGCTTTCTGATGCAGAGTGTTTGGAGATTATCAAAGATACTCCTCTTGTAAACTATGACTCAGGCACTGTGGTCCTCTGGGAGAAATTTGATCGTCTTGAAGCTACATCTGGAGATCAGAAATATCGTGAATTTACCCAATTGATAGCCAATACTCAGAATCATATGGAACTTGTGTTTCATCGTTATTTAGTGGGGGAGAAGGGAATAAGGAAATTAGCTATTCGAGTGAATAATCGTGTTCTTGAGCCCAATGACCCCTTTCTTGGTAATACAAATCCTTCTGTGGTAGAGCCCATCGTCATTCCTATTGAAAACGATACTGTTACGGTATATCCACATAAACTAGTACATCCTTCAAGAATGGACCGTACCACCTTGAACCGGCTAGAAATCAAAGGGACGCTTCTAAACACGCAGGGATTCTACGTGTATCGGAATAAGCGATTATTGATATGGGGTACGTGGTTTGGATTGGCACATAAAACAGACAAGACAAAGTTGTGCCGAATACAAATTGACATTCCAAACTCTTTGGACCATCTGTGGAGCTTGGATATTAAAAAATCTAATGCAATCCCACCCGCTTTCATCAAGGATCGCCTCAGAGCGATTATCATGACTGTCTCCGATATTAGTGTTCGGACATTTAGACAACGTGCCACACCGAATAAAAACAAAACGCCATATTGGCTTCGAATGATAAGTGAGGAAAAATTTTCCAAGTACCAGATAAATATTGAAAATCCTTTAATCAAAGCGTTCCAAGCGGAGCTTAATGAGAAACAGGCCTCCCTGTTTTTAGATGTATTACAGAATATCGAGACATTTCTACCCATTGCACAAATAAATTTTGATTTACAACGAGACTATTCAATCGAAAATGAAATTGATTCTGAAAGCAAGACACTTGCAGAATTAGAAGTCTTGTTTGAGAAATATCTTAACTTGGGACTATCAGCGAAATCATTGTTGATGATAGAGCCATTTTGCAACAATCCAGAATTTGTAGAATTGAAGGAGAAGAACAGGTGAAGCAAGAAAAAGTTGACTTGTTTATCAAGATGGCCCAAGTTGCGATTGCCGATCAGATTCCACCACAACATCGGACGAAGGAGGCAGTCCAGAAGAAACTCAGTCACTATGTAAAGTATGCCCAATCGTTTTTAGATGATCCTGAACCAATGACTATTGATCAAGAACAATATTTCTATGAACAAGTTTTCAATAATGTTTTCTTGGTGCTTTCCGAAGGCATTACCATTATTGACAGAAAATCAGATTTTGATTTTTGGCTTGATAAACGCAGGCCAAAAATCGAATTTGATTTTTGGAACCGATATAAAAAATACCTATCACATAAAAAAGGCTGGAGCGAAGCAATAATTCAGACCTTAGACAAAGACTCTGATAAGATTCTTGATTTGCTTGGAGATCCTAAACATCCGAAAGGTTGGACACGGCATGGGTTGATGATAGGTGATGTACAAGCAGGAAAAACAGCAAATTATACTGCAATCATAAACAAGGCTGCTGATGCTGGGTATCAAGTCATAATTGTATTAGCAGGAATTACTGAAAATTTGCGTAAACAGACACAAGATCGTTTAGAGAAGGAGTTTGTGGGAATACCAAGCAATATCGTAGATTCTAAAGGTATTAAGGGGAAATGGAAGCCGATTGGGGTTGGGGAAATGGTGAACTTTGATTCAGTTAAGAAATGGCCTATATCATTTACCTCAACATCATTTGATTTTCAAAGTGCTGCAGCTAACCAAATCACTCAACAACTGAAAGATGATGATATCTATCTGTTTGTATTGAAAAAGAATAAAACGGTATTGACCAACTTGAACGACTGGCTAGGGAAAAACAACCCAAAGATTGGAGAGAAGATTAATCTGTCTGCTCTTGTTATTGATGATGAATCAGATAATGCATCGGTTAACACAAACAAAAACGAGTTGAATCCAACTGCCATTAATTCGGAAATTCGTAAGATTCTTGCGTCTTTCACAAGGGCATCCTACTTGGCTGTTACAGCTACGCCATATGCAAATATTTTTATTGATGGAGAAAATGAGGATAAAACCCATGCCTTTGATTTGTTCCCCAAAGATTATATTCATTTATTGAACGCTTCCTCTGAATATATCGGTGCCGCGGCACTATTTGGTGCAGATGCAACCCCAAAAGCAAAAGAGTGTATAAAGGTAATCAATCTTGAGGATATCGAATCTACTATCCCTCTAAAACACAAAAAGGATCAATTGCAAATCAGAACTATCAACGATTTGCCAGAATCTTTGCTGGATGCAGTACGGTACTTTCTCCTTGTTCAAGCTCTTATGGATTGCCGACCGGGGATGCCGTTGCATCGGAGTATGCTGATTAATATTTCACGATTCACTGGTGTGCAAATTAGTATCAGGGATGTGCTTAACACTTGGTTGGAAAATAGTGTATTCCCTTCTGTTAAAAATTATCATGCAGTACCTGAGTGGGCTTCTGAAGAAACTACTGGGGAATTCCATTTATTAAAGAAAGTTTGGGATAAGTACGAACTCGGAGCTGTGTCGCAATTGCAATGGAAGGATTTTTCAAGTGGGGTACTCGGTGATGCTATCCCCAAGGTGAAAGTTGTTTCGGTAAACCAAAAATCGGAACCGTTAGTTTATGATAACTTTCCGGCTGGTTTCAGAGTTATTGCTGTTGGTGGATTCAGCCTATCCCGGGGTCTTACATTAGAAGGATTGGTGGTAAGCTATTTTTATCGAAATTCGCGTGCGTATGATACCCTAATGCAAATGGGACGATGGTTTGGTTACCGGTCACACTACCTGGACTATTTTAAGCTATGGATGTCAGCTGATTCCATTGTATGGTATCAAACAATCGTGGAGGCTACAGAGAATCTAAGATACCAAATCAATAGAATGAATCGTATAGGCAAGAGTCCTTCAGACTTTGGTTTGGCAGTTCAGCGTCAACCTTTGTCGAGGTTATTGATTACAGCACGGAACAAGATGCGTAATACCCAGGCGGGGAAAACGCTACCTATTATCATTAGCGGTCATCTGGTGGAAACTCCAAGGTTGTATAATGACATAGAGGTTAATAGGTCTAATGGTGCGTTGGTAAAGGAATTTATCGCTGATGTTGCCACTATAGGAAGACGTGAAAGCGATGAGACTACTTATTACATGGGGTCAGCACTTTTATGGCACGACGTGCCCAGAGAAATGGTTGCCGATCTTGTTGCCAAATTCAAAAGTCATAAATGGAATCTAAATTTTCAGTCTGTTGGATTGTCGAATTATATTCGTGATGATGAAGATACCTTGCTATGGGATGTGGCTTTGATCACAAAACAGTCAGGGGAAAATTGTGGCAAGGAAATTTATGAAATACCAGACGGGGTAATTGAGGTAAATAAGCAATTACGTTCTGCTAGTATAAATGCAGATGATAACCAATTGAAAATAGGAAAGAAAAGCGTCCGTGTCGGCCCTGGAGGTATTACACAGGTAGGATTGACATATACGCAGATACGGCAGATTGAAAAGCGTATTGGAGTGTCATCCGATGGTTCTGCTAAAAAGAAAATTAAAGATTCAGACCTTTTGGCAATAGAAAGGCCACCTATAGTTTTGATATATTCCCTTGCTCTTAAGATTGATAGTGAACATCAACAAATCGGTGTGTTTAAACCAGGGACCACGGTCTTTGCAATTGGCTTGGGATTCCCCCAATTAGCCGAGGATGCTGAAGAAAAATATGTGCAATATGTTTATAATCCCGTTGCAGCACGTTCATTTTTGGGGATCGATGAAGACGAAATGAGTGAAGATGAGGATGATGATGAGTAAGATTATCGAAGATTTACGAGCTAAATGGGATTCCAACGTCCAATTTGATGACGAGGTAGCAAGATACCTCTCGATTTGTTTTACTCATCCGCAAGAATGGTTTCTTGGTTGGAGTACTGATAACCAAAAGGAATTAGTCTTGGTAACTCAAGATTCTTCTAAATTGGCTGATACCTCCTCTTCAAAGTTCATAAAAGTGACCGAAAGGAAAACTGAGCAAGACAAATATTTTCTCTGTTTCACTCTTATTGATGAAAGTGTATATGAGGTATTTCTAAAACTTTGTGAAGATCTGATTGAACAGGTTAAAGAAGTCATAAATGTCAGGAATGCTCAGAACATAGTTCTTGAGCGTTTCCAATTATGGAAACGGATGCTGGAGCGTCAAACACTCTCTTTGGAATCTTATAAAGGTGTTTTGGGAGAATTGTTACTCATTCGGGATTTGTTGCATGAGGGACATGATGCTCTAGAAGTACTAAATGGTTGGACAGGGCCAGAGTTCACGGAACAGGACTTCGTTTTTCCAACATCTTGGTATGAAGTGAAGGCGGTTACATCCGGAGCCATGATTGTAACAATTAGTTCCGCTGGACAATTAGACCACCCGGGTGAAGGATTCCTGTGTGTCTATCATCTTGACAAACAGGCTACTGAATCCCCAGATGCCCTCTCAGTAAAAAAAATGGCCAATTCATTACGAGAAACATATTTGAAAGGCAATGTCGAGGCGTTGCAACTATTTGAGGATAAATTATTTCAATATGAGTATGCGGCGATGGTTCTGGAAGATACTTTCTGGTTTTCGTATTCACATCGTGTCATGTTCTCAATAGCCGAAGATTTCCCAAAATTAATACATGACATGAAACGTGTTGAAATGCAGTCTGTTAAATATACGCTTATCTTGTCAGCATTAGAGAAATGGAGAATCCAATGAATGCCAATATACAACCAATCGAGGACTTCAGGAAAAATCTGATGGATCAAGCCAAGATCAGTGCAATCTCGGCGGGAGTAGGGACGACCCTTCCTTTCATTGAGTGCGTCTTATCCGAACTGAATGGCACTAATTTTGTGGATAATCCAGTTACCTTTTATTGGAGTGGAAAAGGAGCAAACAATACAGAGATTTTGATTTTTGGCTATGATTTGGATGAGGCTGACAACTCAATTAGTCTCTATACTGGTCTGTTCCAAGACTCGGTTGAAATTGCTTCTGTTACGCGAACCCAAATTGAGGAGAAGGCGATAAGAGCTTTGCGGTTCGCTAAAGAGAGCTTGTCTCCATCAAAGATTTTCAAGAATAGCATAGAGAACGAAGCTGCTGACTTGCGCGATTTTATTCAAAGATACAACAGAAAGGCAAATGGAATCGCCAAATTCAAGGTAGTATTCATAACCAACGATAGGCTCAGTACAAGAGTAAAAAGAGTTGAAATTGAAGAAATAATTAGTGGTATCCCTGCGGAAATTCAAGTCTGGGATATTGAACGATTACATAATTTACTTGTGGTCTCTGGTAAGGATCGTGAGGATATTGAACTAGATATTAGAGAACTTACAGGAAACAGTATAGGGATTCCATATCTTGAAGTTCCACAAGATACCAACAATAATTTCTCTTGCTATCTTACCGTTCTGCCTGGAGAATTACTCGCCCAGATATACCACGATTACGGTAGCCGACTCCTGGAAGGAAACGTAAGGTCCTTCCTGAGTACCAAAACAGCTGTAAATAAGAAGATTCAGGCTACTATCAACACAGAACCAGCAAAATTCTTTGTCTATAACAATGGAATTTCCGCAACAGCTTCTGCGCTAGAGTTTAATTCTGGAACGATTACAAAAATTTCAAATATTCAAATTATCAATGGTGGCCAAACCACTGCATCTTTGGCGTACGCAAAATATAAAAGAAACAACGATGTCTCAAAAATTAGTGTTCAGATGAAATTAACCGTTGTTAAAGAACCCGATCCAATTGAACTTTCAAACACAATCCAAAAGATTGCTAGATCATCTAATAGCCAGAATAAGGTATCTGATGCAGACTTCTTTGCAAACCATGAATTCCACATTTTGATAGAAAAATTATCTCTCAAGACGCAAGCCCCGCCAAAATCAGGGTATACGGTAGGTACATACTGGTTCTATGAGCGAGCAAAGGGCCAATACAATCAAAAGAAAATGTTTATGAAGCCCGCTGAAGTGAAGAAATTTGAATTCTCATATCCAAAAGAAAATTTGATTTCCAAAACGGATTTTGCAAAGTATCACAATATTTGGCAGAGGAAGCCTCAAACAGTGAGCAAGGGCTCAATTACCAATTTTAATAATTTTGCATCAGTCATCGAAGATGATTGGGAAAGCGAGTCTAAAAGAGCAAAATACAACGAGTTGTATTTTAAGAAAATGTGTTGTATCGCATTGCTGTACCGTACGTTAGAGAAAGAGATTACTATTCATAAACAAGATTGGTACAATGGCAGTTATCGCGCAAACGTGATTATATATGCACTTTCGCTGTTCTTTGAAACCATAGATCGAAATCACAAAGGATTGGATTTTAACTATCTACGGCTCTGGAATGACCAAGAAGTGAGCGAAGAGCTTTTGAATGTGCTTATTGAACTATCAAGGGATGTATATCTAGAGTTGACTAGTTCTGATCGAGAGGTTGAAAACGTTACTCAGTGGTGTAAGAGGGATGCCTGTTGGAAGAATATACAACATAAATTTAGAGAATATCGACTCGACCTAAACAGGATTAGTGCCTATCTCGTCGGAGGAGAGCAATCAATTTCTGCAGATATTTCTGCCAAGAAAATTCAGAAAATGGACAACGAAATTGATTTGTTGAGCCGAGTGGCATCTCCAGATAAAGCATTTAAATGGAAGAATTTGCCGCGATTTATTGATCAAAACCAACAAGTGATTGCTCCCTCTCAGGATGAGATTCAAGCAGTTAACGCAGTAATTAAAATGTGTGCGGGCAGAGGCCCCAATCCTCCCAGCTATGTTCTCCGTAGCGCATTAAATGTGTGGGAGAGGGCAGTTGATAATGGATGGAAGTAACTAATGAGAACGTATAGGGTCTTGGACATCTTTGCGGGAGCAGGTGGCCTCAGTCTAGGGTTTTTGCAAACAAAGAGATTTGAAATAGTCGCGGCGTTTGAAAATAATTGTGCTGCTAAAGCGACGTACGGTACGAATCATTCTCAGACAGTTTTGTATGAGGATGTGCTAGATGTTAGCTTTGAGGAGCTGTCGACCTTGTACGGACAGTTCGATGTAATAATCGGAGGACCACCATGTCAAGGTTTTTCAAATGCTAATCGACAACATAATCAGTTGATAAATACAAATAATCAACTAATACGTACGTATGTTGAATTCATTAAAAATCTGAAGCCAAAGGCATTTTTGCTAGAAAATGTGAAGATGCTCAGTTCCAAAACACACCGATTCTTTTATGCGGCAGATGACGCCGATGAGGTGCAACGGTATCAATCATTTAAGAGTGAAGAAGTGCATGTATATCATGGACAGGAAATCATTCCGTTTAATGACTTGATTCGTGAGAATAGGCTAGTATGGCCCGAATTTTCCATTGGGGCAGAAGTGCATATTCTAGTACGGGAACTGAAACGAAAATTGAACAAGGGAACTCTGAAAATGAGTGATGTTATCCCACTGTGTAGTACGATCGATTTTTTCATTTCTTGTTTAGAAGAAGGACGACTTAAGGATTCTTTAAGGTCAGCAACTGCCGTTTGCCGAGACGAAAGAGATACGGAAGAACAAGATCTTTCAACTCTGATCATGATTGCAGATGCCTTATTAAAGTTGGAGGATATTGCTAAAAATAACATTGTAATTCTCGAAGCAAAGCAAGAGGAGAGTGATTTGTGGTTTATTGTATATTCTTATACAGTAATTGATTATCTTCTATCAGAGCTGGGAAAGGAATATTTTACTGACGAAAGCATAGTTAACTCAGTTGATTATGGGATTCCACAAAATCGAGAGCGTTACATAATGTTAGGAGTAAGAAAAGAACATAACGGTAAACCACAGCTCCCTGTTAAACATGTTCAGAGAACTACAGTGTATGATGCAATCGGTGATTTATATAACGTTAAAAGTACTGAATTAGTTGAAGATGGACCAATTCCGCTCAGGAAAAGCAGCAAGAACTCTGCTCTATCTTCTCTAAGGGATAGTGATCTGCTTTATAATCATGTTGTTACGAAATCTTCCCAAACAGCCAAAGAACGATTTGCTGTGATTAAGCAAGGAATGAATTTTCATTCTTTGGACAAGAAGTTGATAACAAACTACGCAAATCCTAAACGGACCCAAAATTCAATATACCTTAGACTTGATGAGACAAAACCAAGTGCAACAGTTACCAATGTTAGAAAGGCGATGTGGATTCATCCAATTCACAATCGTGCAATCAGTGTGAGGGAAGCAGCAAGACTTCAGTCTTTTCCAGATTCTTTCAGGTTTGTTGGGACAAAGGATCAACAATATCAACAGGTAGGTAATGCTGTTCCGCCCATGCTCGCACATGAATTGGCCTTATCTCTTCTGGAATCTTTGGACCAGATTGCTTGCCAAAACTTGACGACCATTAATCTTCCCATACTATAATGTTGCTGACAAAAAATGTGATTGCCTTTTTCTAGGAATGGATCCCGCCGTCATTACGGAACAGATTCATTCCGATTTTTTTGAATTCTTACTAAACCCCAATTCGAATACCCCCGATACAAGAAGAAGTCCCCGCTTTCCAGCAAGGACTTCTTTGTGGAGGTAAGGGGAATCGAACCCCTGACCTTCTGAATGCCATTCAGACGCTCTACCAACTGAGCTACACCCCCAATTGCGACAGTGGGTATCATACGAATTGGTAACTTTTAAGTCAAGCCGGCATAGTGAAAATGTATGAATGTCACAACTTGGCTTGACCTTTTAAAGCTCTATGAGTAATAATTCTTTGACGTATTGCAACATATATCAGTCGCATAGCGGTTCACGTCAGAGGGGGGTCTCATGGGGCTTTTGAAGAAACTCAAGGAAGTTAGCGTATCCATTGGCCCGATGGTCGCCCTCATCGCTCTGTTGCACTTCTTTGTCACCCCCCTCCCTGAGGGAAATCTCCTCGATTTCGCCATCGGCGGTGTTTTTATCACCGTGGGGCTGGCTATCTTCCTGACAGGACTTGAAGTCGGCCTCATCCCCTTCGGCGAGCGGATCGGCAGTGACACCACCAGCAGCAAGAACCTCTGGCTGGTGCTCTTCACCGGCATGATCGTCGGTGTCGTCATCATCATTGCAGAGCCGTCCATCGCCGTGCTGGCCGACCAGGTGGCCTCGGTCAATCCCGCCATCTCCACAACCTCGCTGGTGACGATGATCGCCCTGGGCTTCGGCTTCTATATGATGATTGGCATGGCCCGTGTCGTTCTGCACATCCCATTGAAGTGGATCTACGTTGTAAGCTATGCCACCCTCTTCATCATCTTCGCCTTCAGCTCCCCGATCATGATGAGCATCGCCTTCGACAGTGGCGGTGCCTCCACCGGCCCGCTTTCGGTTCCGTTCGTCATGGCGGTGGGCCTTGGTGTTGCCCGCGTCCAGCAGAAGCAGAAGGATAGTGATAACTTCGGCTTGGTCTCGCTCGTCCTCATCGGGCCGACGCTGGCCATCGGGATCCTCAGCCTCTTCAGCGGTCCGGTCGGTGACGTTGCCGGGGAGTTGGTGGTGAACCAGTCCGGCAACTTCCTCTCCCTGATCGTCCCCTCGATGGAGCAGGTGGTCAGCTCCCTGGTCCCCCTCATCATTCTCTGCCTCGCCTATCAGGTGCTCCTGATCAAGATGCCGATCAGGCGCCTGCTGCGTGTCGGCATCGGCTTCATCTACCTCTTCGTCGGCTTGACCCTCTTCTTTGTCGGTGTCAACGGCGGCTTCATCCCCGTGGGGTTCCAAATCGGTTACACCATGGGCAGCTACAGCACCACCCTCCTCTTGATCGTCGGCCTGGCCATCGGCGCCATCACGGTGCTGAGCGAGCCGTCGGTCTATGTGCTCGTCGACCAGGTGCAATCGATCACCCAGGGCCACATCCGCAAGCCGGTGATGCTCACCTCCCTCTCCATCGGGGTAGGACTCTCCGTCTTCCTCGCTGTCCTGCGCATCCTCACCGGCCTCTCGCTCTGGTACTTCGTCCTGCCGGTCTATGCAGTGGCAGTGACCCTCAACTTCTTCATCCCCGATCTCTTTGTCGGTCTCTCCTTCGATAGTGGCAGCGTCTCGAGCGGACCGATGGCCACCACCTTCCTCCTCTCCTTCGCCATCGGCAGCTCCGTGGCGGTGGGAGGCAACCCGACCACTGACGCCTTTGGCGTCATCATCTTCGTTTCGATGACTCCGGTCCTCGTCGTCCAGATCCTCGGCATGATCTTCGCCCGGACACAAAAGAAGGCGGAGAGAGCCAAAGAGGAGACAACACCATGAAAAGCAGCTTATTCTTTGCAGTCGTAGATGAGGGGAAGGCCGATGGCCTGATGCGCTCGGTCAAGAAGGGTGGCGGTCGTGGAGGCACGATCCTCACCGCCCGCGCCAGCGCCTCAAACTCCCTGCTCTGCCTGCTCGGCCTCGGCGATAGCCGCAAGGAGATCCTGCTCTCGATGGTCGACGAACCCCTCATCGAGCCGGTGTGGAACTCCCTGGTCAACAGCAAGCACTTCCGTGGCACCGCCGCTTCCTTTGCCGCCTCCTGGGATGGTCCATCCGAGGAGCCGGAGGGGGAGCATGAGTGGGACCTCATCTCCATCATCTGCAATCATGGCCATGGCGATGACATCCTGGCAGCCGTTCGCAAGATCCAGCCGGTGGGTGGCCTCATCGTCGATGGGCGAGGCACGGCACAGACGTGGGATATTCCCTTCTTCTGGGCCCATCTGGTCCCTGAGAAGGAGGTGGTCTTTGTCTTTGTGCCCGCGCACGCTACCGATGTGGTCCTCGACGCAGTATCAAGCTTGAAGAGCTTCAAGGAGGAGGGGAGTGGCATCGCCTTCACCCTCGCTGCCGAGCGCACCGAAGTGAGGCAGAAGAGTTCAGTATCTTGAACTTTATGTTAATATAATAACATATTGTTAAGAAAATTAATTATTTGTTGTAAAACCCCTTGCGCAACCCGCTCAAAATCTGTACCGTACTAGCACACCGCCGTTTGACGGTAGTTGGAGATAGAGATGGAACAGAAGATCAAAGTTGCAGTAATGGGCGCCACCGGCGCCGTCGGGCAGGTGTTCATGTGGATGCTTGCCCATCATCCCTGGTTTGAACCGGTCTATGTGACTGCGTCAGCGAGCCGTGTCGGCCTGAAGTATGCAACTACCGTCCACTGGGTCATGCCCTTTGAGATGCCCGCCCATATCAAGGAAGTCGTGGTCCAGGAGTTCAACATCGAGGCGATGAAGAACGCCGGGGTGAAGATCGTCTTCTCCGCCCTCCCGTCGGAGGTCGCCAACGAGGCCGAGCCACAGCTGAGGGACAACGGCTTCTACGTCTTCTCAAACGCTGCATCGATGCGCTACGAACCAAACGTCCCCATCCTCATTCCCGAGGCGAACATCGACCAGCTGGCGAGCATCGAGGCGCAGGGCTACCCCGAAAGCGGGTTTGTCGTCACCAACGCCAACTGCTCGACCACCGGCCTGGCCATGGCGGTGGCCCCGCTGGTCAAGTTCGGTATCAAGGAAATCATGATGCACAGCTACCAGAGCGTCAGCGGTGCAGGCTACCCCGGGCTCTCCTCCTTCGACATCACCGACAACTGCATCCCCTTCATCAAGGGTGAGGAGGAGAAGGTGGAGAAGGAGATCAAGAAGATCCTCCGGGT
>Ga0116183_1004902_pt1 | contig 12923 bp, 13 predicted proteins | sample AD_UKC078_MetaG_FD_89753 | JGI IMG/M metagenome (GOLD analysis project Ga0116183, IMG submission 89753) | Active sludge microbial communities of municipal wastewater-treating anaerobic digesters from USA - AD_UKC078_MetaG | ecosystem: Engineered > Bioreactor > Anaerobic > Digestate | place: USA... | reverse complement strand
GATCAAGCCATCGAGCTGCTTGGTGGCCAGCTCATTGGCAGCAGCTACCCCCTCCTCCTGTGTGATGACCAGCTCCTCGATGAAGAACCACTCGACCGCCTCGATGGAGCGAAGGTCTTTCTTGATCTTTTGATAGATCTCTTCGGCAGCGAGGTAGTCATAAGTCTTCCGTGCCAGGCACACAACTCCCAGATGTACGTGCTGTTTCACGATGCCACTCCTTGTATCCAGTGGATATGGGTATATATACCGCTTCTATTTATTTACTTTCTATAAGTAAGTAAATACTACAATTGATGATTCGTCAAGAATTATTTTTGAAAAGTGTGGATCTCCATCACATGGCCTGGAGAAAATCCTAAAGAAGATCAGGGCAACACCCCGATAGTATGGATGCAACCCCTATGAAATTCCCCCTGTCTTACCCATGCAAAGGCCAGGGATTGTGAGACTCAGCGAAAGTACTCTTGGAGCACCAGGTCCGCGGCACCCCGTTGGGCCACCAGCGGGTCGTAGCTGGTGGCAAAGATCTTCGGGGGCTCCGAGCAGAAGGCATCCGGCTCACCCAACAGGTGCTCCACCTCGGCCTTCAGGGCAACAGCGATCTGCTCACAGCAGGCGACGATCAGGAACGACTTGGGGGCAAGCAGGCGGCTGATGATCTGCATCGCTATGGCCAGGTACCCCGCCGCCCGCTCGATGATCCTGATGGCAGAGCCATCACGCTCCTCAAGCCGCTCTTCAAGCCCCTCGAAGAGCGCAAGGCGCTGCTCGATTGAGTTGGGGTCAAGATCCTGCAGATACGCCTGCAGGCACCCCCTGCTGCCACAACTACACTTGGGCCCATCGTTGTTGATCGGGATATGCCCGCTCTCGATCGTCTGCTGCTGGCTATTCACATAGATCTGGTCATTGTTGACGAAGGCTCCATTGACACCGGTCCTCAGCAGGAAGGTGAACATGCTGCCCTGGTGGTCATACCCACCGTAGCGATACTCACTGAAAGCCAAGGCACTGCAGTTGTTGTGGATCATCACCATCAGGCCCAGGCGCGCTTCAAGCTCATCGACCAGGGCGATATCCTTCATCCCGTCGATGCGGGGGTAGTGGCGCACCCGCTTGTTGAGGAGATCGACCTGGCCGGGGGCGGCCACGCCCACGCCGATGATTTTCTCCCGGTCAAGATCCAGGCGGTCGATGGCGCGATTAACCTCCTGGGTGATGAGGCTGATAATGTCATCAGCCTTCACCCCATCGGTGAGGGGGTGCATCACCGAGTAGATCCGCTCGTTGTGAAAGTCAAAGACACCGAGGGAGAGGAACGCAGCCCAAAACTCAAGACCGATCGTATATCGCGCGTCCTTCACCACGGCATAGAGGACCGGCCGTCTCCCCTTCTTGCTGATCTGGTCGTCTCCGTTCGTCTCCAGCGGGTAGATGAGCCCCTCCTCTTCCAATGCGGTGAAGATGCGGAAGATTGTCGGGGCCTTGAGGCCGGTGCGGTTCACGACCTCCGACTGGCTGATACCACCGGTTTTGCTCGAGTGGATGATCGAGAGCACCATGTTCTGGTTATGGATACGTAAATCAGAGGCCCGAAGTGGATTTCCTGTCATGCAACTCCCCTTACAGCCAGTCTAAACGCATCGTCTGAAAAAATCCACAAGAAGAAGCTTTACAACTGATCTCGGATGGGTTATATTTACTTTCACTAAGTAAGTAAAGGAGAGAACGGTCTATGCCTACCCAAAACCTCGTCGATTTTGCCAAAGAAATCCGAAAGCATACCATCTATACCATTGGTAACCTTGGAGTCGGACACATCGGAGGGGCACTCTCCATCGTGGAGCTGCTCGCCCTGCTCTATGGAGAGACGATGAGGGTCGATCCCAAGAATCCCGACTGGGAGGATCGGGACCTGCTTGTCCTCTCCAAAGGGCACGCCGGCCCTGCCCTCTATGCAACCCTTGCCCTGAAGGGCTTCTTCCCGATGGAGGAGCTCGATACCCTCAACCAGGGGGGCACGAACCTGCCGAGCCACTGTGACCGGACCAAGACACCCGGTATCGACATGACCACCGGATCGCTCGGCCAGGGGCTTTCAGCCGCCTGCGGCCTCGCCTACGGGCGCAAACTCGATGGCAAGAAGGTCTTCGTCTACGCCATCATCGGCGACGGGGAGAGCCAGGAGGGGCAGAACTGGGAGGCTGCGATGTTCGCCGCCCACTACAAGCTCTCCAACCTGATCGCCTTCACCGACTACAACAAGATGCAGATCGATGGCACCACCGATGAGATCATGGGCCTTGGCGACATCGAGGGCAAGTGGCGGAGCTTCGGCTGGCACACCCAGCGCACTGATGGCCACGACATCGGCGCACTGCAGAAGGCCATCACGGCCGCCCAGGCACACACCGAGGGCCCGTCGATGATCATCATGGACACGATCAAGGGCAAGGGAGCCGCCTTCTGTGAGGGTGATGTCTCCAACCACAACATGCCGGTGACCCGCGAGATGGCCGATGCGGCGATCGCAGAACTAGGATGAGGAGAGAAGAGATGAGTACAAAAGAGATGCGGGCAGTATATTGCGACACCCTCATCGAGCTTGCCCAAGCCGATGATCGGATCATGGTGGTCGAGGCGGATTTGATGAAGGCGAGCGGGACGATGCGCTTCAAGGAGCAGTTCCCCGGCCGTGGGGTAGATGTCGGTGTAGCCGAGGCGAACCTCGTCGGTGTTGCCAGTGGCCTCAGTGCGGCCGGAAAAATCCCGTTCGCCGCCACCTTCGGCTGCTTTGCCAGCCGCCGTGCCTTCGACCAGTTCTTCCTCTCCGCCAACTATGCACACCTCAACGTCAAGCTCGTGGGCACTGATCCCGGGGTCACCGCCGCCTACAACGGCGGGACCCACATGCCCTTCGAGGATGTCGGCCTGATGAGGATGGTCCCCTCCCTGACGGTCTTCGAGCCCGCCGACCCGGTGAGCCTGAAGGCACTGGTCAAGGCGAGTGCCGCCCACCAGGGGTGCACCTACATGCGCCTGCACCGCAAGCCGATCGAGCCCATCTACAGTGAGGGCGAGACCTTTGAGCTTGGCAAGGGCAAGGTCCTCAGTGATGGCGGGGACGTCACCATCATCGCCATGGGTGCGATCATGATGGTCGAGGCGCTCAAGGCCAAGGACGCGTTGGCCAAGGAAGGCATCGCGGCAACCGTGATCGACATGCATACCGTCAAGCCGCTTGATGAGGAGTTGGTCCTCGCCCAGGCCAAGCGCACCGGGGCGATCGTGACGGCGGAGAACCACCAAACAGCCGGCGGCCTGGGAGCTGCGGTGGCAACCTATCTTGCAACCGTCCACCCCACCCGGATGGCGATGGTCGGCATCCACGATGAGTTTGGCCAGGTCGGGACCCAGGCCTGGCTGCAGCAGCACTACCACCTCACCAGTGATGAGATTGTTACACAGGCAAAGCGCCTGCTCGCCCAATAAAGACAAAGGAGAATCAGTACCATGACTATTGCAATCGCTAGCGACCTTTCCGGTTTCCCATTGAAGAAGGCATTGACCGAGCACCTGAAGGAGCAGGGTCACACCATCCTTGATTTCGGCATCGAGAGCGAAGAGAAACCCCAGCCCTACTTCATCCAGGCGCCCAAGGTGGCCAAGGCCATCCAGAAGGGCGAGGCCGAACAGGGGATCCTCGTCTGTGGCACCGGACAGGGGATGGCCATCGTGGCCAACAAGCACAAGGGCATCTACGCCTGCGTGGTCAATGATATCTTCAGTGCCGAGCGGGCCAAGATCGTCAACAACGCCAACATCATCACCCTCGGCGGGTGGATCACCGCCCCCTTTGTCGCCACCGAGATCGTTGATGCATGGCTGGCGATGAAGTTCACCCAGAAGATGGAGTTCAAGCATGATTTCCTGAGCAACGCCTTCAACCAGGTTGTCGCCATCGAAGGGGAGAACTTCAAATGATCGAGAGCTTGCAGAGCCCGGTACGGATCATCAGCTGCCAATCGCTCTCTGCCGATGCACTCCACGAGATGCTCTGCTATTTGGTAGGGAGTGTTGACGCCATCACTGTAGGCATCATCACCGATGATGCCCCGGTGACGGCGAAGCAGACCCTGCTGGAGGAGCTGTCCACCACGCTGAACATCCACATCTTCGACCGGGTACAGCCCAACCCCCAGAGTGCGGACATCATGCGCATGTACCGCGACCCCCGCTTCGCCGCCTGTGACCTGCTCATCGGCATCGGGGGTGGCAGCGTCCTCGACTCCGCCAAGGCGCTGGCGATGCTCGCGTCCAACGGGGGCGAGCTCGACAGCTACCTCGGCAACGCACCCACCTTGAAGGTGGAGAAGGCCTCGATGCCACTGGTCCTCATCCCCACCACCGCCGGCACCGGCTCCGAGGTCACCCGGGTCGGTGTCTATACCGACGGCAGTGGGAGAAAGCACACCCTCGGCTCGCCGTTGATGTATGCACGCCTGGCCATCCTCGACGCCTCGATGCTCGACTCCGTCCCCCCCGCCCTCTGTGCGGCGACCGGACTCGATGCCCTCGACCACGCCCTGGAGTCCATCTGGAGCAAGAACAGCACCCCTATCACCCGCATGATTGCCCGAAAGGCCGCCATCGAGGTGTTGGAGACGCTGCCCAAGCTCCATGAGGCAATCGTTACCAAGAAGAAGGATCGTCGCGCCCTCCAGGAGCGGATGCTCATCGCCTCTACAAAGGCGGCGATCGCCTTCAACCTCACCGGGACGGCTGCAGGGCACGCCATCTCCTTCATCCTCAGCGAAGAGTGGCACGTCCCGCACGGCCTCGGCTGTGCCTTCACCCTCCTGGAGATCTTCGACTGGGCCCAGGGTGACACAGCGGTAAGGAGCGAGCTGGCAAAGATCGCGGCGTCACTGGACACCAATCTTGTCGATGAAGAGAGCCAGGTGGCAGCCCTGAGGAGAGCCATCGTCACCCTCATGGATACCCTCTCGATCCCTCGCACCTTCGCAGACCTTGGGGTAAATCTGGGAGACGTGGGGGTCTTCGCCCGCTCCATGGAGGACCCGAAGTTGCACAACCAGTTGCCTCCGCTTGGCAAAGAGCAGCTCTTCGCCATCATCGAGGGCAAGCGATGAGCGCCATCCTGCTCAGCGGGGTGGTGGTCCTCATCACCCATGCCCTAGAGGCCATCACCGGCTTCGGGTGTGCCGTCCTGGCCATGCCCTTTGTCTCGAGCCTCCTGGGCATCAAGATGGCGGTGCAGGTGATCACCATCCTCGCTTGGCTCTTGGCCCTCTACCTCGCTATCAAGTACTGGCGCTCTATCAACTGGCGCCAGTACGCCATCATCACCGCCTTGATGATCGTGGGCCTGCCGATCGGCATGGCTCTCTTCAGGAGCCAGGATACGGGAATCCTCTCCCTGATCCTGGCCCTCTTCATCACCGCGGCCTCGATCAGCCAGCTCTACCGCCTTGCAGCAAAGCGGGAGGAGGGCAGTCTTCCTCCCGGATGGAGGGCCCTCCCCTACTACCTCCTGCTCATCGTCGGCGGGGTGGTCCATGGCATCTTCTCCACCGGAGGGCCGGTGGTGGTCCTCTACACTACCAAGGCCCTCAAGGACAAGGGGGAGTTCAGGGCCACGCTCTGCCTCCTCTGGGTCACTCTCAATACCCTGATCATCGCCCGCTACATCGCCGAGGGGTCCCTTGTCGGCCCCACCCTCAAGACTACGGGACTCTTGGTACCTTTTGTTGCAATTGGTGTATACTTCGGAGAAAAGATCCATGACAAGATCGACAGCAGGAAGTTCTCCCTGGTAGTCTTCTCCATGTTGCTCCTCACCGGAATCTTCATGCTTATAACGAGGTAAGAGATGAATACAGACGCCCAAGCCACCTTTACAGCCCTTCAAACGATCAATAAGGGGCTTTCCATCTACAGTGTGGAGGACCCCCGCTTCGCCTCCTACGGGCGGCTCCTCGACTCCTTTGATGCAGCCAAGCTCGTAGCATTGGCCGACGAGGTCACCCCCCTACCCACCGAGGGCACCCAATACGTCACAAGTGAAGCGCGCCTCGAGGCCATCACGGACCTCAAAGAGCTCTCCCTCTTCTTTGGGGGAGAGGCAGTCCAGATCGGCTGGTGCAACGGGCAGAACAGCACGATCAACGGCGCTGAGTACCACAAGAGCCCCGAGCTCTTCATCGCCGTGACCGACTGCCTCCAGTTCCTCACCCCCTACAGCGCACTCAAGGAGTTCTCTTCTCTCTCCAGCAGCGAGGCGGAGCTCTTCTTCTTCCCCAAGGGAACCGTCGCCCTCGTCGATCCCAATGTCCTCCACCTCGCCCCCTGCTCGGTCCACGAGAGCGGGTTCCGCTCCCTGATCATCCTGCCACTGGGAACCAACGAGGAGCTGGGAGAGGCGGACATAGCAAAAAAAAGGGCAAGCTCCGATCGAGAGGCACCCCTGCTGTTGAAGCGCAACAAGTGGGTCATCGCCCACCCTGAACGCATCCAGCTGACTCGTCAAGGAGCTCTGGCAGGTATGACCGGGGAGAACCGCCGCGTCACGCCCCTGCCCGTGTGAACGTTGATCCATTGAAGGGGAGAATATGTACAGGCCGCCAATTGGCGGCCTGTAGACTTTGTGTGATACGTGCTTACTTTGAGATCAGCATCGTCTTGGGGTCGAGGGAGACGCCCATCGGCTTCTCCATCATCACCCCCTGGGCCTTGACGGCGGTCATCACCACCTTGTCTCGCTCCTCGTTGTAGATCAGACCGATCAGCACATCGATGAGATCAACATACTTGAGCATGGTGTTGGGGACTCCGTACTGGTCGTAGGTGACATCTGCGCGGACAGGAGAGACGCTGAACCAGACCTCAAGGTCCATCTCCTGGGCAAACGCCTTGATCTTGCGTACATCATCCTCGGTGGCGACGGTCAGCTTGTAGCCGTCAAAGAGGATTGCATCCGCCTTGAACGAGCCGTGCCTGATCAACGTCTCCAGACTGGAGAGCACCTTGTCGATGGTGACATTCTCCTGGCTGAAGTTCATCACCACACGATTGGAGAGGATGTTATTGTAAACCGATGCGGCGTCATCGAGGCTTCGCCCCTCCGACACCTCGCGGAACACTTCCTTATACCAGTTGATGACGTGCTCGACGTTCCCACTGAAGGAGACATGGATCACGTGCTCTGAATGAAGCAGTTTATCCGTTGCCAAGTGCACCAGACATGCTGTCTTACCAACTCCGTGACGAGAAACAAGCACTCCGAGGTTCCCACGACCGAGACCTCCGCCCAGCGACTCGTCAAAAACGCGAAGAGGACTCAAGTCGTTCAACTCTTGTATTTCCATGTACCCTCACCTCCAAGTTGTATTCGTTGAACTCAGTATACTATGAAATAGGCCCCTTGGGTACTTTTTACGTCCAGAAAACAAACAACCCCCATATGTTTCTCCAACATATAGGGGCTGTGAGTGCAATCTGAGGTGCAATTACCGCTTGCGTTTCTCCTGGTAGGCCTTCTTCAGCTCCTCGGAGACACTGACAGGGACACGGCCATATTTGCCGATTTCCATGGTGAACTCACCCTTCCCCTGGGTCAGTGACCGCAGGACTGTCGAGTAGCCGAACATCTCCGAGAGTGGGACTTCGGCGACGACCGTGCTGGAAGCGGTATCCTCGGTCGAGCTGATGATCATGCCGCGCCTCTGGTTGATCGAGGCGAAGACGCTGCCCTGGAACTCGTTGGGGGCGACAACCTCAACACGCATGATCGGCTCGAGGATGACCGGCTTGGCCTTCTCGAACGCTTCACGGAACGCACTGAGCGCTGCAGTCTGGAATGCCATGTCGGAGGAGTCGACGGCGTGCCAGGCTCCATCGTTGATGACCGCCCTGACCCCGATGACCGGGAAGCCGACCTGGCTGCCCTTCTTGATGGCGGCCTGGAAGCCCTTGTCACAGGAGGGGATGAACTCGCTGGGAATCGTCCCGCCCTTGATCTCGTCGACGAACTCGTACTCCTTCGGCTCATCGCTGTCGCCAGTGTCCACCAACGGCTCGATATAACCGGCGACCCGGGCATACTGGCCCGATCCACCGGTCTGCTTCTTGTGGGTATAGTTGAAGTCGGCACGGGCGGTGATGGCCTCCCGGTAGGCGACCTCAGGCTGCCCGATCTCGACCTCGGCCTTGTACTCGCGCTTCATGCGCTCGACGTAGACCTCGAGGTGCAGCTCGCCCATCCCCTGGATGATCGTCTGGTTGGATTCGGGGTCGACGTAGGTGCGGAAGGTCGGGTCCTCCTTGGTGAAGCGGTTGAGGGCCTTGGCCATGTTGTCACTGGCCTTCTTGTCCACCGGCTTCACGGCAAGGGAGATGACGGGACTGGGCACGAACATCGATGAGAGGGAGTAGTTGAGCTTCGGGTCACAGAAGGTGTCACCACTGGCACAGTCGATGCCGAAGAGGGCTGCGATCTCCCCCGAACCGGCCTCGGTGAGGTCCTCCATCGTCGAGGCGTGCATCCTGATCAGGCGACCGACACGGAACTTGCGCCGTGAGCGGGTATTGTAGAGCTCATCACCCTTGCGGATCTTGCCCTGGTAGACACGGATATAGGTCAACTGGCCGTACTGCCCATCCTCAAGCTTGAAGGCCAGGGCGACGGTGGGAAGGTCATCATCGGAGTGGAGGATCACCTCCTCTTCGTGGTTGTCCAGATCGAGGGCCTTGTTCACGACATCGGTCGGATCGGGCAGGTAGTTGACCACTGCGTTCAGCAGCGGCTGGATGCCCTTGTTCTTGTACGCCGACCCCATCAGGACGGGGCAGAGCTGCAACGAGATCGTCGCCTCGCGGATCGCCTTGTTGAGCAACTCCTCGGTCACGGTCTCCTCGAGCATCGCTTCCATCAACTCGTCACTGCAGAGGGAGACGCCATCGAGGAGCTCCTCACGGCGCGCTTCGGCCTCTTCAAGGAGGTGGGCCGGAATCTCCTCTTCACGGACCTGGTCCTTGTGGGGGCCGGCATCGAAGTAGAGGGCCTTCATCCTCACCAGGTCGACCACCCCCTCGAGGTGGTCCTCAAGGCCGATGGGAATCTGCATGAGGACTGCATTCAGGCCGAGCTTTTCGACGAGCTGGTCCTTGACCCGGTAGGGGTTCGCTCCGGTACGGTCGCACTTGTTCACGAAGGCGATGCGGGGAACGTGGTACCGCTTCATCTGCCGGTCGACGGTCAGCGACTGGCTCTGCACGCCACCGACCGAGCAGAGCACCAGCACTGCCCCATCGAGCACACGCAAGGAGCGCTCGACCTCGATGGTGAAGTCGACGTGACCGGGAGTATCGATGACGTTGATCTCATGATTATTCCAGATAACGTTGGTAGCCGCCGATGCGATGGTGATACCGCGTTCGCGCTCGAGCTCCATGTGATCCATGGTCGCCCCAACGCCATCCTTGCCACGAACCTCATGGATCTCGTGGATCTTATTGCAGTAGTAGAGGATTCGCTCGGAGAGTGTCGTCTTTCCCGAGTCAATGTGGGCACTGATCCCAATGTTCCTCAATTTGTGCACATTTGCCATGTTGTATAACCTCTATCAAATATAGAATATTGACTTGTTCGACAGATTTTCCTCAATGCCAACTGAAGACTGGAAACACTCTTTTTGTAGAGCACAGAACAGATTAGCAGCCGAAAAAAAGGGGGGTGGGTCATATTGTCCAACCACCTTTGCGATAGTAGTACATTGTAAATCTTTGTTCAATCCCTTTCGGTGCCCACAATCCTTTTCTGAGGCGACAATTGTATGCTACAATGGGCGAGAGGTGCGCCATGGAAACGATTTTCACAAAAATTCGTGACGGGGAGATCCCCAGCACAAAACTCCACCAGGACGATGTATGTTTCGTCATCCTGGATATCAATCCGGTCAACAAGGGCCATCTGCTCGTCATCACCAACGAACCCTATAAAACCCTGGGCGACTGCCCCGATGACACCCTCGCCCACCTGATGACCATCACCAAGAGAGCCGAGGCGAAGCTGAGGGGTACCCTTGGCTGCAAGGCTACCAATATCGTCATCAACAACGGGAGCGAGAGCGGGCAGGAGGTGCCACACCTGCACATCCACGTCATCCCCCGCTACCAGGGAGACAAGAAGGATATCCGCCTCTCCAAGGAGCAGTACAGCGAGGGGGAGATGGAAGCGCTCGGCAAGAGGCTGCAGTTCTGACATGCCGGCCTGTCACCACTGCCACACCCCCATCGATGGTCTCTACACCATCGGCTATGCAACCCTCTGCCCCCACTGTGGCAAGAGCCTGCATAGTTGCGTCAACTGCCGTTTCTACAGCCCGGGCAGCTACCATGACTGCCTCGAGGGGGTTGAGGAGGTCATCATCGACAAGGTGAGCGCAAACTACTGCGAGTTCTTCATGCTTGGTGAGGACAAGGACACCCAAGAATCAAAGAAGGCTGCGGCCAAGGCGAAGGCTGAGGCCTTCTTCTCCATCTGAGGAAGAGACTATGAGAGTTCGAATACCAGCAATCGTGTTGATCACCGTCGTGGCACTTCTATCGGGATGTGCAAGCTACACAGCCCGGGATGCAATGGACATCATTGCCATTCCCGAGCAGGACCCCGGATCGCTTGCGGTGACCAAACACTCCCTGATCGTTGCTGAACGCGAGGCTGAAGAGGCTCGTCAGGAGGAGGCAAGCGCCCGGGAGACCGTCATCCTCCTACAGGAGGAGATCGGTCAGCTTGAGCAGATTATCAGGGCCTATGAGGGCGATGACACGGTGACCCAGCTGCAGCAGATCATCGAGGAGCGCGGGAGGACCATCGATGAGCTGCGCGCCGGGATCGAGCAGCTCAAAGGTGAGCTCAAAGCGTTGCAGGCAGAGAGACAGACCCTGATGGCCCAGGTGGAGAACGCCGACCAGGTCCTCGATACACAAAAACGCATCGAAGCGGAGGCTGGACAGCTCAGGGCAGACCTTGCAGCCCTGCAAGCGGAGTACCAACGGGTGGTTGGAGAGCTTGAGAGTGCCCAGAGTGCCATTGAAGCCCAGCAACACCTCAAAGGTGAGGCTGAGCATCTCAAAGGAGAGCTTCGCGCCCTGCAGGAGGAACACCAGAGGCTGGAAAGCCAACTGGCAAGCGCCAACAAGGCCCTTGATGCACAACAGCGTCTCGAGGCCGAGGCGGAACAGCAACGGATCCTCGAAGAGCAGCAACGCCAGGCAGCGTATGCCAAGGAGCAGGAGGCACTCCGCCTCCAAGAACAGGCTGAAGCCGAACGCAGGGAGCGTGAACGTGAACTGGCCCGCCTCATCCCCCCGCTCTCAGAGCTGACGCTCCCCCACCGCTTCATCACCAGTGATACCGCGGTAACCATAGCCAAGGGGAGCACCCTCAACACCATCCTCTTGCCTCTCAGTGATACCCCCTGGGAGAGCGCCGATATGGTGGAGAGTGTGGCCACCTCGATCGCTGACCTGGACTATCCGGTTGTCTTTGTCACCGGGGCCATGGAGAATGTCACCGCCCTGGTCAGGCGGATCGGGGACAATGCCACGCTCGTGGAGGGCGGGGCCATCATCACCGGCCTCGAGGTCATCGAGGCGACCACCCATGCCATACGGGTGCGCCTCAACGGGGAACAGACCCTCCGTCTCGCGTTGGCCAACTTGGTCGAACATGAGGTGTTCGCTTCATTCATGGAGGGGGGCGATGAGTGGAAGGAGATCCAGGCGCGTGTCACCCCTGAGCGCCTCAAGACCCTCTTGGCCATCATCCGGGGGGGCTCGATCGTGGAGCCCACCCTGCTGGCGAGCAGCCTCTGGGAGCCGTCACACCAGGATTGGTCCTCCTTCAGCCCGATCACCTACCGCCAAATCGATTATCTCTGGCCATTGAGCATGGCCGTGGAGGATGAGCAGTTCCTCGACGCCTACCGCGTCACCCACTTCTCATCAGTAACCGATAGCGGCAATACCGTCTCATTCGGAGAGGTCAAGGAGCGGACCGACTACATCTACTCACGGAAGGTCCTGCCCCTCAGCTCGGTGATCCTCCCCGTCGGCGGGGAGTCGGCTCCTCGCGACGGCGAGGTGCAGCGCTGGGCGATCGCGGCATCCTTCATCGTCCCCTGATCACGGGATGACTTCACCCTCTCCTTCGATGGTCAGCGAGGCTATCCGCTTGGAGAGGGCGCGTCCGCGGCTTGCCATCACGACGAAGAAGAGCCCATTGAGGATGATCACGATTCCCACCACCTTCAAGAGGATGGTGCCGATCTCCTTGGGGAAGGCGAAGAGCAGGATGGATACGATCAAGCTGAAGAGCCCGTCGGCGAGGAGGGAGACGCGAAAGTTTCCCCCCTTGATCGTCAGGATTGCATCGATGAGGGAGATGATGGCCGAGAGGCCGAGCACCGCTGCCATCAGGTAGAGCATCACCGTCCAGCTGATCTTTGCCGCGGTCAGGGGAACCACCACGGCAAAGAGGCCGATGGCAATCGATATGATGGCCCTCACCAGGGTGGTACGGTGAAAGAAGAGATTCAACTTGTACGAAGAGAGGCCGATGAGCTGCACAATCGAAGAGACGGTGACAAAGAGGCCGAGCAGGAACACAAAGACGTGCAAGAAGGAGTCCTGTTGGAACATGACAAAGATCCCCAGGGCCACAACAAGTGCGCCAATTATATATCCAATGACCCAAAACCGAGTGAAAAACCCTCTTTGCATCTCTGCCTCCCGCCACTCCCTGTCCACGAAGCAGCTTTTTCTTTATGGTACAGAGAAGCAGAGCACAAGTAAAGGAACCTATTCATGTATCGCTATCTTTTCTTTGATGCCGATGG
>Ga0116183_1004900_pt1 | contig 12924 bp, 10 predicted proteins | sample AD_UKC078_MetaG_FD_89753 | JGI IMG/M metagenome (GOLD analysis project Ga0116183, IMG submission 89753) | Active sludge microbial communities of municipal wastewater-treating anaerobic digesters from USA - AD_UKC078_MetaG | ecosystem: Engineered > Bioreactor > Anaerobic > Digestate | place: USA... | reverse complement strand
GGATTTACTCCCCCTCAATAGTCAGCTCATCTTCGACCGCTGCACTTCTTTTTTTTACAGCTCCAGCTATTTTTTTGATGGCAGAAACATTCTTTTGTTTAGTTTTTCTGCTTTTTGAAAGCCCCACTTTTCTACACCCAACTTCAGTAAAGCCTATTCAAAAAAATTCTATCGCATTAATCGCATTCTTTCTTGGCGGCATAGGCATTCATGATTTTATGTTAGGCAATAAAAAACGCGGTATAGGTAAAATCATTTTATTCTTGTCTAGTAGTCTTATCATTACATTGCTTTTTCTCTGGATTTGGATTGTTCGTGATCTTTTCCAAATCGCTAATGGAACCTATCCTGTCGAAAAAGGTGTTCTTATAGGAAGCAACCAAACAGCCCTAAACCTAGCTAAGATTTACCTAGTTTTAGGGATTATTTATTTACTGTCTGCTTTTGCTTCTTTTATTTTTGCTTTTGCTTAATGAAAAGAGAATGATCTATTCATTCTTTTTTAAAATCAATAAACCCTTATCACTTTCAGCTATTTGTTCTAAAAACTGACGATAAGCAGCGTACTTTTCTGGTATTACATCCTGACTATACAAACTTAAAAAGCGCGTTGCAGTTAATGTTTGGCCTTGAATCGTATAACTAGTTTGATACGAACCAAATTCATTACTCATACTTACCGCTTGAGGCATATCTAGAATAGAGTATCCAGTGGGTAACTGTAAACGCATAGTATATTTCTTTTCACCCCAGAGACTCCAACTTCTAAAGGTTTGGAAAATATATTGACGAGTGGTTTCTCCTGGAATAAGACTTCCTTCTATTTTATAATTCCATGGTAAAACAAAAGCAATCGATTTATTTCCCGTATATGCTGCGTTTGTCGCTTTCACTTTATAAGAATAAGTAATTAGACTATCCGCATTTTGGCCCTTGCTGTACTTAAGTTCACTTATTGTTGCTTGTGGATAACGATTACGTACCATTGTTAAAAATGATTTATTGAGTTCTTCAGTGCTTTCATACTTAAACTGTTTTCGATCCGACAAGGTAAAGTTGCCTCCTTTTTTCGTTTCTATTTTACGCAGAAGAGTTCCATCTGATAACAACGTATCTTCAGTATACGTGTGAACAAAATCTAACGCTGGAGAAGAAAGAGGGATTAGAAACAATGATGTATTTTCAGTCGAATCTACCACTAACGCTCTTGTATTTTGATCTATCCAAGGAAGAGTATTTACATGATTATCAGGAGTTGTAAAATCAATAAATAAAGAATCGACTTTTAGAATCACATGATTAAAATGAATGGAAGGTAAAAGTAATGCACCTCCATCATCTCTTGTTTGCACAAGAACTAGCTTACTCGAAATACCGCCACGGCGCAACATCGTTTGCGCAAGGACTGCCATATCTTTGCAGTCCCCCACTTGCGTTGCTAGTGTAGTGGCGGCTTCTTGTGGAACAAATCCAGATTGTCTAAAAGGCATATAACTATAACGTATTTTTTCTGTTATATACAAATGAACTTTTTTAATCTTTTCTGCTGGTGTTTTGGCTTTAGCAAATAAACTATCTGCCACATGTTCTATCTCTTTAGTGACAATACTTTTGCCTCTACTTAGAGTATTAAACCAATGACTAATATCTGCCCAATTAGAGAAGCTACTAATTTGAATCCAAGGAAGATTAATATCTGCAGGCCCCATTTTTTCTTCAGAAGTCAACCCAGGCACTTGACTATTACGGAATATTTTTTTGGAGTACCCATCCATTAATTTCTTTATAACAGGTTTAATATTTTGTTTTTCTTGCTTTATATTATACTTCAGTGTATCAGGAGCAATGATTTCAAAATAAGAGAGCGCACGAGGTAATGAACCTCCCATATAAAAGAAAGACTCATATTGTTTTGCCAATTGCCCAGTCATGTTATATTTTCGACTGATTTTAATGTCAATTAAATCACCCGCTTGAAGATTAATAAAAACTAGCTGTCTTTTGTTGCGCTCCGCATTAATAGTTTTTCCATCTGATTTTACAATATGAGCATGCATCACTGTAGCTATTTCGTCATTACTATAAAGAGGAATAGTATACTCTTTCCACTCATCAATTCCCTTTTGATCTAAGACCTCTATCACAGAATGATCAATAGTTTCATACGCTCCAGTCGGATGAATAATTACTGATCTTTGTGAAAGTAAGAACAAAGAATTTTTATTCTTTCCCTTGCTAAACTTTTTGCTTAACACTCGCAAAGAATCAATGGAAAATGAAGTAGCTAAATCACTCCACTTTGTTCTTTTTTGTATTTCTTGCAAACGATTTGAAGCCGCAAATTCGGCATAATCTGCCTCTAGTGCTTTTTTATAAGACTGGATAGCAGCCGCGGTATCACCTAAAGCAAGTTGAGCTTCTCCAAGTTTAATATAGGTTTCACTAATAAAAGGATTTACTTTTAAGAGACCTTGCATTGCTTGAGCTGCTTTTTCATACTCTTGTAATCCCGTAAAATGGGAATATAAAAGATTATAAAACTGAGTATGTTTTGGATACTTCTTTAAAAACGACTGTAATAACTGAACGGCTTCATCATTACGACCACGCATTTTATGCCATTGAAATAAAAAGCTGATAAAACTTGAGTGATTTGAATACTCACGGCTCACTTTTTTCAATAACAAATCCGTTTTCGAAGGACTTGATATCTGTTCAAAAACGTTCATCAATGTTTCTACCACAAGAGTATTGTTATAATGATTATTTGCAAGATTATCCATTACAGAAAAGAATTCCATTTGTCGACCCAATTGAGCATCAATCATGGCTCGAGTCAGAAGGATCTCAGGCGTTTTATAAATTTGTGATGGACAATTATTATAAAAAGTATCTGCTACTTGTATGTCTTGAGAGCCTACGATTTGACTAAATCGAGAATTCCAAGCGTCTGCATTCGATGAATCCAATCGATAAGCCTTTTCCATATAATCATCTGCTAGTGCTTTATTGTTTTCTCGTCTATAATTTTCAGATAAAGCCGAATGCAACAAACTACTTTTTGGGTATTTTTTCAATAACTGCAATATCTCTGTTTTTGCTTGATTAAATTGTTCTGTATTAATCCGGTATTGAATACTTGCTAGTTTCCATAAAATCGATTTAGGATTCTTTTGGATTGCTTTCTTAATACTCGACTCTGTCGTATTCATAACACTATTTTTCTTCAACTTGCTTTGATTTTCTACCGCTGGCTGAGGCTCTGGTGCATGAGGTAAAAGAATTGAAAATCCCTTCTCATCAGTAAAACGCAAAACAAAATTGGACTGTTTTTTTTCATGGCCCAATTTTAAGAGAATATGATTTTTACCCTGCCGTAAAGTCACAGGAGCCCTAAAAATATCTACGCCTGTATTTTGAAAAACAGAGTTTTCCATCACTTTTGTGCCGTTAATCCAGAGAGAAAAAACTCCACTTAGCCCGAGATTTACAAAGGCTTTTGTTGCCTTTGGACTCACCACTGTCGTTGCAAAATAATTAACCGCATCTGGAATATTTTGATAATAATCCAGATGAATCCAACTAATTGGTTCAGGATATAAAGAGCGCCATTCCACTTGTCTTCCAGACAAACCTTTATACTTCTCAGAAAAAGAAAATCCTTTCTCTACATCAAAACTTGTAAATAACCCGCCATTACTCACATTATTAAAAGGCCCCACATACTTCCAATAATTAAGAAAGCCTAACTTTTCATTCCAAAGTTTAGCACTATCTTTTTTACCTTCGTGAATATAAACTTCACTTACCGCATTCCATAATTCAGTCGCCACAAGACTTTCTGGACTTTTTTGCATCAACTGTTTCGTCACACGAATTGTTCTTTGGCTTTTTTCTTGAGTAGAATGGTATAGCTGCAAACTCACTTTGTAAAGGCAAGAAATAAATAGCTGAGAATCAGAGTAAGCGTCCCAAGCATCTAGGCAATAATCATTTGCTAATGATTTATTACCATTATATTTTGCGACTTCTGAAAGTCCTATATATGCTTCAGCGGCTTTTTTCCCTTTAGGATTTTTTTTAATTATTTGTAAAAAAGATTCCTCTGCCTGCTTGGATTTATTTTGAAGCAATAAATCCCACCCATCTGCACCTTGAGCAGAAACAAAGAAACAAAGACTAATCAATGCTACTAAAGGAAATTTAAAGGAAAGCATGTCAACATAGCGTAACATAAAATGGTTCTCCTGGCATAAAAACCCAATCATTAAGTCTTAAAAACTAAGGGGATATTTCCCCTCCAATAATGAATTCATTTTGTTAAGACCTGAATTCCATGATTTTTGCTTTTTTACTCACTCTTTATAAAATACATCATATTCAGGTTTTGGTAATACCTTTTTTGAAGCTATAGCTTCTTTCAGTGTAGAGGCTTTTTTAGCATCTAACCACCAATATACTGGAATCGATTCTTCTCGATTATACTTATCTAAAACCGTTCCTGGCATCCCAAAGCGATTCCAATAAAGTAATCGATGGTGGTTACTTTGCCACATTAATACATAAGGTACTAATTCATTTAAGCGAACATCTAAACGCCTGAGAATTTCATTCCTCTTAGATAAATCAAATTCCGTCTTTTGCATTTCAATTAAAGCATCCACAACGGAATCTTGTAAACCCGCTAAATTATTTGTTCCTTTATCCATTGCCGTTTTAGAATGCCAAGAGGCCTCAGGGTCTCTCAAACGAGAAGCCCCCCAATTAATCCAGTACATATCAAAATCAGCATCATCTAAACGTTTTCGAAGAGTACTTTGCGACATCTGATCTATTTGCACCTGAATTCCAACCTTACGTAAATCTTCTTGATAGAGAGTCAAATGCCTTAAATCTTCTGCTTGTGTAATAAACGTAATGGAGAGAGGTCTGCCCTCTTTCATTAACATTCCTTGTTCTGTTTGAACGTATCCTGCCTCAGCCAAAAGTATTCTCGCACTATCAGGATTGAAACTATAGAAAGGAGATTCTGGATTTTTATTATCTGGCCATAAATCAGGATAATAACTATTTAAGAGAAAATATTGATTAAACATATATTTCTCATTCATCAATTCTCGATTCATCAAAAATGACAAAGCACGACGAACCCGTACATCATTGAAAGGCGCTCGGCGCAAATTCATTACCATTCCCTGAAAACCAATAGGCTCTTTATTATAAACGCGTTGCTTTACAGCCCAACCCTTTTCTACAGCCTCAAAATCCGTTTGTTTCATCCAGATGGATGAAGTATAAATTGCATAGGCGTCAAAATCTTGCTTTTTAAATGCCTCCAATGCTTTGTTTCGATCTTCCATAAATCGATAGCGAATGGTTTGGAAATTATACTTTCCGTGATTCCATTTTTTTTGAAATCCCCACCAATCAGCACGACGCTCTAATTCCACAAAACGATCTTCTCTAAATGTTTTGATTTTATATGGCCCACTCACGATAGGAAAATCATAACGAATAGAATTAAAATCTAAGTCCTTCCAAAGATGCTTTGGAAATGCAAGCATTCCTGCGGCTTCCCAGAAATTACCCCAATGGACTTCTTTTGCTGTTATAGATAAAGTTAAAGAATCGATTATTACAGGCCGTTCAAAGCGACTTAACCCCACCTTAAATATAGGAGTCAAATTTTTTGGATCCATTATCACATCATAATAGAACTGAACATCTTCAGCAGTAATCTTTTTCCCATCACTAAAACGTGCTTTTGGATCTAAGCGAAAGGTAAAGGTTTTCCCATCTTCAGAAATTTCAAAAGACTCTGCAAGAATTCCTATTTCACGATCTTCTGTAGAATGTAGACTTACAAGAGGTTCAAACATTAAACCCATTAAACCTGCAGAAAAGCTATTGTAATCCTGCCACATATTAAAAGATTTAGGCATGGAAGAGCCCCAAAGATTGACGGCTCCACAAGGCACAGCATCTAAAGAAGCGATGGGATCATATTCTCCTGTAGAGTTAGAATCGTAAACTGCTTTTTCAGGACAGTTTTCTAAAGCACTTGTTTTTACAGTTTTCTTTTCATCACAGCCATTCAGCAAAAATATAAAACAACCTAAAAAAGCTAATAGTTTGTATCGATTCATTTTTTCTCCTTCTCTAGCTGCTCAAGAGCGGCACCAGCGGCTTCTTGTTCGGCTTTCTTTTTAGAAACACCACTTCCTCGTCCATAAACAACACCATCGAGAAGTACTTCCACATCAAAAACTTTATGATGTTCAGGCCCCGATTCTCGTATCACCTTGTATTCAGGAAGAGGCTTTGATTTAGATTGCATCACTTCAAGAAGAGCACTCTTATGATTGACAAATTCCTCTCCTGCCACAATGGATTCAATACGAGGAAAATGAAACCGTTCGAGAATTTCTCTCACAGAATTAAGCCCGCTATCCAAGTATACCGCACCAAGAATTGCTTCAAAAGCATCAGCCAAAATATTTTCTTTATTTCGACCGCCCATTCGGGCTTCGCCTTTTCCTATTCTTATATAAGTACCTAAATCCCATAATAACGAAGTCTGAGCTAAAGCATGGCCAGAAACGACTGCACTTTTACACTTAGACATCTGACCTTCTGGGGCATCTGGAAATTTTTTATACAAATATTCTGTGACGAGCATATTCAAAATAGAATCCCCTAGAAATTCCAATCGCTCGTTATTTTCTGTATAAGGAATATCCTTACCAGCAATCCAAGACCGATGCACTAATGCGTGAGCAAGCAATGCTGGGTCTTTGAATCGATACCCAAGCTTCGCCTCAAGCCCGTCTCCAGACTTGTGGCGAAACCAGAGTCTCATAATTTTTCGAATAACGTTTGTTTTTTTCTTCAAAGAATTACCACCATAAAAAAAGGCAACCTAAGGTCGCCTTAATTGATTTTCAAACAAAAACAATCCGAACTTTTAATTAAGCGTTCTTCTTGCTTTCAATAAAGGAAACCACATCGGAAACCTTGATAAACTTTTCAGAATCAGAATCCATAATTTCTAGATCGAATTCGTCTTCGAGAGCCATGACTAACTCAACGCGATCCAATGAATCAGCACCAAGGTCATTCACAAAAGTAGAATCAAGAGTAACGTCTTCAGCTTTAACACCAAGCTTTTCAACAACTACGTCTGTGACTTTTTTAATAAGTTCTTCGTTCATTTTATAACTCCATTATAAGGTTTGAGATAAATTTAGTAATAATTATTAAGCGTTCAACCCACCATCTACACCAATAATCTGACCCGTGATATAACGAGCTTCATCAGATGCCAGAAAAGCGACTAAATTCGCCACATCTGCGGGTTTTCCGAGATCTTTCATCGGAATATTTTCTTTAAATTTATTTATTGTATCTTCGTTCAATTTCGCTGTCATATCAGTTTGAATAAAACCAGGAGCAACAGCATTCACTGTAACACCGCGAGCAGCAAACTCCATTGAATTTGATTTTGTAATTCCAATCACGCCTGCTTTAGATGCCGCATAATTTGCTTGACCTGCTTGCGTACGGATTCCGTTGATGCTAGCCATATTGATAATACGACCTTGACGACGTCCCATCATATGACGAGCCACTGCTTTTGTACAAATAAACACAGAACGCAAATTTATACGCAATACATCATCAAAATCTTCATCTTTCATACGCATCAAAAGACCGTCTCTTGTAATGCCTGCATTATTGACTAAAATATCAACAGCACCAAAAGTTTCGATGATATTTTTAAATGTAGATTCCACCATTTCTGAAGAGGAAACATCGCATGCATACGAAACAATCTTAACATTAAATTCGGCCTCTAATGAAGAAGCCAATTCTTTGTTTTCTTTCGTTGCAATCATTGCAATATTTGCTCCGCGAGAAGCTAAAACTCGAGTTATTTCTAGCCCTATCCCACGTGAAGCGCCAGTGACTATTGCTGTTTTCTCTTTTAGATTAATCATAATTATCCTTTTAGTGGTGCAAGATCTGCAATGTTTTCAACAGGAACAATTTTAATATTTCTATCTATTTTTCTCATTAATCCCATAAGTACTTTCCCTGCTCCCACTTCTACACCAGAAGAGACGCCTAGAGAAATTGCTTTTTGCATTGAAGCACCCCAACGAACAGGGCTTATAATTTGACGAGCTAAAAGATCAGGTAATAAACTACCGTCAATCACTGGTTCTGCAGTCACATTTGCAATTAAAGGATATTTCAAATCAGAAAATTTCACTGTTGAAATGGCTTCTACAAGACCTTCTACAGCAAACTGCATTAAAGGACTGTGGAAAGCACCAGACACAGGAAGAACAACAACTTTAATTGCCTTTAATTCACATAATTCAACAAGAGCATTAATTCCTTCTACGCTACCAGAGGCCACCACTTGACCAGGGCAATTAAAATTAGCAGGAATAACAATACCTTTTATAGAAGCTTCTTCACAAAGAGCTTCCACAACGGAATCTTCTGCACCGACGATGGCAGCCATTTTGCCTGGAGAACGTGTGCCAGCGGCAGCCATTAATTCGCCACGTTTACGTACTAAACGTAAACCATCTTCAAAGCTTATGCCTCCAGCAGCACAAATAGCTGAATATTCACCTAAAGAATGGCCTGCAACCATGTCACAAGTAATCCCTTCAGAGATTAAAAGTTCCATCACCATCATGGAAGTCACAAAAAGAGCTGGCTGTGTATTATCCGTGCTTTTTAGAACCTCTTCAGGCCCTTCCTTCATAATTTTTGAAATAGAAAAGCCTAAAATTTCGTCCGCATATTCGAGCATTTTTTTGGCAGGCTCAAAATTTTGTGCAAGAGTAGAACCCATACCAATATACTGGGCACCCTGTCCTGGAAATAAAAAAATGTTTTTTGACATAAAAATCCTACAAGAATGAATGTGAAAAAATTATCAAGCGTGCTTGTATTCTGCAAGTTTCAAGCCAACATTTTCTGCGACTTTACTTTCTGCATACTGATAAGCAGCGATCACAGCTTGTTCAATCGCTTTCGCATCTGAACGACCGTGAGCAATAATACCTGTTCCGTTCAAACCTAAAAGTAAGGCTCCCCCAGTAGAACGATAATCCCACATTTGAGCAAAACGATGGCCAGCAGGAGTATCAATAGTTCCAAAGAACTCTTGATGCATTTCGTAAAAGCCTTCTAACATTTTTAGAACGACGTTTCCTGTATAACCAGAACAAACAATCACATCCGCTTCGCCAGCAATTAAATCACGCCCCTCGACGTTACCGACAAAATTTAAGGAAGTGTTTTTTAATAATTGATAAGCTTCCTGAATAACTGCGGGACCTTTCTTTTCTTCTTCTCCCATATTCAGTAAAGCCACTTTTGGTTTTTCATAACCTAAGTAACATTCTGCAAATACTGATCCAGCAATTGCAAAATCAACTAATACAGATGCTTTTTCGTCCACATTGGCACCTGCATCTACTAATACAGCTCGATTCTTTGCTGTAGGAATAGCACAACCAATTGGTGGACGAGTAAAGTTTTCACTTGAGCGACCAAGTAACATAAGACAAGAAGCCATCATAGCTCCTGAATTACCAGCACTCACACTCGCTTGTACTAAACCTTTTTTCTGTAGTGCAACACATGTGACTAAACCCGAATTGGGCTTCTTACGAAGCACCTCAGTCGGGTGTTCATCCATTGCCACAATATCTGGAGCATCCACCACAGATATTGCATCACCGTTGTATCCTAGTTTTTGTAATCCTGCTTCAACTTCTGCTTTTGGACCACAAAGAACGATTTGAAATTTACCTTCATTGGCTTTAACAGCGCGAACAGCTCCATCAATCACCACGTCAGGAGCATAATCTCCACCAAAGGCATCAAGGGCAATGCGTATCATAGGTTTCTCCTACATCATATTTTATGCAACTTCAGGGCGAACGACTTCGACCCCTTTGTAATACCCACAAACTGGGCAAACACGGTGTGGGCGCTTTACAGCACCGCAATGATCACAAGTAGCCATTGCAGGGACTTCCATTTTCCAATGGGTGCGACGTTTGTCGCGGCGGGCGGTCGAGGTTTTTCTCTTTGGAACAGCCATCATTAACTCCTGTTCGAATTTTCCATTTTGCGCTTAAGCGCTTTCAGTTTTTCCCAACGAAGGTCTTCTGTCGGTTCATCGGATGATTCCGTGCTTGGACAGATGAATTCTTCATCTGGATTTTTCATCGGGTTAAGTGGTTCTTGTAGCAATACTAATTGCCGAACACACTCAGAAATATCTACTTCACTTTGAACGATTGGAATCAAAAATCTAAAGACTTCTTCATCTTCATCGCTCATCTCTTGTTTTGCCACACGCTGAGTTCTTTCAACCTCTATCGCCAGATCGGTTTCAAAAGGTCTGTTAAATAAGTCAAGCGAACGAACGCAAGTCAAAAGTTGAACCCCAGAAAGAGAACCCGTTACAAGCCATTTATCCTTACTTTGAGGACTAATTAACACCTGAGCGGAAAGATTATCCACTAGATGAAGTTCATCAAACAAAGCTGGGCAGGCAGAACGATTCCACAAATATTCTTTTGTGACTGGTTCTACCATGGTTTGTAATATTTCTATTTTCAAGGTAACGGCAAATATACAAGGTCTGAGGGGAGTTGTCAATATTGATGCATCCTTAAAAAGGACGCTAATTATTAGAAATCCGCTCTTTTTTAAGATTTTGTCTTTAAAATGATAAAAAAAAAATTATTCATTAATTCTTGAATTAAATTTTGCTCAAAATGACTCTATCTATATTATTCTACTTCTTTATTTTTTTGCTCCTCTTAGGTTCGTTCTATTATTCTATAGAACAGCTGTTCTCCTATTTGAGCATCAAAAAAGTTCAAAGTCATTATTCTATAACAGAGCCTCTTCCAAAAGTCAGTGTTGTCGTTTTCTTTGATTCGACTTATTTCCATTCTGAGACTATAGAACAGCTCTTGGAACAAAACTATGCGAACTTTTATGATATATGGGTTGTTGGCAAAGAATCCAAAGATTTTGAAACAAATCCTAAAATACAACTTTTTCCAATTGATCATGAGTATTCTTTTAATGAGTTAGAGATTCTTAAAACTATTGCCTCTATGTCCGAAGGAGAAATCCTCTGTTCTATTCATAATGGAAATACTATCTCTTCTGAATGGCTAAGTTCTATGGTGAGAGAGTTTGAACCAGGAGTTGAAATAGTCAAAGCCCCCATTCGTTACACTTATTCTCCTAATGAAACGATAATCCAAAAAAGCATCGCCACCTACAAATTATTTTTAGACCTTTCAAATACATCAAAGATCATTCGACAAAAAAGTCTTTTTCTCTCTTCAGAAAACACAGGTTTTTTAAAAAGCTTTTTAATATCAAACTTTCAAACTGAATTTTTAGCGGCAGCCTTTAATAAACCAGGTCGAATACAAACCACAAATAATCCAAATACCATTCTAGAGAAATCCAATCAAGAAAAAGACTTTTTCTCTATTAAACAGTTTTTAAATACTGCACTAATAAACACTTCTTTTTTAACGAAAACCTATTTTATCATACTTACATTCTCCGTTTTTTTCTCTTTTTTTAGTTTTTACCTTTTATTAGCAATCTTTTTTACTTGGATTTTAAAACTTGGTATGGACTTTTTATTTATAATTCGCGGCATGAAAATCTCAGGTACCCCCATTTCCTGGAAATCTTTTTTGCTTTTTGAGTTGTTACAAGCTCCGCTTATCACCATAAGCAGCTTATTATCCCTTTATCGTTTTCTCCGAATGAAAAAACAAGGTTCTCTATTCTAATGAATAAAAAAACGGAAAAATCTAAATTAACCCTTATTATTGCCGAAAAACCAAGTGTAGCCGCCGACTTAGTAAAAGCCCTCGGAGCAAAAAACTTCAAGAAAGAAAAAACCCATTTTGAAAGCGACACAACGATTGTTTCTTGGGCTATTGGTCACCTAGTAACAATTGCCGATCCTAAAAACATGGATGAACGTTACAAATCTTGGGATATGAGCACTCTTCCTATAATCCCAGATCAATTTGTCATCATGCCAATTCCTGAGACGAAAAGCCAGCTCTCCGCTCTAGGAAAGTTCATTCGAAATAAAGACGTTTCCACGATTATTAATGCTTGTGATGCGGGCCGAGAAGGTGAACTTATCTTTCACTATATTATAGAGCACGAAAAAGGGAAAACGGGTCTTAAAAACAAAGAGATTAAGCGTCTTTGGATGCAAAGTATGACCACTTCAGCAATCAAAGAAGCTTTTGAAAATCTACGTAGTTCTGAAGAAATGCAAAAGCTTCAAGATGCTGCCATTAGTCGTTCTGAAGCAGACTGGCTGATTGGGATCAACGGTTCTCGTGGTTTAACAGCTTATAAAAGTAGCTTTGGTGGTTTTCAACTCACTCCTTGTGGTCGAGTCCAAACTCCCACACTGGCGATGATTGTCAAAAGAGAAGATGAACGAAATGAATTTGTTCCTCAAGATTATTGGACAATCCTTGGCCTTTTCAAAAACAATAATCAAGAATACGAAGGCAAATGGTTCCGTACAGAAGGGAAAGAAAACGTCCAAAGAATATGGGAACAAGGGACTGCCGAAGCCATTGTTAAAAAATGTGAAAAGAAAACAGGGACGGTTACAGAGACAACAAAACCGTCTTCACAGAAAAGTCCTCCCTTATATGATTTGACCTCCCTACAAAGAGAAGCCAATAATCGCTTTGGTTTTTCAGCAAAAACAACTTTGCAAATTGCACAAGCCCTTTACGAACGCCATAAGTTAACAACGTATCCAAGAACGGACAGCAAGTGCCTACCAGAAGATTATATTAGTACCGTTAAAAAAGTACTAGAATC
>Ga0116183_1004892_pt1 | contig 12944 bp, 19 predicted proteins | sample AD_UKC078_MetaG_FD_89753 | JGI IMG/M metagenome (GOLD analysis project Ga0116183, IMG submission 89753) | Active sludge microbial communities of municipal wastewater-treating anaerobic digesters from USA - AD_UKC078_MetaG | ecosystem: Engineered > Bioreactor > Anaerobic > Digestate | place: USA... | reverse complement strand
TGGTGGTCTTTTAACTCTTTTTAATTTCCAGTTAAGTGATTCCCACTCTTTAATTTCTTCACTTAATTTATATATTTCAGAAGCCCATTGTTTAGTTTCTTCTTTAGAAATATCTAAATCTCTTACTTGATTATCAATTTGATCTTCTCTTTCTTCTAATTCAGATTCAAAATCAGATAATTCTTTTTCTCTAATATCTAAATCTTTTTCTTTCTTAGAAACTATCTCTAAATCTTTATTAATTCTATCTTGTAACTCTTTATATTTACCATCAAGGTCTTGAGTTGAGTTTAATATTTCATTTTCAAGATTTCTTTCTCTATCATTTAACTCTTGTATCTTGTCATTAAGTTCAGATTCTTTTTGTAAAAAGTCTTTTTGTTTTTTTAGTAAGTCTTCTTCTTTTTTATCTAGTTGTTTAACATCATCTTTATATTCCTCTTCTCTTTTCTGAACTCTCTTTAATCTCAAATCAATATCATCTTCAATTGAAGAAAGTCTCTTTTCTCTTCTATCTAAATCTAATTGTTTATTCTCAAAATCTTTAAGTAAGTCTTCATCAATATTTGTTTCACTTTTTACCAATTCATTATTCAATATGAATTCTTCCATAAATGGATAAAGCTTTTTACTTAAAATTGCAGGTTGTGGTATTTTATTCTTTTTTAAAAATAAAATTAATTCATTTTTCCAATTTAAAACTTCAAAATAATTAGTATTAGAATCTACTATATATCTATCTAATTCAATATCATCATATGTGTAATTTTCTAAAATAGAACCTGCTTTTATTAAAATTATTTTTTTCTCACTTGTTACCAATTGATAATCTTCTATTAATTTATGTTTAATTTTCATTTTATTTATCTTTTTTAATATCTCTGTTTATTTTACTACAAAGAGGTTGTAAATTGGTGTAATGGTTTAATCTTAATATTTCCTCTTCTGTTTCTGCGGTGGATACTGGTATAATATGATCAATATCCCAACCATAATTAAACTCACCATTATATAATCCTTTATTATCCCAGTTCATCCAGTCTTCAAATTTAGACTCTAAATATTTTCCAAATTCTGTAATACTACATCCAAGTATAGTAATAGTTTTTTTATTATTCTTTTTTTTATTTATATTATTTAAACTTCTTCTAATTCCTGATTTTAGATTATGTTTTAATCTGAATAAATTATCATTTTTTAGTCTATCTCTATATCTATTATTTTGTTTTATAAATAGACATTGTTTACAAGTTTTATAATTTTTATAAAAAAATTCAACATCTTTATCTAAATTACAAATTTTACAAATTTTACTTTTTATAATAGGTTTACTATTATTTATACTACATTTTCTACACCTAATATTTTTAGTTTCAGTTGAATAAATAATTGTCTCATACTTTACACCACAATCAAAACAATTACTCTCTATTATTTTTTTATTCTTTTCTTTCCATATTTTATTTTGTATAGAACAACACTCTTTACAAGTCTTTTTCCATTTAGGAAAAAGACTTTCTTCCTTTTCCTTTTCACAAATTTTACATTTTTTCATAATGTATATATATAAATCTAAATCTATAAAATTAAAAAAATAAGTTATAAAAAAGTATGAAAATAAACTTTGTTTTTATATATTAAATACTTACTTTTGTTGTATGAATAAGAATCAAGCAAAAAATTTAGTAAACTTTTCCATTCTGATGCACAACTGTTTAATTAATGGTAGTATTAAAGAAGCTAATATGTTAGGTAATGATCCAAGTTATATAATGGAGAAATGGAACAAATATATTGGTGTAAAACCAATATCAGATATTGTTTTTAATAAAGAAGTTGTCATAGACCAATGGATTAAAAGATGGCATGTTAGTGATGAAAAAGTAGATAATATGAAAAACATATTAATGTTTATTATCAAGGTTAATAACAAACATTTCTTTATTAGAGGATTTGAAGCAGATGAAAATGACCCAAGTAATCATATTAAACCTAATTCAGTTTGGTTTTTATCTGAGTTAGTTGAATTATTTGAAGATGTAATTGGACCAGTGGATGATATTAATACAGAGTTGTATAATCATTTACATCCAAATGTGGCAAAAGTAATCACTGAATGGGAAAACTCAATATTAGTTAGAAGAGATAGTAATTTAACACTAATTTTAAAAAATTAAAAAAATATAAAAATGAAAAAAAACTAATGTTATCAATCTTGTTATTTACATTATTATCATGTGGAATTCAACAAGAAATTAAAGATTACTCTTACACTAATGAATTCTATTATCTTGATGTTGTTAAGTATCAAGTTTATAAAACAAAGTCAGGTAAGAAATATATTATTGTAAATAATAAAAAATTTTACATAGAGAAACGAAAATGTAAAGTATTTAATGAACCATTTAATTATGTAATCTGGTAAAATAAAAAAAGAATCCAATTGGATTCTTTTTTTTTACATATTAATATTAGTAGCAATTTTTTGTGCAATACCAACTTCTTTCTGAACTACAAAGATTGCAAAGTCTTTTAGATTTCCATTTTTACAATGTGAATCAAATTTATCTTCATCAATATTATTTACAAAAAACTCTTCCATTTTATTGTATTTACTAGTAATTTCATCATTACTATCAATTATATCATAGAATTCGTCTTGTAAATCAGAATTGTAAAAAAATTCAGCAAAATCTTGATCAATCTTATTATACACCATTTCATAACAATCTTCTAAACTTGAAACATAAGGTGAAACTTCATCTTGACCTTCAAAATCTTCTTCATCATTTCTACCTTCTAATCCAAATCCTTCATTAAATTTCTTTAAGTATTTCATATTATATACAAGTTATTTTTACACTATTGGTTCCCCAAGTATCTCCCATTTCAGCTTCATCAAGAAACTCTGCAAGGGTTTGCTCTGTATTATCATCTTCTTCACTAAGGTCCCAAGTTCTTTCAATATCACTTTTACCAAGTCTTGCTTTAGCACCTCTACCAGATAAATCTTTTACCATGAACTCTTTTTCTTGTGATTCAGATTCATTAAATCTTCTTAAATGTTTCATAAATTAATTTTAATTTTATATAATTATATATTAAACTTTTAAAGCGGTTTTATATAAATGAATATATACCTAAAAAACAATTATTATGAAAAACATTTTACTATTACTTTTGTCCTTATTTGTTGTATCTTGTTCAACTACATCTTATGTAAGAGAATATCCTGAAACAAATTCAAATTATTTTTCTAATTTACCTGTTGTTAGTCCAACATTGACTATAGTTACATATAACTCACCTTATTGGAGTCAAAACTATTTGTATTCAAATAATATTTATACTAATCATTGGCCTTATACTAATAATGTGTATAGTAATGATTATTTTGGATATTATGGAAACTATACACACTATTATTTACCTAATTATTATCCAAACTATTACACACCTTATTATTTAAGTTGGTATAATAATCATTGTAATAATAATTGGAACAATCATTATTATTTTTCAAATGGTCATAGAGGTTTTACAAGACAAAATTATAATACACCAAGAACAAGTCCAAGACAACAAAATAATTTATCACCAAGACCAGTCTATTATAATACACCAAGACAAAATAATGGTAGTAGAACAACAACTACACCAAGACAAAATAATAACTATACTACACCAAGATCTACAAGTGGTGGTAGAACAACCACTACAACAACTAGAACAAATAGTAGAACATCTACAGGAGGTAGAAGATAAAAAATAATATTAACTATGATAAAAACAACTTATAATGAATACTTGGTTAATACTATTAACCAAGTTTTAGAAACTTACAATGATAAGAAAAGAGAAAAAGTATTAAAGAATATGATAGTAGAAATAAATTCTACTGATGATGATGAAAGACTCAATCATATTGCAGAAGAGCTTGATTACTTAATCAACATAATAAAAATATCCTCTATTTAGAGGATATTTTTATTATTACAATACTTTTAACAATCTTTCAATTTTTTTCTTTCTAATAGAAAATTTATTAATAAAGATATAATATGGTAGTGGCATAACAAATACTTATTTTAAACTTATATATTAACAATCATATAATTCATATGTAATTAAATACAATTACAATAAGAAACAATATTAAATAATGAATGTTTTAAGCTTATTTGATGGAATGAGTTGTGGTAGAATAGCTTTAGATAAAGCAAATATAAAATATGATAATTATTATGCATCTGAAATAGATAAACATGCAATTTCAGTAAGTACAAAAAATTATCCTACAAATATTAAACTAGGTTCAGTATTAGATTTAGACACATCTAAATTAGATAAAATTGACTTACTTATAGGTGGATCACCTTGTACAAATTTTTCTGTTGCAGGTAAAGGAAATGGTATGATAACCACAGATAATCAAGAATTATTGTCATTAGATGATTATTTAGAACTAAAAGAAAAGGGATTTCAATTTAAGGGACAGTCTTATCTTTTCTGGGAATATGTTAGAATATTAAGAGAAACTAAACCAAAGTATTTCTTACTGGAAAATGTTAAGATGAAAAAGAAATGGGAAGATTTAATCTCAAGAGAACTTGGAGTTAAACCAGTTATGATAAATTCCAATTTATTTTCAGCACAAAATCGTCAGAGATTATACTGGACTAATATAGAATTAAATGATGAAATAGTGGATAAAGGAATAAAACTAAAAGATATTTTAGATCAAAATGTTGATAAAAGTTTATATTTATCTGATGATGAGATAATAAGAGCTCAATTTAAAAAATCTAAGAAATCTATACACAGAGTAAAAAATGGGTTTGAATACTTCTTTAATGAAGGTTCAATTCAATTTCCTAATAACATTGAAAAGAAATCTCAGTGTTTATTGGCAGCAGGTCAAGGTATATCAAGAACTACTACTTATGTAGATAATGGTAGTGGTATAAGAAAGTTATCACCTGTTGAATGTGAGAGATTACAAAATGTACCAGAAAATTATACTGATAATGTAAGTAACTCACAAAGATATAAAATGTTAGGTAATGGTTGGACAGTTGATGTTATTGCTTACATTTTTTCAAAAATGAAGTAGAATAATATGTATAAAGTAGTTTGTATAAGGACAATATTTTTTGATAGTCCTTATGATAAAAAATCAACTAAATGGACAAGAAATAAAACATATTATTTTAGACCAGTAGATTCTAGAAGTATGGAATCTTTACAACTTATTGGATATATTGAAACTGATATGATTATGGAAAAAGCACATCATGGAACAAAAGCAGGTGAAACTTACTATTCACCTGTAACTGAGAAAGAATACAAAAAGTATTTTACAACTATTGAAGATTTTAGAGATAGAAAGATAGCACACATATTAAATAATAAAGAAAATGACAACAAGGATGATTTTATCGGATACTGATATACTAAATTTTAGTAATCAACTTAATGATAGTAGGTTTTTTATTAGACCAGAATACACTAATTTTAGTTCATATCCAGTAATAGGTTATTACATAAACTCAATGCATCAAGATATTAGAAATCTTGGTCAAGGAAACTATGGTAATGACTCAAGAATACATGGTCGAATTCATGAACCTGAGGTAGAATATGAACTTACATTTTCAGTATGTGAAAAAAGAATAGATGAATTCTTTGACATCTTTAAGAAGATAACAGAGAAAGGTATTGAGAACTTTGTTTTCCATTCTACTACAGAATATAAACAAATTAAATTTACTGAGGATGTTGTTTATTCTAAAAATGAATTAACACATTCTTTTATGAATAGAAATTATAAAAAGATACAATATAATTTTAGAGGTAAAGTTTCTTCTATTATTGCTTATGTGCAAGCTCTAAAAGATACTATAGAATACTTTGGTATGATATGGGGTTATACAGAAGAAGGTGAAGAATTATGTTTACTTAAATATCCTATTGGTAGTATTGTTTCTCCTAAAAATGAAAAATCCAAAGATGTTTTGGTAGTTGATTATAAATATAATAAATCAACCAATAGTAAATTTGGTATAGATTATGAGGTTTATGAAATACTTAGTAATGATAAATCATCTACATTACAGTATGGTAGAAAAGATATATTCTCGGAAGATGAATTAAGTCTTAGTAGAACAGCACAGGTTAATAGCATTTTGAACTAAATGTCAAAAGATTTTACAAATATTACAAAAAATGTTGTTGATTTAGAAGATATGTATTATCTTTGGATAAAATATCAACAATATAACTACCATTCTTTAGGTAGTGAATATTATAAGTATAAGGAATACAGAGGTGAAAAACCAAAAAAGAATTTTTACCTTATGTTTGAAATGAAATTAACTGAAATCAATATAAAAATGGCTGGATCATACAATGGACAAAGCAAGGCAGAGTTTGCCAAAAACTTTAAGAGGGTTAAAGACATCATTACTAAAAGTGATGGTGACCAAGACAAAGCAATTAGATTAGCAAGAACTCAAGCAAATCTAATTAAAGACGAAATGAAGGCACTAAATAGGGCCAATGCTGCACAACAAATGGAAAGAGTTGAGGATGAACCAATCTATGAAAGTATCTTTGAGGTATTTTTTCATAGAGCATATGAATTAGGTTCAGTAACTAAACAAGACTACAGAAACTACAAACTTGAAAAACTAGGAATATAATGAAAACAATAGAAATTGATTACTCAACCTATGAGATTGAAGGTGATGAAGTATCACAAGAAATATTAGACCTTATTGAAGAAGAATGGGGTACTGAATTATATGGTGATTTCAAACTAAGAGAAGTTGAATCACCATTTATTATTGCAGATAATGATTTTGATTTAAGAGAATGTAATAATGAGTTAATTGAAATTGGTGTAGAAAGAAGTAAAGTTGTATCATTCAATGGTGGTGCATTTTATATTGAGTATATAAAAACTGATGAAATTGCAATTGTGGTTCAAGGAAATAGTGAAGAAGGATATAATATATTCATTCTAAAATAAATAAACCAAAAAATATGTTTGATAAAGAAGAAAAAGAAACCCCAAAATTATTTGTGTCTGATGAATTTTTAGAGATTTATAAAAATTTTAATGTATATGATCAAATTGAACAGATTAATAAACTATCTGATAGAGATCGTTATCTGTTACTTATATTATGTGTAGATAAACATGATGATGAAAACCCAATTGTACTATATAATTTTAAACCTTTCAAAGAAGAGATTAAAGAAATCTATGAAGTACAAGACAATAAAGAAACTACCAATCAAGTTCTATTAGATTTGATTAAAGAAACAGATCATAAACATATTGAGAGTGATTATATCAGAGATAAAGATGGTAATCAAGTACCAGATCCATTTGATAGGGATGAAGTAAGAGATAAAAAAATTGATATTATTAACAATATCTAAAATTAATATTGTATATTTGTAAACTAAAATAAAAACTTATGAGTGAAGATAAAAAAGGAATGATGAATTCTATTCAAGAAATGGCAAAAAACTTAGGACTTGGTAAAGTTACCTTTGGTGATGATGGTATTTCTATTGGTGAAAAAGAATCTACTGAGGTAGAAACAGAAGTAAAAGAAGTAAACCTTGGTGAGTTCAAACCAAAAAGAAAATTCATTAGCTTTATCTCTGGAGTTAATGGTGCAAGAGTTCGTTTTAACAGAGACTCAGCCTTTGTTAAAGGTGAGAAGTTGTCTGGTATGTTAGAAGGTGTGATTTTCAAAATTACTATCTGTGATGAAGGAACTATTAACTTTGAAGAAGTTGAAGGTACAACTTTATCTGATGCTGCAATGAGACAAAGATTACTTGATGATATTGACTCTATGGATGTTACAGGATATACACAAAAGTATATTGTTGCAAATCTTGAGTTTACTGATATGGATGGTAATAGATGTTACTTAGAAGTTGATGAAGCTAAACCTATTGACAAATTAAGAATGTTATTTGGTTCTGATGAAGAAACTACAACTACAGAACCTGTACAAATCTCTGCAAAAGGATTAAGTATTCTTGACCAATTATTTGGTAGTGATAATGATGATACTGATGAATCAGAAGTTGAAGAAACTATTGAAGAAGAAGTTGTTGTTGAGACACCAGTTGTTGAGGTTGAAGAAGATTATATGGCTAAACAATTCAGACTTATGAATGAAGCCAAAGTTGTTGAGTTACAAGAAAGAATTGAGAACTCACAAAAAGACATCAAAAAATATAATATGGACATCAAAAATGCTGAGACTAACTTGAAAAAAGTTACTGATGGTCTTGGTGTATTAGAAAGTCGTTTAGAGTCTCTAACACCTTTTGATGATGCAAATGGATATGTTTTCTTCATTTCAGAAGAAAAGAAAAATATGGAAGGTCTTACTGAGGATGAATTAAAAATCACAAATAGAATTGCTGATTTGATGAACCTTAAAAAAGATGTTTTAGTGAAACATTTAACAGAAGGTTTCTACACAATCAAAATTGCTAAGAAAGATGATTTTGAAGATAAAACTGTTGATAGAGAAATATACAAAACAATTATTGACCTAGATGTTACAGGTAAAACATCTGTTACTGATGCAAATGAGTTTGAATATAGAGGTTCATTAAATTGGCACCAATTAGTTCAAAAGATGTTAAGAAAAGGTTTTGAACAAGAACCAGAGTTTGACAAAATTGCTGGGTCTAACTCTTATGAGTCTAAAGAAGAAATTGCTACTGAAATGAATGTAGATGGATTTGTTCTTAAATCTGAGGGTGGATTTGCTGACTTGGGTAATGGTGTTTATGGTGTAATGCCAACACCAAGTACAAATACAAACTCTAACACTTCTAATGATGAAGAACCAACTGAATCTAATGAAGTTAGAACTTTTGACAAACCAACAACTTAGTGATTGTTGGAACTGGTAATGATGGTTCTGATTTGCAAATCACTGATGATTATACTGGTTATGATGTTTACATTGGTGGTAAAGAACAAAGTTTCTCTACTGAATCTGATGGTTTTGTTACTATTATGGAAGTTGATGAATACAAACAATGGTTAACTACTGTTGATGTTGAAGATGCTTTTGATGCAATTGACTGTTTATTCTTACCTAATTTCCAAGGAACTATTGGTGCTGTTGCTAAAACAGAAGAAGGTGATTTCAGTACAGACTTTCATTTGGATGATTATGTTTGTCACCAATTTGATGATTATGTTGAAGTTGGATTGGTATTACCTGAGGGTACTATAGTAATTCAAATGAAAGATGGTCAAATCCCATTGGATGTAGTAAGAGATATGAAAATTGATACTATCTTAAACTAATGAGAAAGTTTTTTGAATATAATGTTGATCTATCCACACTTAAAATAATTAAAGATGTGGATAGACAATTTGATAAGTTCTTCTATAAAGGACATCCTGAGTTTTTAATTCCTGACTTCTCAAATTGTAAAGAAGATATTTGGGACTCCTACTTAGAGTATCTTGAGAAAGATTTAGGTAGAGAAATATGGGACCAAGATGGTGGTGAGATTATTGAGTATCAAGTAATTGATGAAGAGACTGGTTTAACTAAAGTAAGTTATACTTCTTATGGTATAATGGTAGATGAAGATTCTGAATGTGAGGATCATGATATTGATATAGAGGGTTATGTAATCCAAGATGGTAAAGAAACTTATTTCTTAACAACAAAAGTAGAGATTGATTAAAAAATCATTTGATATTTTTAATATATACATAAAATGATTAATTAAATATGATATACCTAAAAAAATTTAATGAAAATTCTGATGAATTGAGAATTAAAAAAGATGATTTAGTAAACTATGCAAAAGATAATGGATTTATACCATTACTAAATCTGGATCAATTAGGACCAAAAAGAGAGGTTTATGGTATTGGCTGGAATGGTTTTTTTCAAAAAGGTGTAGTTGATAATAATAAAAATCCACATGTGATATTTGAGCAAGAATTTGGTGGTGTTAAAGGTATTTCAAAAAATAAATCTATAATAGATTGGGATGGTAAAGTAGTTTTCCCATTACAAACAGTTGAATCTGAATTGTATATAAAAGAATAATAAAATCACACTTAATTGTGTGATTTTTTGTTTTTAGTAATGTTAATAATCCTTTTAGTCCAGCATAAATTATCAACTGATGCAATAACTTCAATAGGTATATTATTTACAAATCCATCAAATATAGATGTCTTGTGATCAATAGTTGGGTAATTACTGTCTAAATGGTGTAAACTAAAGTTCTCCTTAATATATTCATTGTCATAATAATCTGTGCCATTCCATTCTAAATTTTTAATATTATGTCTGGTAATTCTTCTAATCTCTGTCTTATATCTATGCCATTCAGTTCTCTTAGATTTTAGAGTCCAAGCATTCTTATAAAACTTATACTCACCATCTTCATCAATTACTTCTGATGGTCTATTTGCACCATATTTATTAAAAAATATATTTTGTATTCTAACTTTATCCATAAATGGATTTATGAAACCAAATTTATCTAAATTAGTTTTAGATACTTTATCTCTAAAATCAATAGATTTGGAAAAATGTTCAACACCATACTTCTCAATACTAGTCTTTTTAACCTTATCATTTCTATCTGGATGTTGAGAATAATATTCAACACCATATTTTTGTTTATTAAAATCCTTTGCCTTTAAATGTGAACATTTATCACAGGTATAAATAGGGTAATTTTTATTTGAATTGATATTTTTTGTATATGCCTGGAATTTTATATATCTTTGTACTGAACAAATGTCACACTGAACATTTATTTTCTTATTACTTTCTTTCTGTAGGTGTAATTCAGTATCAATTAGTACCATATCACCTAATTTAACATCAAAGTAATTTTTATAGTGTTCTATGTTATACTTTGCAATTTTAACTTCTATATTTTTATCTATTATCATATAGTATATATTAAAAGTTAAACTCTCCCTATTAGATTTTTTATAAAAATAATTTGAGAATTTCTTTCTTATTAAACTTTTTATATATATCTTTGTAGAATAATAATAGAAAAACTAAAACTTAAATATGGTAATTAAAAACATTCACGAGAAATTATTAGCGGGTATTCAAGCAATGCTTATTGACACGAAAATAAACCTTCCGTATTACGGGGAATTCAACCTACATGTTAACTTTCATGAAAATGATTCAATTGGTACTTGTGGTGTTAACGTGGGTACAAAAGGTATGAATTTTTTCTACTCTCCATCATTCCTTGAGAATATGTCTCAAAAAGAAGTAAACTTCATCACATTACATGAGGATTTCCACTTACTTTTTAACCACCCTAAAAGAACAATTACAGGTCAGTATGACCACAAAATGTCTAATATTGCTCAAGATATGATTATCAATCACGTTATTTGGGAAGATATTTCACATTCATTTGTTGAAATTCCTAAGTCTAAAGATGGTAAGAATATGGCTTTGTTTGTTCCAAAAGAATATACAGGTAAACTTATCTTTGAAGAGTTATATGAGTGGTTGAAAGATGAAAAAGAGAAATGGCAAAAAGAACAAGACAAGAAAGATAAATGTCAAACTTGTGATGGTACAGGTCAGAAACAATCTCAATCTGGTCAAGGTCAAGAGAAACAAGACCAATCTGGTCAAGGTCAAGAGAAATCTGATAAAGGTCAAGGTGGTGAGAAACAAGACCAACAAGGTCAAGGTGGTCAAGGTGAAAAACAAGACCAATCTGGTGATGGTGGTCAAGAACAAGGTGAAGGTCAAGGTGATGGTGGACAAGACCAATCACAAGGTCAAGGTCAAGGTCAATCACAAGGTGGACACTCACATGGTCAAGGTGAGCCTTGTCCAGACTGTGGTGGTTCAGGTAAAGATGGTGGTGAGTCTGGTAAAGACTCAAGTGGTAAACCATCTTATGGTCCTTATGGTAAAAACCCAGGTAAAGATGGTGACTCTATGGACACTTGGTCAACTGAGCAAATCTTTCAAGATATGGAAAATGGTACAGGTGAGTATTTAGATAAACACATGGGAGACGAAGTTCCAGAAGAAATGAGAGAAGCTATGGTAAGAGACGTTATGGAGAAATTGGCTGCAAGAGGTCTTTCTGCTGGTAATGTTGAAACTACTCTTAACAAGTTAAGAAAGAAAAGAAAAGATTATCTTAGAGAAATCAAAAGAGCAGTATCTAATATGATTTTTGGTACAATTAAACAAAAAACAATTGTAAAACCAAACAGACGTCAAATTGCTGGTCTTAAAGGTAATAGAAAAGTTAAAACAATGGTTAATGTTTGTCTTGATACATCAGGATCTATGGGTGGCTCTGGAACCTTTGAGAGAGTATTATCATATGTTTATAGAAATGATATTGAGATTAACTTTATGGAGTCAGATACTCAAGTAAATTGGGTACAGAAAATCAAATCCAAAAAAGGATTAGAAAGTATTCCAATCAAAGGTTTGGGAGGAACTTACATGCAACCAATGTTAGATTATGTTGTTGAACATCATAATGACTGCAACACTGTTCTTTTAACTGATGGTTATACTGATACATTAGATTGTAGTAAGTTAAAAGGTAAATTATTAATCATTTCAGTTGGTGTTAAATGTCCAATTGGTAAATCCAATGGTAAAGTTAAACAGATTGTTCTTGAGGCAAATGAGAAGTAATAAAAACCCAGTCTATGACTGGGTTTTTTCATTTTTATACATATCCTCATTTTTATATCCCTTGTTATATCCTACTCGGATTTCATCTTGTGTGAATTGCTTGTAATATTTTGATTTACGAATCATACTAATTCTGCTAAAATTCCATTCAATACTGTTGTTGTTCCTCCAGATTGTGTTGGAACTTCCATTGATAAAGTGCCTTGTACAACTGGGCTTTCG
>Ga0116183_1004883_pt1 | contig 12956 bp, 11 predicted proteins | sample AD_UKC078_MetaG_FD_89753 | JGI IMG/M metagenome (GOLD analysis project Ga0116183, IMG submission 89753) | Active sludge microbial communities of municipal wastewater-treating anaerobic digesters from USA - AD_UKC078_MetaG | ecosystem: Engineered > Bioreactor > Anaerobic > Digestate | place: USA... | reverse complement strand
CCTTGTAGATGCCTGTGATCAAGTTGAAAACCGTGGTTTTGCCGGCGCCGTTGGGGCCGATCAAACCGGATATCGAACCGCTCCGCACGTCGAAACTGACGTCTTCGACAGCGGTCAATCCTCCGAAAGCCTTGGTCAAGTCGTGCGTTTCAAGGATATTCACGAGCGCACCTCCCCGCCTCCGGCCCCGGCCTGGGTTTTTCTTGGGCGCGCAAGGCGCCGGATCGCGTCGAGCGTTATCTCTTTGCCGCCCATCAGTCCCTCTGGGCGGCTGATCATTATGAAGATAACCGCCGCGCCATAAACGACCAGACGCCATATGGCGAAGGTCCGAAGTATCTCGGGAAGCGCTGTAAGCAGTACTGACCCCAGGACGCTTCCGGATACGCTGCCTATGCCGCCGAAAATCACGATAATGGTCAGCTCGGTTGATCTCGTCATCCCGAACATCTTGGGCTGCAGAAATCCGGTGTAGTAACCCATCATGCCGCCCGCGATTCCGGCGTACACTGCGCTCACAAAGAGCGACAGCATCTTGTACTTGAACGTGTCGATGCCTACGGTCTTGGCCGCCAGTTCCTCTTCGCGCACGGCGATCATGTTCCGACCATGCCTTGAGTTGACAAGGCGCACCATGAACCATGTCGCCGCAACGCATATCAACGCCACATTCCAAAGCTCAGTCCGGATTGGAATGCCGGGCCACCCCCGTGCGCCCCCAAACGTCTGCACATTGTCGAGGATCAGACGTATTGCCTCGCCAAATCCCAGTGTGGCGATGCAGAAGTAGTCCCCCTTGAGATTCAGGGTCAGCCGGCCGATAGGCAGGCTCACCAGGCCGGCAAACAGACCCCCGACGAGCAACGCCACTAGAAACGGGAGCCCCATGCGCACTCCGGCCCAGGCTGCCGCATAGGCGCCCAGAGCCATGAAGCCGGCGTGGCCGAAGGAGAACAGGCCCGTGAACCCTGTCAGCAGGGACAACCCCAGGACGGCCATGAGGTTCATGCCCGCGAGCATCAGTATTCCCTTGATGTAGAACCAGTTCACAGCCGTCCCTCCTATGCCTTTTCCTCGGTGGCCTTGCCCATCAGGCCCATAGGCCGGAAGACAAGCACCGCGATGAGCAGAGTGAACGAGATCAAGTCTCTGAACTGCGATGAGAAGTAGCCCGAGATGAGAGTCTCCATGATGCCAAGAATCAGGGAACCTATGACCGCGCCCGGAAGGCTTCCGAGCCCTCCGAATACGGCCGCGATGAACGACTTGATGGTTATGCCGCCCATCTGTGGGTACACCGTGTACTTCATGCCGAACATGACTCCTGCTACGCCCGCGAGGAGTCCGCCTATGGCAAACACCAGGGTGATGACAAGATCAGTGTTGATCCCCATGAGTTTCGCGGCCCTTGCATTGTGGGCAGTGGCCTGAACAGCCTTACCCACTTTGGTTCGGTCTAGGAAATAGACCAAGAGCGCCAAACACACCGCTGAAATGATAAAGATCATGATGTCGAGGCGTCCGATGTATATGGGGCCAATCTCGATGGGCGCACGCGGCAGGACAGTCGGGTATGTCTTGAAAGTTGGGCCTATCGTGGCCACCACGAAGTTCTCGAGGAATATGGAAGCGCCCATAGCTGAGATGATGAAGTAGAGAAAGGGCGCGTTTCGCAGCCGCAGAGGCCTATATGCCACCCGCTCCACAATCACCGCAAGGCCCGCAGAGCATAGGGCAGCGCCCACGAAAGCCGCCGGAAAGGCCCAGCGGGCAAGCGTGAGAAGGTAGAACCCGAAGTAAGACCCTAGCATGATCACGCCGCCGTGGGCAAAGTTGCTGAAACTCATGATCGAATAGACCAACGAGTATCCAACGGCCATCAACGCGTAGACGCTCCCGATAGACAGCCCGTTTATCATCTGCTGAACAAACTGTGCCATCTTGGACCTCCCCTCCGACGCCGAGTAGCGCATGAAACATGACGCGCGCCGGCGGGCGCTTTCGCGGCGGCAGACCGCCGCTCTTCTGCGCCACACCGGCGCGCCTCAAGCGCTTAGGATGCTATGGCCATCACGGCGCGTACTTCTGCTGGAACACGTAGTTGCCGTCCATGATCCTGATGATGGCTGCCTCCTTGCCCTCGGGGTTATGCGTCGCAGGGTTGATCCTTATGTTGCCGGTTATTCCCTTGATGTTCGTGCTCTCCAGAGCGTCCCTGATAGCGACAGGATTAAGACTGTTGGCCCTCTTGGCAGCGTCCACAAACATCATAAAAGCGTCGTGCGCCAAGAATCCGTTGAGCTCCACGGCGCGCTTGTACTTCGCCGTGTATCTCGTCTTGAAATCCTGAACCTCAGGGTCGTCGAAGTCCAGATGGTTCACGACATAGCTGCCGTGAACCGCGTCCTTGGCCATCTGGATCAGTATCTCCGACGGCCATCCGTCCCCGCCCATCAGCGTAGCCTTGATGCCCAGCTCTCTGGCCTGATTGGAGCTGAGTGCCACTTCCTTGAAGAAGTAGGGCATGAAGATGATCTCGGGGTTGGCTGCCTTGATCTTGGAAAGCTGCGGCCTGAAGTCGGTGTCGCCGAACTTGAAAGCTTCCTTGGCGACGATCTTGCCGCCCTTTTCCGTGAAGGTCTTGATGAAGAACTCCGTGAGACCCTGGGAGTAGTCATCCGCCACATCATAGAGAACGGCGGCCTTGGCAAACTTGAGGACATCATAAGCGAAGCCGGCTGCCACGGCTCCCTGATAGGGATCGATGAAGCATACTCTGAAGTTGAACGGTTTGACCTTGCCGTCTACCACAGTAACCTTGGGGTTAGTTGCCACTGTGGCGATGTCGGGCACCTTCATCTCCTCGAGCACCGAGGCGATGGGGATCGCGTGCCCACTGGCGTTAGGCCCTATGATGCACACGACCTTGTCCTGGCTGGTGAGACGCCTCACGGCATTCACGCACTCCATGGCGTCCCCTCTGTGGTCATATCCAACTACTTCGACCTTGGCGCCTAGCAACCCGCCGGCCGCATTGAGCTCCTCGGCCATCATCTTGACCGTGTTCAGCTCGCACTGCCCCCAGATCGCCTGGTCGCCAGTGAGAGACCCAACCCACCCGAGTTTCACGACTTTCTCAGCGGCACTCCCGTGCGCAAACAGGCCAAGGCAAAGCGCAGCGCACGCCGCAAGAATCAAGACGCTCTTCTTCTTGATGGACACCAGTACTCTCCCCCATTTCTCAAGATGTAGTTGATATGTTAAGCCCGCACCCCCAAGGAACGAGCCCGCGGCGCAAACAGGAGTCTACGCATGTACCTACAATCATGGGGAGATGCCACTCTGTCCTACGCAACCAGAATATGTCCTCCTATACCCCGTATAGATTAAATATACCAGTTAGGGAGCGTACTGGTCAAGCTAGTTAGTGCAGAACATCCTGTCGTATCGCATTAATATTCGAGAATTTTCGAGAACCTACGGGCTCGACGAGCCGAGTCTGCCCTTTCGTCGGAACGGAACCATTAGTCAATAACATAGCGGCCAGCCACGCGCATACGCCCGCGACAAGGCATGGCCAGAGTGAAAGCCCGTACGCGACCCTGACTCCCACCCCCGCCTGGCTGGCCTTGTGGATGAGAACGCCGACAACGGGCGGGATCGCGGACGCGCCGATGATCGACATTATGTTGACGGCAGACGTGGCTGAGCCGGCTGCCTCAGGAGGATACTGATCCTTAACGATGGCGAAACCCAGCCCCCCGGAACTAGCTCCCAGTCCCATCACGAATAGCATGCCATATAGTGCCCCCATGCTCAGCCTTCCCGGGAGGAATATGATCGGGATCCAGGTGAGAGCGTATGCCCCGGTAGCGCAGGCCAGAATGGACCGCCTGGCCCGGAATGCGTCGCCGGTGCGCCGCGACAGACGATCCGCAAGCCAGCCCACCAGGGGGGCGTTGACGATATACCCAAGGCCGATCATCATCACGGCGGCGGCCGCCTGCTGGCGGCCGACTCGGTATATGCTCATTATGTGCGGAATCCCCCACAGGCCCTGGAATGCAGTTTGCGACCCATACCTCGCGAACATGAACAGGCTGACCAGCCATAGATTGCGGTCGTGCAGAAACATCCTGAGCGTTGCGAGGGTCCGAGCGGCGCCCCGCTCCCGGCCGCAGCGTGGGGTTGGGCAACCGGTTTGTGCGGCATTGCCCGGCGCGCGATCCGTCGGTTGTGGCCTCCAGGCCCTGGACACAACCCAGCACAATACGGTCAAGATAGACAGCAGCACTCCGATGATCGCAAACGAACCCCGCCAGCCCGCGGCCGATGCCAGCCAGGCCATCGGGGCTGTACCTAGTACGGCGCCGGCATTACCCAGGGCCAGAAACAGGCCGTTGACCGATGCGAACCTGTCAGCATCGTACAGCATTGTTATCACTTTGACGCCCGGGATGAAGATGCCCGAAAGCCCGGCTCCTATCAGTATCCTGCCGGCAAAGGCAGTCACCATGCTGCGTGAAACGGCGAACATCCACGTGCCGATCATGCCCAGGCACAGACAGCACGATACCACGATCATCGGCCCGAATAGGTCCGACAGTATGCCCACCGCGGGCTGGGTCGCCGCATATGCCACGAAGAAAGCCGACGACATGAGCCCCAGCTCGACCGTTCCAATGTGAAGCTCCTCCGCCAGGTCCGCCGCCACTACGGACAAGGCGACTCGCTGGACGAAAGACATGAAGTAGGCCGCCGAAAGCAGTGCGAACACCATGGATCGCTGCCGGCGTCGCCTCTCGAGCTCCGGGTCCGGACCGATTTTGGCTCTAGCTGCGTATTCTGCTTGTGTCGATGCCACGTCAGTTCCCCCGCATACTCATCTTCCGCCGCTACGCTTCGCTCGGCCCGGTCGGCCGGGGCAGCCCGGCGCATGCATCCATGACCAATTTCCGCTGGTCGGTCATGAGCTGAGCGTAGTCGGAATTGCTTGTTCCCGTGCCGCTGTTCTCGACCACCAAAACGACAGCGTCGGGGCCGAGGGCGCAAACGTGCCACACGCCCCTCTTGACATTGTAGACTCGCAAAGGCTCCATTTCCACATTGATTATCTTGCCAATACCGCGTTCACACTGGCCTGTTGCTACAAACAGGACTGACTTGCCTCTCATCAGTACAAATACTTCATCTGTTTCATTATGCCGCTCCATCTGCCCAATCGCACCAGCAGAGTTGTGCTCCGACGTGCATATCGCAGCCACACGCCACCGGCCATACTCAACTAGAGGCAAGTAGTCGTCCACAAGGCAGCTTCTCACCTCAATCAGTCGCGGATCGATCGTCAAACCATCACACCCCCAGGATGCCGTGCTGTGCCGACATGTCGCAGTTCGCCCCAGTATCGCGTATCTTCGCCCGAAGCCGACGTCTTCCTCCTGCCAAGTGGCAATGTGGCAGACTGCACCGAAGTAGAAAGACTCCGCCGGAGCGGAGCCCTGCGAAGACTACCATATTCCGCTGCGCCGCCATTGAGCTACGTCGCCGTGCTGGTCTCACCTGCCCGCGCGTGAAGGAATGCACACCAGTTGCCCGATCTGTAGCCTGCCGGGGTTCACTCCCGGGTTGGCGCTGGTCAGGGCGGCTACGCTCACTCGGAAGCGCCGGGCGATGCCATAGAAGGTGTCGCCTCTCCGGATAATGTAGGGCGTCGCCCCGGCGGGACATGCCGGCTGCGAGGGTACGCCAGGAGCAAGCGCGGTCGGGATGCAGATGAGTTGGCCAACTCGCAGACTGCTCGGGTTCACCCCCGGATTGGCCCTCCTCAGGGTGTCGACAGTCATTCCGTGCGCACGGGCTATCGCGTAAAAAGTATCACCGGCCCTGATCTGGTAAAGGAAACCGCCAGGGCACGCCACACCCGGGGGGCGGCCGGGACGTGGACCTGGGGGGCGACCGGGAACCGCAGCGGTCGGGATACAGAGAAGTTGCCCGACACGGAGCGAGGCCGGATCCGTTCCCGGGTTGGCTCTTAAGATGGCGTCGACCGTTGTCCCAAACCTGCTCGCAAGCGCATAGAGCGTATCGCCCGACCTGATCTGATGCAGGAATCCGCCCGGGCAGGGCGGCGCCTGCCGCGCACCGATCCCTTCCTTGTTGTCGCCTGCCATTACCGTTCACTCCTTCGGGTTGAGTCCAATGCACCATATGCACAGTGGCGCTTACGTGTCCCCAAGCCGGGAGTACATATGACCTTGAGGCTATGACGGCAATAACAGGTCGACGGTCGAAGCCAGGATGGTCGAAACTAAGGGCACAAGGCCTCGCATTCACTGCGTACGGCCAAACCCATCCGCTCCAGGCGAGCCGCTACCTCGGGGAAGTACTGTCCTACATCTGACGCATTGTGCGCATCCGATCCCATTGTCACCCCAGAGCCTCCGAGTTGCCTGTACAGCTCCAGCGTCTCCCAATCGGGGTATGGCCCGCCCAGTTGCCTTCGGATGGCCGACGTGTTGACCTCGATGATGGCGCCGGATTCGATCACCATCTGCAAGATGTCGGTCATCGGCCCCCGCCATCTGTCCAGCCCTGAAGGACCGTATTCACGCGGCCATCGCGTCTTGATGTAGTCCAGGTGACCGATCCTGGTGAAGAGCCCGCTCCTCGCCATGGACATGGTTTCGCGCCAGTACGACTCACAGGCCTCCGCTTCGGACTTACCCACGAAGTAGGACGGACTTCCGACGAAGACGTGGTCGATCAGATGAACCGAACCGAGGACGTGGTCGAATCGATGAGTATCGAGGAAATCGCGAATATCATCTGCAAACTCGGCCTGATAAGTGACTTCAACGCCTGCCTTGATGTCCAGACGGTCGCCGTACTTGTCACGGCATCTGTCCACATCGGACAAGTACCTTTTGTAGTTGATGTAGCCATACGCTGCATCGGTCGGGTCAAAATCGACATGCTCTGCAAAGCACACTCCCGCCAGGCCGCGTCGGACAGCGCTTTCGCACATCTCATCAAGGGTCGAGCGGGCGTCAGGCGAATAAGTGGAATGCATATGGTAGTCAAACAGCTTCGTGAATCTCGCACCTCTCTTTCGGCAACGCAAGCCCAGTATAGCACAAGCACGTGCGGCGTGTCCGGAGGCCCCGCTCCCGAGGCCCAGCTCCCGAGGCCCCACGTCCGAGGCGCTCCTCTACCGTCCCCATGGGCCCAGCGGTCGCGCCCGAAGTCGAAGCACGAGCACAGCCCCACACATCCTGCTCCAAATCCTCCGAACGGGCGATACCATCGAAACCTTCACGGTGATACCATCGTCGTAGCGCCGAAAACCGCCTCGCGCCTACCCCACCACAAACCGCGACTTGCTGCCGCGGTCGGTCATGCTGATCTCGAGGCGGGCGTCTACTCGCTCAACCAGCTCGGGCACGTGGGATATCACACCCACCAGGCGGCCGCCTTCCCGCTGCAACTCCAGCAGAGTATCGATGGCAAGGTCGAGCGACTCGGGATCGAGTGTGCCGAATCCCTCGTCAACGAAGATCGTATCCAGCCTTATCCCACCGGCATATGACTGAACCACGTCTGCGAGGCCCAGAGCCAGCGACAGCGAGGCCATGAAGCCTTCACCGCCGGACAGAGTGGTCACGCTGCGTTCTCTGCCCGTGTAGGCATCGAACACTTCCAGGCCGAGCCCGGCCGCGCTCCGAGATGTGAGCCGGTCCATCGTGCGCCGGAGAGCATACCTGCCTCTGCTCATCACTTGCAGGCGCTGGGTCGCCGCCTCTGTTACCTGGTCCAGCATAGACGCAAGCACGAACCTCTCGAACGTCATACCCAGCCTGTTTCGGTGCCCTCTCCCATTGGCCACGTCCGACACTCGGGCGATAACCGCATATTCGGCTTCGACTTCCTGCATCTCGCCAGCGAGCTTGTCCAGGTCATCCAGTTGCCTGCGCATCTGGTCTATCCGGTTGCCAAGGCTTATCCTGTCCTCCATCGCCCTTTTGGCGGCCAGATTCAGCTCGGCACAGCCGGCTTCCGCCGCCGCCAGATCAGGCTCCGCGATCCCGGCGGCTTCGCCTGCCGCTCGCGCCAGGCGCTCCCGGGCGGCATGCAGTTGCATACGGAACTGCTCTATTGCCTGTTCGAACTTGCGAGCGGCATCGTCGGCCATCTTGGAGGCGTGGTATTCATCCACGCTGGCAAACCCTACTTCCCGCACTTCAGCCTCGAACTCCACGCTGCGGACACGCACGTTCCCGATTGCGACCTCAAGCGCCTCCTCTGCCGCAACCGAGCGTGCCTGCGCCCCCGCAAGGGCTTGCCCGGCATCTTGCCTCTCGCGCTCCGCCGCCTCTAGCGCCCGTACTAGCGCGTCCAGCTCAGCTCTCGCCTTTGCCTGTGCGGCTTCCAGCGCAGCAGGAGACCTGAGATCCACGGGAACATTATGCTCCTTCTCTTCTAGCGTCGCCCTAGCCGCCGCTAGCCGACTTGCCGTCTCACGAGTGGCGGTCTCCGCCTCGGCCGCCTGAAGTTCTGCCGCCGTGAGCTGCTGCTCGATTCGTGCTATGGCTTCGCCCAGCTGCCCCGCGCGCTGACCGGCACTCTTCGCGACCTCCAGGCGCTTTTCTGCGTCGCGCAGTTGGGAACGGAGGTCGCCCCTATCGCACCTATCACGGTCATCCGAGCTCAGCTCGGCAAGCTGACCTCGGACCGACGCTTCTTGCTGCGATGCTTCGGAAGCGACCTTACTCAGGTGCAACCACTCCGTCTCGGCCGTGGTCACCGCCGTATCCGCGCCTCGTAGTTCCTTCTGGGACGGCGCCTTTCCACCGTCTTCCGCGCCGGCTGCATATGCCGGCGATGGGTGCGATGTCGATCCACACACAGGGCACGGCATACCCGGCTCAAGCGCCGCCGCGAGAGCCGCAGCTTGACTGGTCAACCAAGCCTCTCGAAGTAGAGCCGCCCGCCTCCGCGCATGCTCCAGCCGGTGTGCGGCCTCGTCAGCCAGTTGCCGCGCTTGAAGCGCTTCGGTCGCCTTCTGCGCCATGTCGGCCTCGAGCTGTGCGCGGCGTTCAGCCCGTTTCAGAGCAATGCCTATCTCGCTGACCCGCGATTCCCAGACCGGCAGCTCCGCCCCGCAAGTCTGAGCTTCATCCCGCTCGGCGCGGGCTTTGGCCAGCCCGCTCATTGTCTCGCTCTTACGGGCTGAAGCGACTGTTGCCAGGTCGCGCGCCTTGGTATCGTCCCTTCCCGCCTCTATCACTGTCTCCCTGGCCCTGTCGATTTCGGCGACTTTAGGCGCTAGGCTTCCGAGAGTCACCAGCCCGGTCTCTAGCTGCTTTCGCTGTTCGATACGGTCCGGCGAGTTCTCGCAAGCCAGCCTTTCGGATGCAGCGCGGGCCGTCGACTCCGCCTGCGACAGGTCCTTCTGGGCTTGCCCATGGGCCGCGCGCCTGGCCGTCTCCTCCCGGAGCGCCTGATCCAGCAGGGCTTCAACCCCAGCGCAGCTCGCCGCTTGCCTGGCCCTCTTGCACCTTCGCTCCATAGCCTCGTATTCCGGTGCCTGCGAATCCAAGGCGGCGACGGCCTGCGCCGCGTCGTGCGCCTCGTGAAGCTTCTCGGCGTCTTGCCTCATCTTGGATAGGGCCTGCGCCGCCCCCTCTGCCGACTCGCTCGCCGTCTTCTCAGCCTTACGCGCCTGGACCAGTCTGGCCCGTTCGGCTTCGAATATCGTCCGGAGTTGCTCGGGTGACTCAGCGTCAGCTGCCCCGAGGAGAGTATCACGTCGATCCTTGAGGCCCTTCAGTTCACCTGCCAACGCAATGGCTTTGTCTCTCAACGCCAGTTCTATGTATTTGTAGACTTCAGTGCCGAACAGAATCTCCAGTATCTGCTGGCGCTTGGCGGAGTCGGCCGTAAGGGCTTCCCGGAACTGCCCCTGTGGAAGCAGAACTACTTGACGGAACTGGTCGGCCTCAAAACCCAGGAGTCCCGCTATCCTGTCGGTAACCTTTGTGAGCCCTGTTTCTATCACAACGCCATCCGATGAATCGTCACCCACACCTGTCCGCTGCCACAGTGTGGCGTCTGCCCTGAGGGGAGTGCGCCTTCCCGGCGTCTCCTGCTCGGGCCTGCGCCACACACGGTATGATTCGCGCCCCACGGAAAAGTCCAGCACTACCTGCGTAGGAAGCTCGTCGGGAGAATGATGCGACCTCATCTCCCGGACGTCCCTTTCAGCTCCGCTGGATTTTCCATACAAGGCATAGCAAATCCCGTCGAGCACAGTGGTCTTGCCCGAGCCCGTGGGCCCGTGAATCAGGAAGAAACGGCGGCTACCTAGGCTACGGAAATCCACAACTTCCAAACCTGGGTATGGCCCGAAGGCCTGCATCTCAAGACGTATGGGCCTCATGACGCAGCCGCCTCCCTTCCCGCCTTGACCTGCTCCAGCATCGCGACTACTGCGGCTACCTCGTCCTCGCCCATGGGTTCGCCCGTGACCTGTTCATAAAACTCGCAGAACAACTCGAGCTCTGTACGATTGCGGTGATCAACACCAGCCCCGGCAAGATGGGCCACGTCGCCTCCTCCAGCCATTCCGGCACTCCATTCTACCTGCATGACATTGGGGTAGACCTCTCGCAGCCTGCTCATGCAATCCCATACCGGGTCCGGATCCGACAAGCAGGCCATTATGTAGTCATCGCGACTCACTCCAGGCGCCGGGCCGCGCATCACCTCTTCGAAAGCCCCAGATACCTTCCGAACATCGCGCTTAGGCCTGAGGAGCACGGTCCTTACAGTTGCCTCGCCCGCCCCGTCAATATCGACAACTGTCACCGACTTGGCATGGTCCGTCTCGTCAAATGAGTACTTCATGAGCGATCCGGAATACCGCACCCGGCTGCCGGCGAGAGTCTGCGGGCGGTGGAGGTGCCCCATAGCCACGTAGCTGAAAGGCGCGAAATGCCCGATGTCGACCGCTCCTGTGCCTCCCAGCGTGAGCGGTCGTTCCGACTCTGACTGCTGCCCCCCGGCGACGTAGGCATGGGCCACAGCCACAACCCGGTCGCCGTGTCGCGCCGCTCCCGCAGCCGCCTGGAGCACGGCCTTCACCTGGACGGCCATGGCAGTGTCGTGATCCTTGGCCTCGCCGGCGCCCAGCCGGTCACGGACGACTGCCGGCTCTGCATATGGAAGAGGCACGAGCCATACGGGGCCAAATTCGTCTGCCATTCCAACAGGACTGCACGATTCGGGCGACCCCATTATGTGCAGGCCCTTACTCTGCATCAGAGATGAGCCAAAGCCGAGGCGTTCCGGCGAATCGTGATTGCCGGCTATCATGATAGTTGGGATCCCAAGCCCCAGCACAATCCGGGAAAGCGTATCATCCAGCAGCTCAACAGCCTCCACCGGCGGCGTCGACCTGTCGTATACGTCTCCCGCAATCAACACAGCGTCAGGGCGCTCGTCACGAACTATGGCGATGAACTGATCGAGAGCGTGCGCCTGATCTTCGGTAAGGTGGGTTTTGTAGAATATCCGCCCAAGGTGCCAGTCGGACGTATGTATCAGCTTTATGCAGACCGCCTCCCTCTGCGCAAACGCTATTGACTTCCTGTTTGATGCCCTACATGAGGATTCTCCCCAAAAGTGGATCCTTCCTCTCGGTTTTTCCTTTACAGCTTTCTGCCATCCATGCGCTGTGCTTCCTCCCAGAGTCGCGGGCATCGGACACATAGTGTATAATTCGGTCTGTACTGCGCCTGCGCGGCGCGCAGAATCTCCGTACGTGGCATGCCTGGAGGGTTCGCGTTTGAAGCCCGGACAACTGCAAAGACAGATCCAGCTCACTATGCTTGTTGCAGTGGCTCTTGCCCTGCACGTAATTGAATCACTGATTCCACCGCTGCCGGTACCGGGCGCCAAGATAGGCCTGGCAAATGTGGCTACTCTGGTGTGCCTACGCTACATGGGGTTCTGGCCGGCTGTGGGCGTGAGCGCTGTCCGCAGCATACTGGGAAGCGTGATCACGGGCAAGTTCTGGGGCTTGGGGTTCTGGATGAGTTTCGTCGGCGCCACAGCAAGCGCCGTAGGTATGGGCGTCTCCCTTCGCCTGCTGCCCTCCCACGCTTCAATGGTGTGGACAAGCGTGGTGGGCGGAGTAATCCATGCCAGTTGCCAGCTGGCCATCGCAGTAATGGCAATGCGGCAGCCCGCGCTGTTTTTCGGCGCCCCGCTGCTGCTTGGGCTGTCAATAGTCACGGCAGTCTTCATAGGACTAGCATGCGATAATCTAGACGGCCCCGCCAGACGCTTTCTGCATGCCGCCCGAGGAAAGTAGGTCTACTGAACCGATGACAAAACGCAGAATCGTGCCTGCACTCCTCATGTTGTTGCTCGGCGCCCTTCTCATCTTCGCGGGCGCCCGAGGCCGGCAACGTGCGCCGGCAGGCTCGGTGTTGACTGTCACATCGATCGGCGAGGCCCAGAACAGGGTTGTTGCGGAGGTAATCCTCTCGCCGGCCGCGAAACGGACGATCCAGGTCGAAGGGCCGCTCGGCATCACAGTAGTCGAGGTCGACGGGGCGAGAGCCCACGTGGTCTCGTCGCCGTGCCCCGACAAGATATGCATACGCATGGGTTGGCTGGAGCGGGCAGGCGACTACGCCGCATGCCTGCCCAATAGAGTCCTCGTAGAGGTCGGCGGCGAGTAGCCGATCCCCGGCCCGGCCGCTGCCCCTGTTTTCAACAACTCCCGGCTATCCCACGAGGATTAGGTCGCGGGCAAGCTCGGCCGCCGCCATAAGCTCGCTTATGGGCTGGCTTTCGCGAGTGGAGTGAACATCGCGGCTTCCTATGCCCAGCACGATGCAGGCGATTCCGTGGGCATTGAACACATTTCCATCGCTGCCGCCCATAGTAGACTG
>Ga0116183_1004877_pt1 | contig 12965 bp, 10 predicted proteins | sample AD_UKC078_MetaG_FD_89753 | JGI IMG/M metagenome (GOLD analysis project Ga0116183, IMG submission 89753) | Active sludge microbial communities of municipal wastewater-treating anaerobic digesters from USA - AD_UKC078_MetaG | ecosystem: Engineered > Bioreactor > Anaerobic > Digestate | place: USA... | reverse complement strand
ATCCATTAAGGTTGTTTCGTAATGAATGCCCTCAGTTTTGGGAGCAGCACCCTGAATTGTCCGACAAAGAGTATCTATTCTTTTCAATTGTTCACCCTGAGGGTTGTACGGGAGATAAATATGATATATCAATAAAATTTGATGAAAATTCCCGTATTGCAAAACATTATCTCAATCACTTAATTTATAACTACTTCAAAGAGAATGCGGCTGCCGTTGGTTTTGATTTTGTCGATAATGTAGAAGTTTGGATTAAAGATTCAAATCAGCCTCATGCTCAAACAACTCAGTTCCTTCGGTTTTCGCTTGTTCCACAATACAAGAAAGTAACAGATAGTTGGGAATTGCTCGTTTCTTACAACAGCATTTCAACAGCCTACAATCAATCAATTGACAGTCTCGACATACAAACAGAGCGTTACAGGGTGATTGCAGATAATGAAATTGTCAAGAGAAAACACATTACACCGGAACAAAAACAAAACATTGGAAATATATTTCCAATTATCAATCGTGAGCTTGCAGCCGAATTAAATGTGTCCGAAACTCGTCCACCGAAAGAAAACAAGTACCTTAAAACACGCCAACAGATAGTTGCTTTTGCTAAGAATTATTTGTTTACCGATAATTTTCAGGCAATAATCAAATTCCATAAAGAAGATTTTTATTCGTTCAAAAACCCCGAGGACAACAAAGTAACCGATGGCTCAAATGTATTGCTGTTCGGTGGTAACAGCTCAGGGTTTGAGGCTTACAACGGTATAATTAACAACGGTCCTTTTCGAGCCTCAACGAAAAACAATCTTAAATTCTTTTTTATATGTCATGTCAAAGATATTGATGTCAGTAAAAGACTTTACAATATCTTCTTTTATGGTGCAAATTCAACTTTAAATTTTAATACGAAAAATCCGGATGGTAGTCCAAAATATCAGCAGAAAGATATTAAAAGTGATAATGGCATTACATATAAAACTTTGCCCCAACTTATAAAACAGCCTTTTGAAACCGAAACAAACGGAAGTATAACATTTTCAAACCTTGAAACAGCTGTTCAGGAGATAAAAACAAAGCTTAGCCAAAAGAACCTGAAAAACGATTACAACTATGTGGCAATTTATATCAGTCCTGTTCGTAAAGATGATGTAAACAGCCCGCACCATGATATTTATTTTGCTATCAAAGAAATGTTACTTGAAAAACAGATAACCTCACAGGTAATCTATAAAGACAATCCGGCTGGCAACAATTTCCGTTTTCACTTACCAAACATAGCAATAGCATTACTTTCAAAAATTGGAGGGATTCCGTGGCAGTTAAATCCTTCCCGAACAAAAAATGATTTGATTATTGGAGTAGGTGCATTTAAATCTGAGAAAGTTGGTAAACGATATGTCGGTAGTGCTTTTTGTTTCAATCAAGATGGCATTTTCCAAAACTTCGATTGCTACAGGGATAACGATTTGGAGCATTTAATCAAGGATATTCGTAAAGCTATCGGTATTTATTTAGTTCAGAATCAAGACCAAAAGCCGAAAAGACTTATCATTCATTACTACAAAACAATGGGTAAAAGAGAGTCAAAACCCATTACAGACATGCTCTACACTTTAGGCTTTAACATTCCTGTATTCATTGTAACAATCAACAAAACGGAATCAAGCGACATAGTTGCTTTTGATTCCGATTCAGCCGATTTAATGCCGTTAAGTGGCACCTATGTTAAGGTTGGATACAATCAATTCTTACTTTACAACAATGCCAAATATCCAAATTCACAGAAATACGACATACTATTTCCGGTCAAAGTAAAAATTTCAAAGGTGGTAACCAATGGCAGCAAAGAGGACAATCAGGCAAATATGCCGGAAGTAAGAGAAATGCTCAATCAGGTATATCAATTTTCACGCATGTATTGGAAATCAGTTAAGCAGCAAAATCTTCCAATCACCATAAAATACCCTGAAATGGTTGCCGAAATTGTCCCTCATTTTTCCGATGCTGAATTACCCTCATTTGGTAAAACAAATCTGTGGTTTTTATAATATTATGTGAATCAAAAAAAGCGACAAGGCAATAACATATGATAAGAAGAATATCTATAGATGCAAGTACATTCTGCCAACTTAAATGTCCTGAATGCTCTACCAGTAAGGGCATTATAAGAAACGGCATAGTTGGGTCGGGGGTTTTGTCATTTGATAATTTCAAAAGAACAGTTGATTGCAACCAAAGTATCAAAGAAATTGAGCTTTCAAATTGGGGTGAGATATTTCTGAATCCTGATTTAGTGAAGATTATGAAATACTCCTATGAGAAAAGCATTAAACTTACAGCTGGTAATGGAGTAAACTTTAACTCCATAGATAGCAATACTTTGGAAGCCTTAGTTATATATAAATTCGGCTACCTTAATCTGTCAATTGATGGCGCCTCACAAGAAACATACGCTCAATACCGTATTGGTGGCAATTTCAATGAAGTTATTTCAAACATAAGAGAACTAAACAAATTCAAAGAAAAATACAATAGCGTTTATCCACAGTTATCTTGGCAGTTTATTCTTTTTGGGCACAACGAACACGAAATTTCAACTGTAAAGGAACTTTGCAAAGAGTTAAACATGGTGTTTAACCCCAAACTAAATCATTCTGATTTTTCACCGATTAGAAATCCAGAATACGTTAAGGCGGAAAGTGGCTTGAGTGTTTCGTCCAGAGAGGAATACAAAGAGAAATTCAACAAAAGTTACAAACGGCCTTGTTGTCAACTTTGGTTCTCGCCACAAATAAATTGGGATGGTAAACTGTTGGGATGTTGTGTAAATAAATGGGTTGCTCTTGGAAATGTATTTGAAAATGGTCTTACTAATTGTTTACAAAGCAAACAATTTATCGAGCTTAAACGAGTTTTAAAAGGAGAGTTAAACGTAAATGAAAAAATGCCTTGCTTTTTTTGTCCAACTTTCCCACAAATTAGAGAGCAACCAATTACAGATGAAGAAATTCTTGTATATTCTAAATTTGTTCACCCTGCCGAAAGGCAATAAATTTGAATTCAATGGTCTCAATTGAAAATATAAAAATTGTTCTTATTAATATCGAGAGTAATACAGAGAGGGTCAAGAGGCAGTTTTCTCCCCCTTTTGGAATACTTGTTGTGGCCTCAGTATTACGTAAACAGAACATAGACGTTTCGATTAAACATATAATTGAAGATGATAAAATTGAAAATACATTATTTTCAATTTGTCAAGGTGCATTTGCTGTTGGCTTCTCAACCATGACTTCTTCGAATCTGCTCCCAACAATCCGAGCAACAAAATATGTAAAATCACTTGGCCTTTACACATTTTGGGGTGGTATTCATGCTACATTATTGCCAGAGTTATCACTAAAAGAACCTTCATTAGATGCGGTTTTAAGGGGTGAAGCTGAATCAAATCTCTATCAATTTGTATTATGGAGGTTAGGGAAAATAGATTCTAATTCTGTTAAAGGTTTGTGTTTCAAAAAAAATATTGGTGATATAATTGTTAGCGACATTCCTTTACCGGTTGCTGAAAATGAATTATCATTTCACTCATTTGATTTGTTGGATCTGACTGCTTATTATGAAAAAGACAATTTGGATTCAAACAAGAAGAACTTTATTGACAAGAAAATGCTGCCATATATGACAAGCAAAGGCTGTAACAAAAAATGTACATTCTGTTACAATAGTGTTGTGAACAAATGCATTTGGCGGGGCTACCAGATAGATAAAGTATTTTCAGAAATGGATTGGTTAATCGACAATCACGGTATAGAGGGTTGGCTGTTTTATGATGACAACTTTTTTGTAAATTCCAATAGAGCATGGCAAATTATTGAAAGATATAAAATGTCAAGTTTTATTGAAATAGATTTGATGAAACTTAGCACTGAATTTATAGATAGAGCAAAAAAAGCAAATATCGATAAGCTTTTTATTGGTATTGAATCAGGTTCGGATGAAGTTCTAAAGAACATTAAAAAGGGTATTACTTCAAAATTAATACGAGAGAAGGTTGAAATGTGTAGCAAACATAATATGAATATTGAACTTTCATTTATGATGCTATTCCCCAATGAGTCTGTTGATGATCTAAGAAAAACATTTGATTTAGTTGATGAATTGTCATTATATGACAATGTTAGTATTGCTGGCCCCAAAATTTACAACCCATACCCAGGAACTTCTATGTATAACGATTTACTAATGTCTGGTTGGTCAGTTCCAGCCACTAATGAAGAATGGTCAAAATTTGAAAGGAATATCTCACCTTCAGAAACTGGATTCAACTTAACTGACAAGCATTTAGAATTATTAAAATCAAGAGGGCTCGTGTAACTATGCTATTAGAAATAAACAATAAAGCAATTCGGAAGAAAACCACTGCAACAAATAAAGACAAACAGTATTTGCTGAATTATTACGCTCAATTTAAGACATTTCCTTTGTTTTCTCAAGTTCTTATTGAGACAAGAACAGACTGCAATAAGCGGTGCTCCTTCTGTCCACAATCATTCTATAAACGAACGGTTGAATCAATGAAATGGACAGTTTATAAAAAAATCATTGATTCGTTGGCAGAAATTGGATTTGCAGGGAGAATCGCTTTGTTAGTTTCAAATGAGCCCTTATTGGAGCATAGATTATTGAAAATGATTAAGTATGCCAAAAAGCAATCTCCAAGATTTTTTCTTGATATTACAACCAATGGTGTTCTTTTGTCTATAGCGAAACTTGATGAACTTTTTTCGGCAGGCCTCGATAATATAAATATAAACGACTATAGAAGTGATCGTGAGGTAGAACCCGATAAAATATCTGATAATTTAATTGAGATTGTAGAAAAATTTCGCAGCAATCCAAAAGTATCATATAACGCACGAAGCACAAATGAAGTGCTACCAAACTATGCTGGAGTAATTCCGCAAGATTACAATGCTCAAGATTACGGATTTTGTAATTTTCCATTTCGGAAATTAGTGTTATCGGTAAAAGGTAATATTTTACTTTGTTGTAACGACTTTAAACAAGAAACCAATTTTGGGAGTATTCACTCAGATTCAATACTCTCAATTTGGAATTCACCTAATTTGAATGCATTCAGATTAAGTCTCCTAAATGAGAAAAGAATTGGTTTGTGTGAAAATTGCAACGATAAACAATCTTATTCAATTTTTTAAAAATCAACTATGCTAACTAACGAACAATTAGATGCTTTTGCACTCGAAATAGCCACTTTTGGAAATATACCTATCAGTTCTAAAAATTGTGGTATTGGTTGTATTTATTGTAAGGTACAAACAGACCCAATTCTAAAAAGGTATCCCAAAATTCCTGATATCACATTAGAAGATTTATATCTCGGATTTAAATACGTTGACCAAACAAGTAAATACTTAAGGTTGGGTGCAGGTGTGTTGGTGGCCCCTCATACTGACCCATATCTACACCCACTTATTTATGATTTCATAAAGCACACAGCCGATCATTTTCCAAAGAAAATGATTACTACTGTTACAACAGGTAGTTATATTGAAGAATCCCAGCTCGATTTCTTACACTCAATTCCCAATTTCGGCATTGATTTATCATTGATAACAATGCAGGAAGAACGTGAAACAATTGTGCCAAATGCTACACGAGAAAGAATTAATTATCATTTACGTCATGCTCCTTTAAATAAAGTAACTTTAATGTTTACTGGAGATTTAGACGTATTGAAACGTGATTTAGAATTACTTTATTCGTTAGACATTGATTCGAAAGCAAAAGAAATATTAGTTCGTAGAATTGAATATACCGATTTTTCACAGACAAAGTTGAATTCAATAGCATACAGAAGTATTGCCAGGTATGAAGAATGTGTCAAGTATTTGAACGAAAACCACCCAAAGGTGATTTTTACCGTTCCTGTTTTAAAGGATGCCTTTAAGGGTGGTAACAATGAGTATTTTAGTCAAGCCGATGAAAGAATTGCTTTGCAAAAGAAAAGAATTGAAGCAGAAATAAATCAACATTTCGATATAGTATGTTCTGAGTCAGGATATGAGTATTTTAGAGAAGCATACAAAGGCAATAGCAATGTACAAGTACATTTAGTTAAGAACAAATTGTATGGAGGTTCGGTAACTGTTGCTGGCTTACTTAATCACACAGATATTATTTCCCAACTTAACTTACAGTCTACGAAAAGTGTAATTGTTCTACCTTACGAAATGTATAATCACGAAAAATGTGATATTACAGGTAACAACATTTCCGAGATTGAAAACAAATATAATGCTGAAGTATGGGTGATATAAATTTCTGGAAAATACTTAGGGTATTGACTACAAACACATGCAATTATCAGTGTTCATTTTGTCATAACGAAGGTCAGGAGAAGCCCTCTGATAAAAGAATAAACTTGAAGTTCAATGATTATAAAATAATCATTGATTCATTAGAAAACACACCACTAAAAGAAGTACATTTTAGTGGCGGTGAGCCATTTATGAATCCCGAAACTTTGAAAATGATTCTTTATACAAATGATACTACTGTTTTTGAATTGGGTTGCGCTACAAACACCACTTTTCTGACAGAAGAAACAATAATACAATTAGCAAATACCAGAATCAAACTTAACATTCAATTTCCAGCGATTAGACATAGTGAATTTGCCAACATTACTAAGTCAGGTGACCTCTTTAAAGTATTAGAAAAAATAGAATTACTCAAGAAACACAATGTCGCATTTGGTCTGAATCACGTTCTGCAATCTGATAGTTCAAAATCAATTGATGATATAATTGATTTTGTCACTAAAAATGGTCTCTCAATTAAATTATTACCTGATTTGAGTAATACAAACAGTGTGTATTTTAAAAATAGTATCTTTCCATTTCTTGACTCTATTGCAATTAAAAAAATCGACAAAGGAACCGGAGCGTTGAAATGGTGGATAAGGGACTCAAATAATGCCGAAGTGGCAATTATGTATATTGATTCACCCTGTTTCTATAATGACATTAATACATGTAAAAGATTCTCGGAAGTAAGATTACTTCCAAGTTTAAACTTGCAAACTTGTATAAAAAAGAATGAGTTGATTGAATTCGATTTTGAAATTATTGAGAAGAATAAATCGTTAGTCGTGGATAAATTTCAGGAATCATGGAACAGTTTTACGAGGTGCTAAAAGAGTATAATCGGAGTTTTGTAGCGAAAGTGATTGATGTTCCGGAATGGTTTCTTCAATATACGGAGGACGTGCCTCCCTTATATTGGAAAACTGTATATGAAATACTGAAAAATGAAGATAAGAATCAATCTATTGTAGAAATTGGGGCTGGTTTTGGTGATATTACTGCATTACTATATTTTATGGGGTTCAATAATGTTATTAGCTTTGAACGAGATAAAAGTCTTATACAGTATATTAATGATAAAGTCAAAACACTTTTCAACAGAAGTGGAAATGTAATTAATTGTAGCTATCCGCAAGAATTGAATTACAGTCCGGATGTTTTAGTTCAAGTAAATTGTAGTTATTTTAATCAGTCGAATAATAAGGAAGAATACATTGAACAGGTGAAATCAACATATCGAAAAAATGGAATTCCCAGAATGTTTGTTTTCGAAACAATAGATGATAGCTATCGAGAAATTAATGTGAATTTTCCACATTTTATGAGATTAAACCTGACTGACATTATCAATACGTTTCCAAAATGCCAAATTGAGTCATTTGTCACTTATAAGTTTCCACAGAATAGAGTATCAAAAACAATTTACAAAATATGCAAATAGCAATTATAACTTCTGAGTTTGGGTCAAATGCAGGTGGACTCTCATTTGGTTGCTTATCTTATGCCCAAATGCTAAGCAGTTTGGGTTATGAAATAACCATAATATCCTCAAGTTATGAAAACTGGAATACAAATGCTTATAATAGCAAATTCCCGATTATTGGCAATAAACTTGTTATTTGCGATGGTGGTTACAAAAAGGAGCTCAAAGAAAACTTATTTTTCAGAGCGCATATCAGGAATGTTTTGAGTGAAATTTCCGAAACGAAATATGACTTTTTTATTTCTTTCGGTGCTGGGTTAAATGGTCTTTTTGCCTCAGAACTATCATATATCTTAAAAGTAAAACTGTTTGTTTTACTAAGGGGGAGTGAGATAAATCTATCTGTTTCTGACAGTAACCTTCATACATTTAATTATCGATGTTTGAAACAGGCACAAAAGGTTATTGCATTATCTGAAGAACTACTTGAACGGTCTAAACAAATTTATTATAATCCTAATGCCGAGTATCATGTTATACCAAATTCAATTGATTCATGTAATTACATTTCAACCTTTACGCCTGCCAAAAAAACATTTGTATTAGGTTGTGGGTCGAAAAATCTAAATGAAAAAAAAGGAGTTGCAAACTTAATTTCAATGTTGGCATATCTGAATAAAAATCAAACATACAATTTTCAATTTGAATTTGCTGGTCAAATTGATTCAGATTTATTATCCAACTATATTGATTTGTGTATAAAGCTTGATGTACAAGATACTGTAGTATTTATTGGGGACTTACCTCGCAACGAGTTTGTTGAAAGAATGAAGTCATGGGACTTTTATATTCAAGGTTCATATTGTGAAGGTTTTTCTAATTCAGTTGGTGATTATTTATCTTTGGGGAAGCCATTTGTATTAAGCAATTCTGGTTTTTTTGCCGAATCAATTAAATCCGATATGAGTGAGATTGTATTTGACAATTTTATTCCGGAGCAAATGGCAACCAAATTATTGAGTATAATTGACAACAAAGAAATAAATTCAATCTATCAAAATGCATATAAAGAGATTTCTAAATTGACAAATCAAGATACTATAAATAAAAAATGGTTATCTATTTTGGAAAGTAAATCTCCAAATCATTGTTCTTTTGCTTTGCAAAAAAACAATATCCTGAGTGTTGTTCTGCATGATATTAGCGATGACGAATACTCTAATATTGACACGAATGTAGAATCGTTTAAGACCTTCGTACAATGCATTTTTGATAATGGGTATAAACTCTGTTCTTCAAGTTTTTACTTTTCATGCAGTGAAAAATCCAATTTAATAATCTGCACATTTGATGATGGTTATACTGGTGTAATAGAATATGGATTGCCAATTCTTAAAGTATTTGGCTTTACAGCAACAGTATTTGTATGTAGCGATTATATTGGAAAAACGAATGATTGGAATTTAAAGGACAAAAAAAACAGAACCCACATGAACACCATTGATTTACTCACCCTTCAAAAAGAGGGTTGGGAGATTGGCTCTCATGGTCTTTCACACCGCTCAGTTTTGAAATTATCCGATGAAGATTTGCAAAACGAACTGAGTTTATCCAAAAAGTCATTAGAACTCGAATTCGGTGAGATTCACTCTTACGCCTATCCTTACGGTGATTACAATGAGTACTGCAAATCTCAAACAGCCTCATTTTATAAAACAGCATTTGCACTTACTCAGGGCGGCACTTTAAATGGCGTTGATAATTACCAAATTAGAAGATATTTTATTTCTGAAATTCTGAAACAATTCAATCAATGAAAATAGCGGGTATATTTAGAGGTTTTCCCGGATTGGGCAGGGTAGTTTCTGGTGTTGAATTGATTACTCATTTTAAAGACCATTATAATGCAGATATTCGGGCTTTCTCTTATTTGCAAGGTGAGAAATACTTAAATCAGAAAGGATTTACTTCAAACCATACTGTTTCTGAGCATGACTACTCAAGCATTGGCATTATACCTGTTAGTGCCTATGGAGAATACATTTTCAATCAAATAGAGGATTTTGATCCAGACATTGTAATTATTGATGGAGAACCTTTATTACTACAAAGTTTAAGGGTAGTATATCCGAACCTTAAAATTATTGCTCTTTTAAATCCATTCGATGTTCACAACCCTTATAACCAATCAAGCTCAAGTTTGATTTTTAACGACATGTATTCAAAAGCCAATTTGGCTATTGTTCATGGGTTTTGGAGGGTGGAAAAACCTTATAAATACAATGAATATCAATCTATAAATACAATTATTCGAAAAGAGGTTTTATCAATAAAGCCAACATTCTCGAAAAATAAAATATGCTGCATTCTTGGCGGTGGCACAGTAAATTCAAAAATCGAATTTCAGGAGAAATCTATTGCCATTGCATATAAATGTGTTCAATTAGCAGACGTCTTTAATGATTTTGAAATTCATATTTTCTGTAGCAACAAACAGATTTACAACGAAATAATAAAAAACAAAATACGGTCGAATATTTTTATACATGCAAATATTCAGGATTGCAATGAATACTATTCCGATTCGAAACTTATAATTGCAAGAGCAGGTAGAAATACTATCAGCGAGGTTTTATATCTTGGTATTCCTACAATAGTAATTCCCACCGGCTGTAAATTTAGATCAAAAGAACAAAAAACAAATGCTGAGATTGTTGAGTCAATTAGTTCAAATAAGATAGTCAATATCAACGAAGATATTGATATAAACGAACTAATAACACAATGCGAGATGTTACTTAAAAACGACATTCAAAACTCGCAGATTTGGATTCCTGGTAATGCCCAAGCAATTGAGCAAATAATTAACCTATTCAACTCATAGCTATGCTAAAAATTATACATTTAACAGACATACATTTACCGGCAAATGAAACAGATGTTCTTTATGGCATTAATATACATTCAGTCGTTTACAAAATTGCTGAGAAAATAAGTCAGATTAAAGATATTGATTGTATAATCATTACCGGTGACATTGCAAATAAAGGTGATTATAACGCTTATCTCACACTTGATAAGGCATTTAAAGATATTTACGTGCCGATTTTTTGGCTACAGGGCAATCATGATTTTTCAGAAGTCATGTTACAAGTCTCAGCTAAAGTTAAGGTTAAGGCTGATAAATGTTTTACAATAAAAAACACCAAGTTTATTTTACTTCAATCGGTTATGAGAGATGAAGATGATTTATCCCTGAATAAGGGAAGGGGGTATTTATTTAATTACGAGATGGCCTTTCTTAAAAGAGAATTAGAAGAAAACGACTTTGATAATTGTGTTATAGCATTACACCACCCACCTGTCTTGTCTAATTCTTGGGCAGATAGACGCATTTTAGATAACCGTTTAGAATTCATTTCTTTGATAGAAATGTTTCCGAAAGTCAAAGGCGTATTATATGGTCACCAACATATTGCACAACACACTATAGTTAATGGCATAAATTATATTTGCTCACCACCAACTTCATTTCATTATGACCCCAATGGTGCAAGATTCTCCATATTAAAGAACAAGCAAGGTTTTGGGGTTATTGATATAGATAATAACTCGAATATCAACTGTGAATTTATATACCTTGAATAATCCATTTATTACAAATATTGGGGAAATTGAGGATTTATAGGAAATTGGGTAAATGTTCCATTTCCTCCAATTCCCCAATATCCTCTTTTTAAATTTTAGCGGTATAAATTATTTGAATACCTGCCCACGCAGGATTAAACCGAACAGGTAAAAAGGTATTCGTCAATCACTCGCTTTGTTCGCAAAAACATAGCTGCAAGGGTAAAACAAGCTGCCTGAAAAAATCTCCACCCTTCGGGTAGTATTTTTCAGTCTGCCCTTGACAGCTAACGCAGCCACACTAAGCATTGCGCTCCGGTAGGTGCTCATGCTTGCGTGCCTGCTTGTTTTGCTACACACGCTCGTTCATTCCTCATTCGCGGCTACTCCTGCCCCCTGAAACCCCAATAAGGTATTCGTTTCACTCATATATTTTTATACAGGGGGCAGCCGCCACTTATTGTTGTGCTCGCCTGCGGGTCGCTGCGGGCTAATCGGGCTGTCACAGTTTTTGTGGTCGCTCCCTTGTGTCTTTTGCCGTGTTCGTTCAGTCATTCCGCAAAGCTGCATTCCTTCATTCACACCGCAACGCCACCCCACGCAAGAGCTGTCCCTCAATCGTCCGTTTCGTTCCATTCCGCTCATTTCACTTTTAGGGGCATTTGTCTTTTCCACCCACAATTCATGCGGTTGCAGCATAGTTCCGCTTCGCGCCACTAAGCTTCACCGCCCCACACAAAAGCCCCTAACCGTTCATTCTCTGCATTTCTCTTCACTTCCTCATTTCGTCCAGCCCTTGCTTTTTCCAACGCACTCGCTCCCAAAACAAAAACTCCGCCAGCCCTGCCGTAAACGGCAGCCGTCCGCCGCCCTCACTATCGTTCCGGGCTTCCTGCTGCCAGCGCCCTTGCTCCACTCGCAGTCGGCTCGCGCCTCTCCACTACGCTGGCAAAAAAACAACTCCGCTATCGCTCCGCTTGTTTTTTACCGCTTCGTTCCGGCTCAAGGCTGCTTTACCTGTTTTCGGTTTAATCCTGCTTCTCCCACGCCAACCCCCGTCCACCCACCCCTAAAGAAATGCAGTTGAAATTTATTTTATAAGCCCTTAGGGCAGTATAACAAAGGGGAATAATAGAGTTGATTATAATTTTGCCCAGAAAAAAAAGTAATATGCAAAGATAGCCGTTTCGCTTACCGGCAGTAAAGGTCAAGCCCTTCGGGTTTTTGCCAAAATCTCCACACCTCCCGTTGGTCGGGTAGTATTTTGTCAAAAAACCTTGACAGCCGCCGCTTCACTGGCTGTTTGAAAGGCATATCCTTTTTTTTTTCTTTCTTTTTTCTTTCTCCTTTCGGGGAAAAATAATTGTTGTTTTGATTTGTCGATTGATGAAAATGTAGCTCGTTAACTCAACCTTTTTGAAATGATTAAGGCAAGGTACAGCAAAGAAAAGCACAAGATACCAAATTGATTATCTATCACTTACGGCGTATTAATTTTGTTTCGGACAAGGTCAAAAAGGGTTTTACTCCGT
>Ga0116183_1004867_pt1 | contig 12991 bp, 10 predicted proteins | sample AD_UKC078_MetaG_FD_89753 | JGI IMG/M metagenome (GOLD analysis project Ga0116183, IMG submission 89753) | Active sludge microbial communities of municipal wastewater-treating anaerobic digesters from USA - AD_UKC078_MetaG | ecosystem: Engineered > Bioreactor > Anaerobic > Digestate | place: USA... | reverse complement strand
TAGCAAAAGTACTCATACTCGGGTACAAATTGTTTTTCGCCAAAATAATCGACTTCAACCATTTGCTTTATGATGCGCACGGCATAAAACATGCGGGGATTCCTCCAACCGCTACATTGATGTATAAACCGGCAGGTCGCCGTCCGTGGGTCAACCGGTTGCCATGTCTGCCCGGCAAGCAAATCTTTCAGGTTTTTCAGCTTTACTTTCACCAAATATTCATGTTTGCCCTCTTCCAGCAAATCAAACAATCCACCATTGAAAAAGCCGCTGTCTGCCCTGAAAAAAACCTTCTCCACCTTTTGGGTAAGAGCGGCCAAGGTTTCTTTGACAAATTCACAAACGCCGTTTGAGGTGTAGCTTGAACCCGGGCGGAGCCACGAATTGACAAGCAGTTTCATCTCCGTGACGAAACATAAGATGGGGTGATAGCTTTTCGCGCCCTTTTTATGCGAGTTGTAACCCACTTCAGCTCCTTGTTGGTTGCCGTAAACGGTAAATGTGCTTGAGTCGCAATCAAGCGTCACGCGTTTTAACCCGCAACGGGAAACTTGCAAGCCGGTAAAATCCAATAACAACTCGTGAAGCGAACGGGCGCCCCTTTCACCCAAACCTGTCAAATGGCGGCGTATGGTGTCCTCGTCAATGTTCTTGGGTAACTTCAACAAGCGGGAAACCAAGGCGTCAAAGGTGAAATTTTCAATCCGCTTCAAACGGTGAACACCGCACAACGAAGCCAACAGGACACTTGAGAGTATTTGGGCTGTACTGAAACGGCTTGCATTGTGCCGGGTGGTTGGGAAAAGATGTTCCAACCGGCGATAAATGCCGCAATGGTTGATAAAATCAGAGGTTACGCTTAACCCTGAATATGACGTTAATTGTTCTGAACTGAACTCTTTCTTTACTGAACTGGCAGTAAATGAGATTTTTTTACTATTTTTGTATTGCATGTGTCGGGTGAGTGTTATTTTTTATTTAACACCTTAAGGATAAATACTTTATCTGATACATGCAACTTTTATTTGAGACTTTTAGGTATAAATTTTTATATTACTATGGACAGGCTGTAAGATTACAAGAAAAATATGAAAAAAGTGACTCTATACTCAAAATAGGCACCAATATCAGTAGTGACCCTATGTTTTGGAATGTGATGGGTAACAACAGTCTTGCTTTGGGGCGTTATCGTGAAGCGGAAGAACGTTACAAATATGCTTTTTATATGGTGCCCAATCGTCTATATCCGCTTTATCTTCTTGCTAAACTGTACCATGCCGAAGGTGATACGGTCCGTTTTCTTGATATGGCCGACAAGGTAGAGACATTTATTCCCAAGATAGAGTCAGCCAACACCGAACTTCTTCGTTCGGAGATAAGAGAGATAAAGACAGGATATGAAGGAACCTTAACGAATTAAGACGAGTAAAAAACAATTCCTTACTATGTGCGAAAATGAAAAAAAATAAGCTCAAACTACATTGGGCTTATTTTTGTAGAAGTGTGGTGTTGTGTAAAGGAGTATCAGAACCCTCCTCCAAATCCGCCGAATCCTCCGCCGCCGAATCCTCCGAAGTCGAAGTCACCTCCGAACCCGCCTCCAAAATCACCGCCGAAGCCGCCGCCGAATCCGCCGCCGAAGTCGCCGAATCCGCCCATGTTCACCTCTTCGACCTTACAATCTTTTGGAAGCGTGAAAATGGATTCGGGAATGTCGGCATCAGGCTCAAAGGCTATGGCTGTCTGACTGGTGGTTGCCCAGTCGCTCTCACTGATTGTAGATAAAGGGATGCCTTCGTAGATGCATACTGTTATGTTCTGAGTGAATCCCATGCTGTTGCTCGGAGTCATTGAATATTTCTTGCATGTAACGCCGGCCACCTGCTCCTCGCCAAGCTCCTTGATCCTGTTTCGGCGTATGGTCTTCTTGTCAAGATTCATCCAGTCAATTTGACCTAAACGGCCTATCTGGGTGGACATTCCGGCACCCATGCCGCTGAATCCGCGGCCGCTGCGTCCGGCGCCGCCAAAGATAGGCATTACAGTTGCTGTGTTCTCCTTTTCATTGATGGTGTAGGTTGAGTCGCCTATGGCAACCGTGCGGGTCACGTTTTCTCCGTAGGTATTAACGGTTGCGGTTTTGCGTCCGTAATCATCGAAAAAGATCCTTTCAGAAATTTCATTCATATCCAAACTGTTTATCATGTTCAGCATGGCTGTGTCATTGAAAGCGGCAAGCCCTCCGCCGCCCAGACCAAAAGCTGAAAAATCGGGCATCTCGCCCATATCGGACGAAACGGTTATTATTCCTGATTTAACTCCGAAAAGGACCTCTTTAGTCTCCTTCTTTTTTGCGTTGGCCGATACGCAAACTGCCGATATTAGGAGTACGGCAATCCAAAATCTTTTCATGTTGATTATCTGTTTTTTTACATTGTTCTTCAATAAATATATATAAAGATAGAATGTGAAAGTTAAAATCAGGGATGGAAGAGTTTCGGTATCAGGTCGGAGCGGCCTATGCGCCTTAGTTCGGCTATCAGGCTGTTGCGCCGGGCAGGGTCGTACCAGAAGAAGAACTGCTGTTGAGCCTGCTTTTCGCGGTCGGTGCGGGCGCTATAAACAGGTTTCATGGTGTATGGGTTGATACCGGTGTAGAAGATTTCGGTGCTCAGGGTCATGGGAGTGGGGGTGAAATCCTGAACCTGCTCCAGACGGAAATTGAGCCGTTTGGTAATTATGGCAAGCAGGGCCATATCCTCTTCGGTACAGCCGGGATGGCTGCTTATGAAGTATGGTATAAGCTGCTGGTTCAGCCCGCACTCACGGTTTATTCTGTCAAAAGTTTTCTTGAAATCTTCGAACCGGCTGAACGGCGGTTTGCGCATCAGGTCCAACACATGGTCCTGAGTATGTTCCGGCGCAACTTTCAGACGGCCGCCGACATGTTTCGAGATGAGCTCTTCGGTATAGGTCCGATGCGATTTGTCGGCTTTTACATCGGGGTCCCTGTATTGCATAATGTCATAGCGAATGCCGCTGCCAATGCTTATCTTCTTGACTCCCGGAACTTTGCCGACACTCCTGTAGAGGTCAACAAGAGGAGTAAGATCGGTATTCAGATTGGGGCAGACCTTTGGATGCAGGCAGGCAGGACGCTTACATTTTGCGCAAACATTCTTATCCCTGCCGCTTAGCCCGTACATGTTGGCCGATGGCCCTCCAAGGTCGGTTATGTAGCCTTTGAAATCCTCCATACGCGTAACGGCCTCTGCCTCTTTGAGTATGCTCTTCTTGCTGCGGCTCACTATCTGCTTGCCCTGATGAGCCGATATGGTGCAGAAAGCGCACCCTCCGAAACAGCCCCTGTGTATGGTGATGGAGTGGCGTATCATCTCGTATGCCGGTATGCGTCTGCCTTTGTATCGGGGATGGGGCAGACGGGTGTAGGGCAGGTCATAGACTGCGTCAAGCTCATCGGAGGTCATGGGCGGATAGGGCGGATTGACCACCATAAAGTGCTCCCCGACGGGCTGTATTATTCTGCGGGCCTCAATTTTATTGGACTCCTCCTCGATTATCCTGAAGTTGGCAGCCTGCCGCCGCTTATCTTCAAGGCACTCCCGATGCGATGCCAGCATCAGGTCCTCTTCGGACAATCCGCCCGGTATCTCTCTGCATAAGAAACCTGTCTGAGGCAGCTTCGCCATATCGGACATACGGCCTTCGCTGATTGCATCGGCTAATGCCGTTACCGGCTTTTCACCCATGCCGTAAATCAGATAATCGGCTCCGCTGAGTTCGAGTATCGTGGGCAGCAGCTTGTCCTGCCAGTAGTCTTAATGGGTGAAACGGCGCATGGAGGCCTCAATCCCTCCCAGAACCACCGGCACATCGGGAAAAAGCTTTTTCAGTGCTTTGGTATAGACTATTGACGGATATTCGGGCCGGCCGGAGTGGCGGCCGTCAGGTGTATAGGCATCTTCTGAGCGAAACCGTCCTGCGGCGGTGTAACGGTTCACCATAGAGTCCATGCATCCGGCCGATACGCCGAAGAAGAGGCGCGGCGCACCCAGCTTCCTGAAATCGCGCAGGTCGTCCTGCCAGTTGGGCTGCGGCACTATGGCCACGCGCAACCCGCGGGCTTCAAGGACGCGCCCAATGACCGCGCTCCCGAACGACGGATGGTCCACGTATGCATCACCGCTAAACAAAATCACGTCGGGACGATCCCATCCCAGCCGTTTGCACTCCTTCAGGGTGGTAGGAAGCCATTGTGCCATTAGCTCTCTCTATTCAGCCGCTTCGGGGTTCTCCCTGTTCCATTGCTCATAAAGGGCAATAAGGTTTTGGAGCCCGAATGCTTTCATGTCGCGGTGATAAATAATGTCGGTACAGAGGTCAAGAAGCTCCTTGGCCGGACCTTCGGTGGTAGTCAGCAATGAACGTATGTTCAGCCTCAGTTTCTCAATCGCCTGTTCGGTAACTATTTTGTTGCTGTCAATGAGCAGTTCGAATAGCGAAAACCGGCGTATCGTCCTTAAATTCTCTTCGGAAACCGCAATACTTTTGGTCCCTGACGGGTTTGCCTGAATTGTAAACATCTCGTTATTATCATTATCAATTGGTCAGATATTTTAGTATAGATTCCATCACGTTGGAACGCTCCTTAAGGCTGCCGATGCTCTCAAACGGAAATCCCAGCGTGACGCAACGGTATTTGCGGTTCTTGTAGCCGACTCCGGCACACAGTCCCGTACCTTCATAGGTGAACAGCTTCTCGGCATTTTTTGTCGGACTGATCACATCGGGACGGGTTACCCCGTACATCTGTTCATCGGCTTCACGCTGAATCCTGAACCTGTTTCTAAGACCTCTTACGCGCTCCTCAACAGAATCGGGCATAGGACCGTCCCAGCGGTAGTGCAGGCGGTTCATGGTGAAATCCTCGTCAGACAGGGTTGAGATCATGTCGGCGCCTACGTATGAACCGCTTGTCAGCAGCCTTCCGCCGTTATCGAGATATGAGCCGATTTTTCTTTGAAGCTCGGGCGTGAAGGTCGAGTAGTCCTTGCCGTATAGAGTGTCATTCAGGGAACGTTTTTGAAGTCCCAGAATAAGATCGACCACCGTATAGTCTTCAAGATTGATGCTCCCGTTCTGCACCGCTTCCCGGCTGCATGAGACAAATGACCATCCCGCATCCATTACAGCGCGGCCGTGTACCTCAGGATAGTCAAATGTGTTGCCGGCAAGCAGGCGGCCGTTGTATCGGTCGTCGCTTATGCCAAGTGAAACCTCCTCTTCGTAGTCTATGGCATTGCGGTCAAAAATATACTGTGCGCCGCACAGGATGGGCGACTTCATATACTGTACACCGGGGTCGGTCAGAATGTCGAATCCCAGTGTGGAGTCGGTTTCAATTGTCATAGGTTCGCTTAGACGTTGGAAACCGTTCACTATTAGCACCTTACCTTTATTGGCCGATGCTATCCCTGCGGCCAGTGTTTCGGATGGAAGACTTTCGCCTCCTCTGTTTACGGCCGTTACCTTGAACCGATATACAAGGTCTTTTTCAGGTGTAATGCTGTACCGGTTTTCGTGTACCAGAGTCCCGTTGTCAAAACCGTTGTCGCCAACGGCGGTGTAAACAATATATGAGTCGGGTACGGCGGTAGGTTCGAGCGTGTCAGTAACGGCATGCCACTGCAGCAGCAGTCTGCTGCCCGATTCTATGACCTGCATTTGCTCCACCGGCAGAGGTTGGACCACATACGGACGGTCATACAAGAAGCATACATACTTGAGCAACGATTTATATATGGAACGTGAGACCAGAAATCTGAAATTGGGGTTCAGAGCCAGTTTCATCTCCCAGTAATTCTGGTGCGACAGCAGTTCGAGCATCATTGAAAGCACCTGCGGTTCACGGCTTTCACAGTAGTTTTTATCCCACACGCCGCGCAGTACCCATTCCTGTCCTGTCCCGGCCTTTATGTCATCTTTAAGACCGGTCAGCACCATATCGGCAAGGTCACGGCTTATTATGCGATTGTGTCCGTCGCCTAACTTCCCCTCGTTGAAGTCGGTGGTGCATATTCCAATCGAGCCTACAATTGTGTCGCCGTACCGGTATCCGGCATCGGTATGGAGGGAAAAGCTCAGCTCAATGGGCACTTCAAGCCCCGGGTTGGCCCGGTTAAATACCGAACCGCCCGAAAGCCAATTGGTCATGTAGGGCCGTGTCCATATATCTTCACGGTAATCGTCCTCGCCCTGATATTTGCTGAAGACGCTGTCGGGCGCACCTGCAAAACGGGCGTAATACCGCGAGGCTATGTTGTAGCGCTCAATTTCTGCATCCAGTCCGGCACGGGTCTCAAAGGCGGTGCCGCCTCCGAAACGTACGGCATCGGCATTGACCGTCCCCGTTTGGGCGCTGTTATTGTCAAGCGTAACCATTCCGCGGGGAGACTGACCCTCTTTGAAATGAAACGTTCCCAAATATAACCATGTCCCTCCGCCCATACGTTGGTTGACGCGGAAGGTAGTCGTGCCGCCCGTGTGAAAAACTATGTAGCGGGCATCGTCAACGCGTGTCGAGTCCGATTGGTAGGTCACGTAAACGGCGTAGTCGCCCTCCTTCGGGATATGGGGGATCCACATGGCCGTTGACATTTCCGTGCCGGGGCCGTTTCCGGTTGCGGCATTATATGTGACTGTCTGAAGCGAGTCGGAGCATATACGGGCGGAATCGGGAACATATCCGCCGCCGACAGATTCTTCCCAACGGCCGTCGGTGCGGAATCTGTCATGCCCCATCTTAACCGTCACGCTGCTGCTTTGCCGGTCACGCTCGCGCGACGTATGGACTATAGCGCCGGCATTTTCGAGCATGGGGATCAGGAACGGGTAGGTGAATGACTGGCTGAGAAGGTCTTCGGTGGTACAGTAGAGCGGAGGACGCTGCCACTGCCACAGCGTGTCAGCCTGATCGTAGTAGTAGCCGTGGCTTGGCGTTACGGCTATGTGTATGCCAAACAGCCCGTCGGTTGGCGTGTAGGGCCTGCTCTCATCAAGCACCCACGGTTTCCCCTCATACTTTATATCATTACGCAGGTTTTCCCGAATCACCCTGTTCCGCGCCCAGTTCGGGATCATCTCCTTAATCTCATAGCTGTTGGAGTAGATGGAGATGTCGTATCTCTTCACTTCGTCCGGGAGGTCCTGCCGCAGGTTATGGTAGATGGAGTCAACCATTTCATGCCTGAAAAGCTGATAACTGAACTGCGGGTTTAAATATACCTCTATGTGACGGCCTCTTGTGCTTATATCGACCCTTTCAACCCTCACGGGGGTTGTATCCACCTCGCTTATGTATCCCGTAAAGTGGTCCTTTACAGATGCACGTATAACTGAGCTGCCCACCTGTCCGTATGTTATGGAACAGATTGTCAGCGCAACAGAAATGATTACCGGTATGATCCGGATTCGTTTGAACATGAAAGCTCCTTCGGGTGCTATTTTTTCAACTTGGTCATCTTGTCAAGCACCTTGACAATACTCTCGTCGAAGTCTTTGTACAATTTGCGGTAATAGACCTTGGCATTGCCGGGCTCGGTATGGTTGATACGTTTTATGAATTCGTTCTCAATATTCATAAGCTCAATCAAAATTTCATCGGCAGCCTTCTTGTCGGCGCCGGGAACCAGTTCCGTATATATCATACACTCGGTGAACAGCTCACCTATCACATAACCGATCTCTTTTTTCAGATTTTTACGACTAGCCATATCAGGGACAGTTAAAGGTAATTGATAGACCAAAGGTAATGTTTTTTTCCGTAGCGGGAATCTCTCCACAGCTTTTTTCTCCGATTGGGATAAAAGGTATTATCATTTGAACTACTTTTGTTTGTATATTCACATGAAAAGTATTAAAATTGCGAAAGCAGTCAAACGGGATGATAGAAGCCTATATAAAACCTGAATCCGGAGACGGACTGTTTATTCTTCAAATCGGAATGCGGTGAGAAATGTTATCGGGTGCTAAAGGGTTTTTATGACAGAGAGCTTCAATCCTGTATGTGATTACTAACTATAATAATTAGGTCTGTTATGGGTAAGCTCAGGTTCATTATCATGCTCTGTCTGTCAGCGACACTGTTCTCGGGACACATCTATCCTGCAGGTGTCGCCGACTCTGTTGATGTGCTCATGCAGCTTGCCGGTAACATACATCAGTTTAACAAGCACTTTCCGCAGGAGAAGGTCTTTCTGCATTTTGATAACACCGCATACTTTCAGGGCGAGGTGATATGGTTCAAGGCATTTGTCACACATGCTTCTACGTTGCAGCGCGCCCCGAGCAAGGTGTTATATGTGGATCTGCTCTCGCCCGAAGGGATTGTTATTGAGCAGCAGAAACTGAAAGTGGTTGCAGGTCAGTGTGACGGCGCTTTCCCGCTTATTGACGCATCTACGTCACAGTCCCGCTCGCTTTGCGGTATGATTGCGTACCCCAGCGGCTACTATGAAATAAGAGCCTATACGCAGAACATGCTTGACTTCAGTCCGGAAGCTTTCTTTTCCCGGGTGTTTCCGGTTTTGTCCAAACCCGCAAAGGACGGCGATTACGCTTCCGGTGTCATAGTCGAGCCTGTAGAGGAGCTTCTGGAGCTGGAGCCGATACGCGGCGAGGAGAACCTGGGAAACCGGGATATAATCGTTGATTTCTATCCCGAAGGGGGCAGTCTGATACGCGGGTTGCCCGGTAATGTGGCTTTCAAGGCTACCGATAATTCAGGTGTCGGGCTAGAGGGAGTTCTGACACTATCGGATGGAACGATTAAGGCAGAAACGGTGCATGACGGTATGGGTTCTTTCGTTACTGTTCCCTCTCAGACTGCCGAGACGGTTATTTTTACCGATGTTGACGGCAATAGGCGCAGATTCCGTCTTCCATCGGCTGAAAAAAGCGGATATTCAATGATTTTGTCGGCCGATGACAACGCAAGCATCGGAGCAAAGATCTACAGGACTATTGACAGGACTGAGGATGAGTTGGGGTTGTCGGTAATCTGCCGTGGCGAGTTGGTTCACTTCAGTAAGGTCCGTGGGGCGGATAGCGTAAGTCTAGACATTGAGACGACCGACTGGCCGGTGGGTGTCTGTCGGATCACCCTATATAATAAAAGCGGTGAGATACTCTCATCGAGAAGCCTGTTCAACAGCAACAGTTTGTTCGCTCCGCCTTCAATCACAGTCGATACCGACAGTCTGACACGAAGGCCTTTCGGATATTCGGTGCTCGGTTTTAATCTTGTTGACCGGGACGGAAATCCCATAAGAGACCGTTTCTGCTTGTCGGTGAGGGATGCCGCCGATTACGGGAACGGCAGTTCGGACAACCTCATGGTCAACCTGCTTTTGTCATCGGACCTTAAGGGCTATATACGCAATCCGGATTTCTACATGGAGAAGGATGACAGTCTGCACAGAAGGGCGCTTGACCTCTTGACCCTTGTGCAGGGTTGGGAGCGTTATGAGTGGAAGGTGATGACCGGACAGACCGATTTCCGTGAACGATACAGGGTTGAAGAGCAGCTTAACGTGAACGGCATGATACTTTCACATGCAAAGCGCGCGCCTGTAGCCGATGTTGATGTTCTGGCGACCGTCACGCCGTACGATGACAAGACGAGCTTTGAGTCGTTCAAATATACGACTGACTCAACAGGTTACTTTGGATTTAACCTGAGCGATTTCTATAATAGTGCCAGACTCTCTTTGCGACTTGTAACCCATAAGCGCAACGGGAAAGTCAAATATGAAACCGGTACGAGAATACAACTGGACCGTGTTCATGTGCCGGAACCGAGAAAAATTGAGGCTGCCGAAAAAAATTTGAAGAAAATGATTCCGGTTTTTTCCGATTTCAATTCCGATGCCGATGAAAGGAGTTCATCGAATGACACGCTGCCTCTTGTAATAGAGGTTGATGAGGGCATTTTGCTCGATGAGGTCGATATTACCGCTAAGCGTCAATTTGTCGATTATGACACATACAGGACGTGGGACGTTGCCAGAGAGACCGAATTACAGCTTGACAAGGGTGAATACACCACAGACCTTTATGGGTATCTTTTGGAACTGGGATATCATTTCTCTTATCCTGTAATCTATTATGTACACTTTAAAGACAGGGTTCCATACGCAAGTGAAACCCCGTTAACTCTTGATATGATGAACATCAAGAGTGTTCTGGTTTACGACAAGCCGATGTACAGGAGCCATATCATTACGCTTACGCCATTGCTTAACGAGCAGGCAAATCGTCAATTGGATTTAAATTATTTTCTTGAAGCTCAGACCGATATCAGTCGTTACTATTTGGTAGATGTATTGCTAAAAGAGCCGCACCTCCAACCGACAAAAAAAGATATGCGTAACCTGAGCGAAAGGGCGACTTCGGTTCAAGGGTTTTCAATGCCCGTTGCATTCTATTCGCCTTCATATCCTGACGGGCCTGTCACAGGCGATGTTGACTATCGCCGTACGCTCTATTGGAATCCCAACGTGATAACCGATGAAGAGGGATACGCCCGCGTGGAGTTCTACAACAATTCTTACAGCAGAAACTTCAAACTCACCGGAGCCGGCATCACCGCTTCCGGCACACCCTACGTGCTGGACACCGGCTTTTAATAGGGGTATTATCCGTATAACAATAATTGTATAAATATAAATCGTTAATGAACTTCGGAAACGATTAACAATCTGAGCAAAGTAAATAAATCAGATTCTTAAATATTATAAAAACATTTAAGCTGTTTAGTTTGTATTTTTATAAAAAAAGCATTAAAATTGCGAAACTGTTTTTGTTGATATTCGGTTGAAGGTCTGTCTTTTTCACAATGGACTCCTTTTAAATCGGAATCTGTAGTCATTATCAATCGGTATTGATTCCTGAAACAAAAAAACATTAAAAAAGTTATGAGATATTATATTAAGTAAAAATAGATAACATTTGTATATGAATCAAACCAAAATTATAACTATACGTTTTAAAAACAGTATTTCGTCAACAGATATAGAGGCTTTCCGGGGCGCTGTCATTAACGCACTTCAGGATAAGGATATCCTATTCCACAATCACAATCTTCAGGATAAAGGCTTTCGTTACTCTTACCCACTGATTCAATACAAGAGAATTAATAAAAAAGCTGCTATTTTTTGCTTAGAGGACGGTACTGAATCTATAGGCAAGTTCTTTTTAGATTCAGACATGATACTCAATCTTAATGGCGAGGTATATAAATTTGAAGTAGAGAGTGTCAAAGCGTATAACCATCTGATCCAAGTATGGAATTCTAATTTCAGATATACTATAAGAAAATGGTTAGCGCTCAATCAGGAAAATTACGAGCTTTATAACAAATTAGAAAGTGTGGCCGAGAAATCCGCTTTTTTAGAGAATATCCTCAAGGCTAACATTCTATCCTTAGCCAAAGGGCTGGATATCTTTTTTGAAAAACAGGTGGAGTGTAAAATCACCCGGCTTAGCGAACCGCGCATTACGCGCTATAAAAACGTAAAGATGACCATGTTCGATGCCGAATTTCTCACCAATGTCTCCATACCGGACTACGCAGGACTGGGTAAGGGAGTGAGTGTCGGGTATGGAATGGCAGTTAGGAAAAAAGATAAAAAGGAACAGTAAAAACAAATAATATACGTATGGAAAAAATTAGAGAGCATATTTACTTGGCTGCGTTGTTACATGATATTGGAAAGTTTTATCAGCGAGCAGACACGGGAAGTGTCAGCACCAGTAAAAAACTGAATGAGAAAGTAAAAAAATTAGAAGGTCAAATCCTCCCTTCATACAAAGGGATTACAAGCCACAAGCATGCTCTGTGGACTGCGCAATTTATTGCTGACAATGAAGCAGTATTTAAAAACTTAATTGGAGCAGACTTATCTGATCTAAGCAACAAAAACAACTTAATTCAATTAGCATCAGGGCATCATCTGCCAAAGATTCAACAAACTGAACTGGGTAAAATCATTAAGGAAGCCGATATGCTTTCTTCGGGAATGGACAGGGAGAGTGAGATAGCCTTGAGAGACGAACAGGATGAACAGGAAAAAAATTGGGATGCTTTCAAACGTAAGCGAATGATTTCCATTCTTGAAACTATTCATTTAGACAACAATGAGATTGTGCAAAAGGGGACCTGGAAACATTTGCCGGTTACAGATATTTCACTGTCAAAATCATATTTTCCTAAAGATAAATTTGATGAGCAACCTGATTATGAAACGCTGTGGAACAAATTCGAAAGAGATTTCAAATTTATTCAGTCAAACACATATCGGGCATTTAGTGAAACGCTATTGAGTCTATTATTCAAATATACCTGTAATGTGCCTGCAAGTACAATTAATTTTCCTGATGTCTCCTTATATGATCACTCTAAAATGACCGCAGCACTTGCTGTTTGTCTATACGACTATCAACAAGCAACAGATAAACCGGAAAAAGAATTTCTCTTGATAGGTGCTGATTTTAGTGGTATTCAAAACTACATTTATCAAATTGTTTCAAAACATGCAAGTAAAAATTTGAAGGGAAGGTCTTTCTATTTAAGAATTCTTTCGGATGCTGTTGTAAAGTATATATTGAAGGAACTAAATCTCTTCCAAGCTAATGTTATTTATAATTCCGGTGGAAGTTTTTACATCATTGCTCCTAACACATCATTTGTCAAAGAACAGCTTAAAAACATAGTAAGAAAATTAGAACAGGATATGTTCAAAACCCATGGTAGTACATTATTTTTGGCCATGGATGCTGTTGAAGTTTCAAAAGCCACTCTAATGCGCAAATCGGAGGAAACCTTGACAGATGTATGGGGTCAGTTATTTATAAGTAGGGATAAAAAGAAATCTCAAAAATTCTCAGGTTTGATAGAGAAAAACTACTCAAT
>Ga0116183_1004864_pt1 | contig 12995 bp, 16 predicted proteins | sample AD_UKC078_MetaG_FD_89753 | JGI IMG/M metagenome (GOLD analysis project Ga0116183, IMG submission 89753) | Active sludge microbial communities of municipal wastewater-treating anaerobic digesters from USA - AD_UKC078_MetaG | ecosystem: Engineered > Bioreactor > Anaerobic > Digestate | place: USA... | reverse complement strand
GCCAAAGGCCGCCTTGAAGTCGATATTGTTATAGCCGGCACAGCGCATGGCGATCAGGCGCACCCCGCCGTCGTACAAGGTATCGATGACCGCTTCGGTGATTGAGTCATTGACGAACGCACAGACCACATCAAACCCCTGGGCAAGCGATGCAGTCTTCTCATTGAGTTTCGACTCATAGTAGGTGATCGAGAAGCCCATCATCGCAGCACGTTCATCAAAGTGAGGCCGATCATAGGGCTTGGTGTCAAAGAATGCAATGGTAATCATCTGAACCCCCTCGAGACAATCGGAGCCCGCGCGAGCGGGCTCCGGTACATCTGTGTATAGCTAGTACGATCAGAAGGAGAATCCCAAGAAGAGGGATCCTTCTGCAAACATCGGCAGGTCGCCGAAGGACGAGGGCTTGCTCTCGCTGAGTACAACACCATAGGTGCCGCTCACACCGAGGCTGACCGTCTTGTTGAAGCGGTAGGCCAGCGATGCCTTGGCAAGGGCACCGGCTGCCATGTGGTCTCCCGAGACATCCGCGAGCTCCGGTCCCCAGATGAAGAAGCCACCGAGGCCAAGGTCGAAGGCGACCTTGGAGGCGTGCATGTTCAGCATCACGGCAAGCGAGGCGTCCAGAGCATGGTCAAAGTCACCAAAGAAATCTTTGAACTTGAAGTACAAGAGGTCAGAGGAGGCATTCTTCCATCCTACGGAGGACTTCAGGAAGGGGCTGTATGCCACGTCGATATCGAGGCCAAGGCCCATTGCCTTGTTCAGCGTGATGATGTTGTTCAAGTTCACCCCGAGGCCAATCTTGGCATTGGACTCATGGTAGCCGGTGGTCATCCCATCAGACAACTGTTGGTTGAAGGTACCACCGAGGGTGATGGTGGTGTAGTAGCGACTCGCCGGCTTGGCCTTCACAGCCTTGGGAGCAACCTCTGCCACCGGTGCCACGGCGACAATAGCCTCAGGCTCCTCGACAGCAGCCGGCTCCTCGACATCGGCAGGCTCCTCAGCAACGACAACCGGCTCCTCGATTACCGGCTCCTCAAACACCTCTTCTTCGAAATCATCAAGAGGGTCTGCGACAGAGAGGGCACTACCGCTGAAGTTGATCCCATCATAGGACTGCTGCAGATAGAGCGTGTGCGGCACACTCCCATCCAAATCGTATTCGGTATACGAGGTGACAAAGGAGTCGACAACCGTCCAGTTGGCCTCATCTTCTCCATCGAGTTGATATCGGAAAGTAGTCACCATCGGGTCTTCCAACAACCACTCCCAGGTAATGACCACGGGGGCGGCGAACACCAAGGCTGGTACCACGACCAAGACTGTCAGCAATGCGATGAATTTCACTCTCATAGTACATAACTCCTATTAATAGCCACTAGGTGGCCGGCACCGACATGGCAGACGGGCCTATCAACATCATAATACACACTACTCAGCAATATAACAAGCTAAACGGTAGAAAGTTACCTCACAAGGGCGTGTGGTGTGGCACGCGTATCTGGGTGTCTGACAGGTGAACCCCCTCTTCCCTCCTTGCCCAACCAGCCCAACATCGATACGCTTCACCTCTATGAAGAGAATCAAGAGCCTTGCCCTCTTTTGTGGCAGCAGTGAAGGGATCGATATCCGCTATCGAAAGGCGGCAGAAGAGATGGGTGATCTCTTCTATCACCACCAGGTGACGATGGTCTATGGTGGGGGCAACCGGGGCCTGATGGGGATTGCCGCCGAGCGGCTCTACACCAACGGGGGCCGGGTCATCGGGGTCCTGCCCGAAGTGCTGGACCGTAGTGATGTACGGCTGCGCACCGTCGAGGAGCGCTTGATCATCGCCCCCACGATGCATGAGCGCAAGGCACGCATGTATGAACTGAGTGACGGCTTTGTCGCGATGCCCGGGGGCGTGGGGACCTTTGAGGAGATTTTGGAGGTCTTCACCTGGCTGCAGCTGGGACTGCACTCCAAGGCGGTCGCCCTGCTGAATACCGCAGGGTTCTACGACCCCCTGGTCGCCTTTCTCCACCATGCCCACGAGCAGGGATTCATCAAGGCGGAACTGCTCGACGCCCTGATCGTCGAGGAGGAGCCGGCACGGCTGCTTGAGCGCATTGATGCGTTCTCCGTGCAGCTTGGTGACAAATTGAGCTAGAGGGCGTATGCTGTGCCCATGCGTAGTTGGCGTTTCAGACTTCAGGAGATTGCATACATCGCGGTGGGCTCGCTCTTCACGGCCATGGGCATCGCCCTCTTCTGCGGCCCGGCAAAGATTGCCTCGGGGGGAGTGAGCGGCATCGCCATCATCTTCCACCACACCCTCGGGTTTGACACCGGTCTCATGATCCTCATCCTCAGCGTGCCCCTCTTCATCCTCGGGACCGCCATCTTCGGCCCCCAGTATGGCTTCAAGTCCCTCCTGGGGACGTTCCTGCTCAGCGCCTTCACCTCCGTGCTGGAGGCCTGCTTTGGCACCGGGGGCCTGCTCGATTACTCACGCGAGCTCTCGATCCTCCTCAGTGCCATCTCCGGGGGCGCCTTGATGGGTATCGGGGTGGGCCTCGTGCTTAGAAGCGGGGCCAACACCGGGGGGACCGACATCCTCGCCCAGATCCTTGCCCGGTTCACTCCCCTATCGATGGGCACATCGCTCTTCATCGTCGATGCCCTGGTCATCGCCGCGAGCGCCTTCATCTTCTCCCTGGAGATGGCGCTCTATGCAACGATCACCGTCTATATCACCAGCATGACCATCGACAAGGTCGTCCTCTCATTCGGGACACGGTCGGCCAAGACGGTGTGGATCATCAGCGAGCACTACGAGGAGATCGGCGCTGCCATCATGAAGGAGCTGGGCCACGGGGCCACCTTGGTCGAGGCGGAGGGGATGTACAGCAAACAGGGACGACCGATGGTGTTGAGCGTCATTTCCAACAACAAGCTGACCCTGCTCACCAACATCGTCCACCGCTTCGACACCAAAGCGTTCATGGTCATCGGTGAGGCGTATGAGGTTCTCGGTGAGGGCTTCAGCTCGATCGAGGCTGCCCTGTGGCGTGGCCGGAGCGACACCACACAGCAGCAGTGATCAGTACTGCCACAGCTTCTCGGGGTAGATCCCCGCTTTCACCTTCTTGGCAAGCTCGTCCTTGACAATCGGGCGGTCATCGCTGTAGGTCATGCCGAACCAACTCTCGTCGGTCGTATAGAAGCGGACCTTCCCCTCACCGCGGGTAACGATGGCACTCGCTCCATTGGGAAGGTAGCATTCGCTCTTCGCCGTCGTCACGTTGGCGTTGATGAACTCCTCCCAATAGGTGGTAAAGTGCTCGAACGCCGAGGGGGCGAAGCCGAAGAAGTTCATCGAGACCGCCTCAGACCCGGTAAGCTCAACCGGCCCGCTGTCACGGCGGCTGATGATCCGATCCTCTTCGTAGCCGATCTTGGTGTGTTCCTCCATGCTGGAAAGGTAGCCACCATCGACACTGCAGATCGCACGGCTGACCGTGCCGCTGCGGCTCATCGTATTGCGTAGCACATAGCCGACCATCGCATGCTCGATGCTGTCGTTCTCGATGGCGCTGAGGTGATGTGAGAGGATCTCGAACGCTTCGCGCCCATAGTAGTCATCGGCGTTGATGACGGCAAACGGCTCGTTGATGGCCTCTTGGGCACAGAGGAGGGCGTGAACGGTTCCCCAAGGCTTGGTCCGGGCTGCCGAGAGGCGCTTCTGCTCGTCTGTGAGCAGGCTGTCCATGGACTGGAAGACATAGGAGGCATCAAAATTGCGGGCAACGCGGTCAAAGACCCGCTCCCTGAAGTCCTTTTCAATATCCTTTCGGATGATGAAGACGACTCGGCCGAAGCCACTCTCCTTGGCGTCGAATACCCCGTAGTCGAGCAGGGTCTCCCCATGCGCTCCGACGCCATCAATCTGCTTGATCCCCCCATACCGACTTCCCATGCCGGCTGCCAATACCAGTAGTGTTGGTTTCATGTGCACGCTCCTTCGATCGTTGGTTGGCATTCTATCATGAGTACAGGAACAATCCAACGGTTTGCTGTGGAAAAATTGCACCCCATGGAGTATGCTGGGTTCATGAACAATCTAGATTGGTACAGTGAAGTCATTCGCTTCTGCAGACTATCAGAGCGGTGTGCCTGTTGCCCCTACCACCTGCTGGGGAAGAGCCAGGAGAGCACAAAACCAGAAGAGCGACCCTGCTTCGCCTCCCCTGAGGCCCTCATGGCACTGAGCACCTGGCTCGACCTGCCGGTCGAGGGGACAAGCCACATCGAAGGGCCGGATGACGGCGACAACCAGTGGCTGCGTGACTTGATCAGGCTACAGTTTGACGAAGAGGATGATGAGGACGATCTCCTTCTGGACGAGGAGTTCTTCTAGATTGTATCAATCGTGAAGTGCAGCGCGGCGGAGTACCGCCCTGTTGCATAGCGATCGGGGTTGAAGTCAGGAATCTCGGCAAGGATATCACCGCTCTCATAGAGGATGGAACCATTGTCCTGGAAACCACCCCTGACACCAAGCTCCTTGGCCATCTCCTTCGACCCGCCGACGCTGGTGCCACGACTGGTATCGCTGGTGACCCGGATGGTGAAGGGCAGCTCGGAGAGCTGGCCATCGAGCAAGGGTTGGCCCCGCTCGTAATTGAAGGCGAACTGGTCCTGCATCCCATCCTCGCCTGGCCTGATGGTGAGCCTGAAGTGACTTGCGGTGTTGTTGGAGATCAGGGTATAGGTGCCGACCAGCACGATGCTATTGCGGCTCTCCACCAGGTTGAAGTCCAGTACCTGTACGTTCTGTTCAACCCGGAAGAATTCGGTTTTGGGCATGTTGCCGTACACCTCGATCCGGTTGAACGGCAGAGGGGGGGTCGCTGCAAAGAGATTTGGCAAGGCAAACAGCAACAAGAGGGATGTAATCACCACCGATTGCACACGTTTTGTCTTTCTCATCTATGGAATCTCCCCTTGGAATTATAGTAATAACAGTTGGAACAAGTGTCAAGAGTTGGAACATTATCAAAATTGACTTTCAGAGGGGCTTGAATGCAATTATCTTTTATTCTATATAAAATAACTAATTGTATTTATATATTCTTTTGTCATAGGATTTTAAATGCGTGCACCTTGACAGAGTAAAGCGAGGTGTGTACGATGACAGAGCTTCGGGCACGTAGCCCAGTTGGATAGGGCGTCTCCCTCCGGAGGAGAAGGTCGTGAGTTCGAATCTCGCCGTGCTCATTGTGTACAAGCCATCACCCTGATGGCTTGTTCTTCTCTTACGCCACGCCTTGCCTTGCACCGGTAAAACTCGGTACTGTAGAGCCATGAGCATCAGAGTCCTCTTTTTAGGAGAGATTGTCGGGAAAGGTGGCATAGCGGCCGTTAAGGGTGCGCTCAAACCCCTGAAGCAGGAGCGCTCCATCGATGTGGTCATCGCCAACGGCGAGGGGGCCACCGGGGGCTTCGGTCTGGGCAAGGCCCATTCGATGCAACTCCTGAAGCTGGGCATCGACATCATCACCGGCGGTGAGAAGATCTACTACAAACTCGATATGGTTGAGTTCATCGCCCAGAACCCCTCGATTCTCAGGCCCGCGAACTACCCGCAGCAGAATCCCGGCCGTGGTGTACGGTACCTGAATGTGGGGGAGCAGAAGCTCTGCGTCATCAACCTGCTCGGCAACGCCGACTTTCCCCGCACCCACCTCTCCAACGCCTTCAGCCTCGCTCAATACCTCGTTGACCAGGCCCTCGGCGAGGGAGCCATCCCACTGGTACAGTTCCACGCCTCCCCTACCGCCGAGAAGCTTACCATGGGCCACATGCTCAAGGGCAAGGCCGCAGCGGTCATCGGTACCCACACCAAGGTCCTCAGTGGGGATGCAACCATCCTCGAGGGGGGGACGGCATACATCACCGACAACGGGCGGTGTGGCAGCCAGATGAGTGTCGGCGGCTTTGACAGCCAGGTCGAGATCGACAAACAGATTTCGGCCATTCCCACACGCAGCCAGGAGTGCTGGCAGGACCTTGAGCTCGTCGGCGTCCTTGTCGAGATCGACGAGAGCGGCAAGGCGGTCGGCATCGAGACGATCCGCATTCCAGTGGAGGAGCACTAGCATGAGCGAGCAAGTCACCGTAACACACCTCCTGCCCGGCGACCTGGTGGAGGTCTCGTGCACCACCAGCGCCTGCAACGGGTGCAAGGGTTCGGCGTTCTGCAACACCAAGGGCAGGACCTTCAAGGCGTGGAACCGGGATAAGCTGCCCCTGGAGGTCGGCGAGACCATCGCCATCCATCTCGACCAGGGGCGCACCATCGTCGGGACCCTCATCACCCTCGTTGTGCCCCTCCTCCTCTTCCCGCTCTGCTACTACCTCGCCAAAGCCCTTGGCCTGGGAGAGGGCGCCTCCTTCCTCCTGGCCCTGGGAGGGATCGGCGTCGGCTTTCTTGGCGTCTGGCTCTTCTTCAGGAAAAGACAGCGGCGCTACATGCCAATCGTTGCACGAAAACAAGACCAAGATTGAGATTGCCCAAAGGCAAAAGGGCAGGTATACTCGAACCATGGCCAAGAAAGCACTTATTGGCATGATTCTTGCATCCCTCTTGATCTCCTGCTCCCTCTCAAATGAGGAGGAGCTGGTCAAGCGTACCCTCGACCTGCCGGACCTTGCCCTGGTCAATGCTGAATACGTGCTCAAGGATGACAAGGAGGACCCCATCGCCATCACGGCAGGGGAGATTCTGCTCTACGATCAGACCAACACCGCCCTCATCACCGATTTCACCTTTGTGCAGCGGGACAGCGGGGGGACGATCACCCTCTCAGGCCGTGCTGACAGCGCGGAGGCGAACACCAAGAGCCTCGATGCCCGCCTCATCGGCAGTGTCACGATTACCGACCACGAGAACGATCTGGTCATCATGGCAGAGGAGCTCACCTTCCTCCACAAGGAGCAGCTGGTCTTCTCAGGCAAAGGCCAGCTGGCCACCATCCTCTACTCGACTGACAAACGCATCGAGGGCTACGGCCTTGATGGGGACCTCTCCAGTTCGACCTTCAGCTTCGAGCAGATCGTGACAGGAGTCATCTCCCAATGAGAAAGCGCACCATCATCCTCCTGGTCCTTGCCCTCTCCCTCCCCCTCTTCGGCGCCGAACCGATCACCTTCAGTGGTGGGGCGACGAAGCTGGTCATGAAGGAGGGGCGTGAGACGGTCACCCTCACCGGGGGGGCGAAGATCGAGAGTGGGTCTATGGTGCTCACCGCCGATACGATTACCATCAGCGGGGAGGAGTATCGCTATGTGATCTGCTCCGGTTCGGTCCACCTCACGGACACCGAGCGCGGCATCCTCCTCTCGACCGAGAAACTCTCATACGACCGGGTGGACGAACACGTCCTCATCACCGGCTATGTGGAGATCGACGACACGGCCAACCAGGTCCAGGCTTCCGCCTTCCGCCTTGCGTATGACGTCCAGCCCGGCCTCATGGAGCTGCAGGTATCGGTCCTGCTGCTCCGCCATACCGATAGCGGGGTGATGATCTGCTCAAGCGACACCATCACCTACGACCGGACGAAGGAGACGCTGCGCATGCTCGGAAACGCCCGGGTGAAGTGGGATGGGGACACCTATGAGGCGCAGCGCGTCGAGGTCGACCTGAAGAGCGAGGAGATCGCCATGAAGGGGGCGATCAAGGGGGTGATAGGTGGATCATAACATCCTCGAGGTTCGCAACCTGGTCAAATTCTACGGGCGCAAGCAGGTGGTCAATGATGTCTCCTTCTCGATGAACAGTGGGGAGATCATCGGCTTGCTCGGCCCCAACGGAGCCGGCAAGACGACCAGCTTCTATATGATCGTCGGCTTCCTGAAGTGCAAGGGCGGCTCGATCACCCTCAACGGCGAGGAAATCTCTGACCTGCCGATGCACCTGCGCAGCCAGAAGGGGCTCTCCTACCTCCCCCAGGAGCCCTCGGTCTTCCGCAAGCTGTCGGTAGAGGACAATATCCGCCTGGTGGCCCAGAGCCGGGGTGACCTCGACAAAAAGCAGCAGATGGAGCGGGTCGAGGAGCTTCTTGTCGAGTTCGGCATCTCCGAGGTGCGCAAGCAGAAGGGGTATACCCTCAGCGGCGGGGAGCGGCGGCGGTGCGAGATCGCCCGCTGCCTTGCGGCAAACCCCAAGTTCCTCCTCTTGGACGAACCCTTCGCCGGCATCGACCCCAAGGCGGTCTACGAGATCAAAATCCTCATCAAAGCGATGGCAGCGCGGGGGATCGGCATCCTGCTCACCGACCACAACGTCGCCGATACCCTCTCCATCACCACCACCAGCCACATCATCAACGCCGGGTCGATCCTCGTCAGCGGGACCCGGGAGGAGCTGCTTGCCAACCGGGAGGCACGGGAGATCTACTTCGGCAGCGAGTTCGGGGAGCGGATGTGATGGATCTGAGAGCCAACCTTACCCTGACCCAAAAACAGCAACTCAAGCTCAGCCCACAGCTCCTCCAATCCTTCGAGCTGATGGCGATGCCGCTGGCCGAGCTGCAGGAGCGGATCAAGGGCGAGATCCAGGAGAACCCGGCCTTGGAGCTTCCAGCCAGCTGGGAGATCTCCTACGAGCGATTCGCCGGTGAGAAGCAGCAGAACGAGGCGCGGCGCGTCGATGACAGCTACTCCGACTCCTCCTCCTACGGCAGCGACCAGAGCGGATACGACACCGAGGCGACCGAGCGCCAGAGCCGCTTTCTCGAGGGCGCACTCTTTGAGCGGGTGAGCCTCTCCGAACACCTGCTCACCCAGCTCGGATACGAGCATGTGAGCGACGAGGAGTATACGGTCGGCGAGATCCTCATCACCGACCTCGATGCCAACGGCTTCTTCATCCACGAACCCGAATCCCTCCTCTCAGAGGCACAGCAGGCCCACCTGCCGAAGGTGCTCCCCCTCCTGCGCCGCTTCGATCCCCCGGGGATCGCTGTCGCCGATTGGCGTGAATCCCTGGTCCTCCAGGCTGAACTCCAGGGGATGGAGGGAGAGGAGCTTGCAGCCTTCACCGGCCTCGTATGCGAGAAGCTGGAGCTGATGCGCTCCGGCAAGAAGGAGCAGGTTGCCAAGGAGCTCGGCATCGACATCTACGACCTGGAGGTCCTCTACACCTTCCTCAAGACCCTGACCCCCTTCCCCGGCCAGAGCTTCTCAAGCGGGCCCGAGCAGTTCGTCATCCCCGAGCTCTCCATCCGGCGCGATGGGGATGAGCTGGTGATGCAGATGAACAACTCCGCCCTCCCCGATCTGAAAATCCAGGCCTCCTTCGAGCACCTCGCCGACTCGATCGGCGACCAGGAGGAGTCCAAGAAGGCAACCCAGTACATCAACGAGCAGATCAAGCGTGCCGAGAGCCTGATCTTCCAGGTCCAGGTCCGCAACCAGACCCTCTACCGTCTCGGCCAGGTCCTGATGAAACGCCAGCGCGAGTTCTTCCTCTACGGCCCCCTGCATATCAAGCCATTGACACAGAAGGAGGTAGCCGCCGAGCTCTCTGTCCATGAGACGACGGTCAGCCGGATCAGCACCGCCAAGTGGGTCGACACCGATTGGGGCATCATCCAGGTCAAGGGGCTCTTCAGTTCGGCTGTCGGGGAGGAGGGGGCACAGCTCTCCAAGGAGGCGGTCAAGGAGATGATCCGCCGGATGCTCGACGAACATCAAGGGACGAAGGCGCTCAGCGACCAGAAGATCAGCGACCTGCTCAAGGAGGAGGGGGTTTCGGTGGCCCGGCGTACCGTCGCCAAGTACCGCAACGAGCTGAACATCGATCCCTCGTTCATCAGGGGCACCAATTAGTGAAGGGGTGCCTTCGCACCCCTCCCAAGATCACAGTCATCAGTCGTTCATCGTTCCTGGATCTTTCCCTTCTCCTTACGGGCAGTGGCCTCGATCTTGTCGATCAAGAGCTCGATGCCCTCATATAGTTCATAGCAATCATAACTGACCATCTTGATGGTCCCCCAAGAGAAGTGTAGTTTCCCGTCCAAATGGAACCCTTGCCCGGCACTCTCTCGTGTGATCACGATATCCAGGTCGTGCAGGTATCCTTCGGCGAACTGGAGTTTCTGGAGCTTCTTGTCCAGAAATGCCCGGGTCTCATCACTTGGGTTGTAACGGATGCCTCTGACTGTCAAATTCATAAGCCCTCCTTTGACAATGGTCGTATCTTAAGAATACGTCCTGCCACGCCAATCGTCAATGGACAAAAATCCGGCAAACCCCAACGTCCTGGTATTCTCTCTTGCAAAAAGGAGACTTACAATTGTATAGTGGAAGCCGATGAGGAGTCGGTGTATGAGCAGCTTCACTGTCCTGGATCTCCTGGACCTCGATCTCAAAGAGCAAAACCACCTCGGCCTTTCGTGCATCGCCGGTCGTAGCGGGCTCTCCCGCTCCATTACCACCAGCAAGATCAGCCGCCCCGGCCTCCCCCTTGCCGGCTTCTTCGAGCAATTCTCCGCCATAGCCATCCAGATCTTCGGCAAGGGCGAGCAGGCATACGCCGAGAAGCTGGAGAGCGAGGGACAGCTGGCCACCATCGAACAGTTCTTCGCCTACGACCTGCCCTGCTGTATCTTCAGCGACGGGGGCACGCCATCAAAAAAGCTCATCGAGCTTGCCAATGAGACCTCCACCCCGCTGCTTACCACCAACCTCGCCTCAAGCGACTTCACCCGCCACCTCATCCAGACCCTCGACGAGGTCTTCGCCCCGACACAGACGATCCACGCCGTCTTTGTCGAGGTCTACGGCATCGGCGTCCTGATCACCGGCGAGAGCGGGGTCGGCAAGAGCGAGACCGCCCTTGAACTCGTGGAGCGGGGCCATCGGCTCATCAGCGATGATACGGTGAAGCTGCGATCCATCAGCGACAACTACCTCATCGGCATGGGCCAGAACCCACTTTTGGCCCACCACATGGAGATCAGGGGGCTGGGGATCATCAACCTCGCCTCGATCTATGGCGTCGGCTCGATCAGGGAGCGCAAGCAGGTACAGCTGGCCGTCCACCTCGAACAGTGGGATGCCAACAAGCAATACGACCGTATCGGCGATGAACAGCTCTTTGACACCTACCTGGGCATCTGTGTGCCCAAGGTCATCATCCCGGTAAAGCCGGGACGGAACATCCCGATCATCATTGAAACTGCAGCGCGCAACGAGCGGCTGAAGAAGATGGGGTACTACTCAGCAAAGCAGTTCGACCAATCGGTGCTCAGGTGGTTGGAGAGCGAGGCGGTGCGCCACTCATACATCGACGAGACGGAGGTCCCCTGATGGTCACCAGGACGCTGAAAGTAACCAATCGGGCCGGGATTCATGCCCGCCCCGCCGCTTCCATAGTGAAGACTGCCAACCGCTTCAAAAGTGAGCTCTTCCTGGAGAAGGACACGATGAAGATCAACGGCAAGTCGATCATGGGAATCATCACCCTCGGGGCGACCCACCAGAGTACAATCACCATGATCTGCGAGGGGCCCGATGAGGAAGAGATGGCCGATGCCATCACCACCCTGTTCGAGAACAGGTTTGAGGAGGACGTACATGCGTGAACTTACCAGTAGACAGAAGGATGTAGCCCAATTCATCAGCTCCTACATCCAGCGCAACAACTATGCGCCGGCTGTACGGGATATCGCCAACCACTTCAACTTCTCGGTCAAGGCCGCCCACGACCACCTGCGGGCCCTGGAAGCCAAGCAGGTCATCCGCACCACCGGCGGCATCTCGAGATCAATCGAGATCCTCGGTGAGGAGTTCTCACCCTACGACGAGGTGATCCAGATCCCGGTCATCGGCTCCATCGCAGCCGGCAAGCCGCTGATGAGCGAGGAGAATACCGAGTACCTGCTCAAGATCCCCTCGTCGATGCTCAGCGGCGGGCGCAACACCTACTTTGCCCTCAAGGTACGTGGCGAGTCGATGATCGAGGATGGCATCTTCGACGGGGACATCGCCATCATGAAGAAGTGCGAGGTCGCCGAGACCGGGGATGTGGTCGCAGCAACCGTCGGCGAAGCCGATGACGGCATCACCCTCAAGGGCTTCTACCCCAAGGGAGGGAACATCGAACTGAGGCCGGCAAACGCCTCGATGGGCTCGATCATCACCCGTTCCTGCACCATCCATGGCAAGCTCCACCTCCTGATCAGGAACTATACGTGAGCGCCCACCTCTTGCTCGGCCCCGAGGCCGGGGCGAAGGAGGGGGTGCTCCGAGAGATCCGGGATGGGCTGAGGAAGGAGTACGGCTCAGAGCTTGAGATCATCCGCTTCTACCCCTTCGAGTGTGAGGGGGGTGAGTTGACCAGTGCCCTGCTCAACACCTCCATCTTCAGTGACCACCGCCTCGTCATCCTCTCCCAGGCCGAGGGGGCAAGTGCCGCCCTGGTCGACGAGGTGGCCTCCTACCTCGAACGCCCCTCCGAGGGGGCGACGCTGGTGATCATCTCAAGCGAGCTCTACATCTCCTCCAAGATCTCGAAGCTGATCCCCAAGGCGAACACACAGACCTTCTACGACCTCTTGGAGCGGGAGAAGGGGGAGTGGATCCGCTCCTTCTTCAGGCGCATGGGCATCATGATAAGTGCCGATGGCGTGGATACCCTCATCGACATCAGTGAGGACAATACCCAGGAGCTGAGGACCATCTGCACCCAGCTGGGTCTCTTCTGGCAGATCGCTGACAAGGGGCGGCCGATTGAGGAGGAGGATGTGGACCAGTACGTCTTCCACAGCCGCCAGGAGGATGCCTTCACCCTCTTCCCCCTCATCGCCCGGGGCGACCTGCGCCAGAGCCTCAAGTCCCTCTCGGTGATCCTCGGCAGCGGGGAGAGCCAGACCTCGATCCTGCTCCTGCGCGGATTGCTCTGGCAGTTCAGACGCCTCCTCTCGGTGCAGGAGGAG
>Ga0116183_1004855_pt1 | contig 13011 bp, 7 predicted proteins | sample AD_UKC078_MetaG_FD_89753 | JGI IMG/M metagenome (GOLD analysis project Ga0116183, IMG submission 89753) | Active sludge microbial communities of municipal wastewater-treating anaerobic digesters from USA - AD_UKC078_MetaG | ecosystem: Engineered > Bioreactor > Anaerobic > Digestate | place: USA... | reverse complement strand
TTCTGGCGCACTTTCTCCTCAGGAGTGAGCCTGACATACTTTTTCCTCAACGGATCAAAAACCTGCATATCCCTCATATCTTTAATGCGAAGATAGTATTTTTTAAGATAACAGAGGGTGACCGTATGGCCACCCTCTAAATATTTTCAAAATTTAACGTTCTATCAGACTCAACTGTTAATTAAATACCAACGTAAAGTTTGGATCTAATAGTTGTGCGACAGTTGCATTGGCGTATGTATAATAATAACCCCAACTCCAATAGCGTGATCTGAAATACAACATAGTGTTTTCAGTGTAAGTGCCGGTCAATGTAAAGGTAACATAACCGCCACTTACCGTATATGAACCTAACTGATTAGTATGACTGGCATCACTATAAATATAATGATATTGATTTCCGATCGTTCCTGAATAAGGGACGCTAACAGATAACCTATTCACTATAACACTAACCGAGACGGGAACATCAAAGTCAGGTTCAGGAACATTATGATAAATAAGAAGTGAACGTGTACCGTCAAAAGCTGTTGAGACAAGATCTACGGTAACAGTTGGCGTAGTCGGTGTTACGTGAATCACGGTCTGACCGGAAGTTCCCTCCAGACCCTCCGTAAGCTCAATTCTCAAGGGCTCATTAGGCTTGTTGACAGTAAAAGTAAGTTGAATAGGTGTACCTTGTCCATAGTTCTCTCCATTAACCAAAGTCGTATTGGTAATCATTAAAGGTAACCTCTTAAAATAGTCAGATGCATCATTAAAATACTTATTGGAGACAGTAACAGTAATATTATCAGCATCTGTAAAGGTTACTCCTTCATTGGTTGCCATCCAACAGGTTATCCTCTTATACCCCGCAGGCGTGCCTCCGGGAGTTATGGGTGCATCGGGTAAACTTAAGTATTCAGTCCAAGTTAATGTTCTCTGAAAAGCAAAGGTACCTCTGCCATGCGCATCGGTGATCAATACCAACGGCATAAGTTGACTGCTCGCCGGACCGTCTACTCTGGGATAGAGACTTTTCGTATCAGTATCAATATAAAAATGTAACGAAAATGCAGTCGAGTCCAGATCATTTGGAATATCGATATAGACATTGCCGTTTGCATGAGTTACCGGATCCAGCAGATGTGGCTCACAAGTGACATACATTGTCCTTTTCTCACGAAGGACATATCTGATCTCACGGCTCAGGCCTGAGCCGGAGGCCGTTACCAGAATGGATTGCCTTTTGGCAAGCGCACCGATCGCTCCATCTTTAACATCCAATGTCACTTCATTCCATCCGGCCCATTCGCCTGAAAGGGGGGTGTTGGAGAGGACTGTGCCACTGAAGATATTACCATTTGCCACTCCAAACGTTACACTATTATTGCTGAGAGTGCCCTGTTGGAAGTTTGAGTAATACTTAAATTTAAATTTGACATCATTTGTGGTATTGAGCGTTGTGTCAGTGTAACTCACAAAGAGTCGTGCCGTACCATCGGAGATATTTGTCAGATTTTTAAGCTGTACATCCGCAGAAAGGTTGTTGAATGCAGTACCGGCTGCAGCCTCAGCTGCGGTGGCAGAACCTCTTGCGCTGACATGGGTAATCTCAATCTCGTAATTGAAATTGCGGAGTATATGGTAAAATTTGTTGACACCACCCTCATTGTAGATCAAATCGATCTTATAGTAAGTGTCATAAGTGTCACTACCATACCTACCCCTGATTATGGCAAAAGTGTTGGTATTATCACCCGGCTGGGTGCGCTCATAGAGATAGTAGGGCTGGCCCGCAGCCACAAATGAAGCAGCAGAAAGCATGGCCGGGGTATTTGTCAATGTAGCCCCTTCCGGCATATTGCCTATATAACCCTCCGCGAGAAGCTGAAAGTAGTTTTTACACTCCTTCTCCCCACCGCCAGGCTTCATATACTCCACATAGTTAAGCACCGCAGCATTATATGGAGCCACAGTTCCTTTGTTGAGGGTGTTAACTACAGTCAAACCGGTAATTGTGAAGTTGGTAACGGCTACCGTCTTCTTGGCGGTAACCTGCGCATAATTGCGAAGCATCGGGATCCTGGTAAACCGTGCAAGAGTCGCAGGGCTCAACTGCGTACTATCATTTTCGTCTAAGCGAATACCATCAGGAAATTGTATTTTCTGCCAATAAGCATCCTGATTGCCCTCTACGGCAAGTGAGTTAAAAAGCTCATAGCCGGTACCCGGAAAATCAGCCGGTGTCGCCTTAGAGACCATATGTATATTACGCTTGTTGGAAGAGGTAGTAAGAGTACAGAGGAAATTGGCTTGATCGTCGGGAGATTTATTGACATAAGTTGCAGTAGTGCGCTCCACGTACATACCATCACCGTCAAATACTACAATGTGTAAAGGTAAATATCCAATCGTCAGCGGGTCATCGCCAAACGATTTGGTCATGGGTGACATTTCGGGAAAATTAACACCAATCCTGACAACCACTTTTTTTCCTTCGATTGGAAAATTATCTACCTTTTCGATATCAAACTTTTGGCAGGAAAAGAGCGCCAGAATCATCATTATGCTGTAAAGTATCTTCTTCATCTCAATATCCTCCTCTTATCTTGCATTTCCCCATTGTTCTACTATCCCATTAGGATTATCTCCCATCATAGGTATACCATAATCCACTCCTCCTCCATCAAAATCACCTTTCCCATCACCCCAATACCATACATCATAGACACACCGGACAGCTCTTTCAGCAGTTCCCGTTCCGAAACTATTAGCAGATGAGTCATAATATCTTCCACTAGAAGCCCAATATCTTCCATCGAATAACGTCGGAAAAACTCCTGCATTGGAACGATTGGCTATGAACCAAATCTCCGCTTCGGTCGGCACACGCCATCTTCCTGCCGGATATCCATTCTCCTGATAGGCTGCACAGCGTTTTTCTGCCTGGGCAAAGGACATATAAGTGGTTTTTCCATAAGAGGAAGCTACCTTGTACACGGGGGCAATCATATCGGAAGCCTCATCACCTGTACGGGTTTTGCGATACTGGTTAAGTGTTACTGAAGTATTGTAGTTGTGAAGTCCTGCGGGAGCGGATGCTTCTGAAAGATTTACTCTAGGATCTCCGATTGCATAACTGCGATTATCTCCTGATAAAAACCCGGCAGCAAGCGATCCCACATGAATATTGTACTGGTTCTGGTTATTATTTGTGCCGGTACCGGTAACTCCACCAAAGCGTTGTACCGCACCTAGTTTTCCATTTTGGTCATCATATATGAGATCATAAGATGTTCCACTTTTCGACCGATAGCCATATACTATTACTGAACCGTAATTACTGGCAACGAAAGATTTCTCGCCTGTAAGGTATATAGGAGGATATTGCTCTATGACTATAGTTTCGGAAAATCCGTCCTCATTTGTCACTGTAAAATTGATAGTACTCATCGTAAACACACCATCGGGAATATTTCTTTCGAATTTAATAATATTACCGGGCTCTACCGACACTTTATAGATGTCCGTAAAGGATTGTGCAATTTGTCCCGGTGGATGGACTATGCGATTTTCTGTAATGGTGTGAGACGTACCGCCATTACCGGTAATTGGAACTGAAATCTGCTGAAAATTATTCTGCGAATAATTCATGTAGGTAATGGAATTGATCTTTACCGATACCGGGGAAGAGCTGGAGTAGTTGAATATTCCTGAGTGTTGATTGATCAGTTCCGCGTAGTTGCGATCTACAGTAAGATATTTAAACTCACGTATCTCTGCCTCTATCTTTGCGGTAGTCCAATCTGCTATGATGAGACTGAAAGGTATCTCTAACGGATCTGTTTCCTCAAAATTACCGAGCATACCCACAGTAATATAAATCTGATAGTAAGAATTACGTTGAAGGTTAGGGCCATGTTGATGGTCGCCAACCGGAATCTGATAGTAAGTGTTGTGTGAGTGCGAATGACCGGCTATCGGACACAACCAAGGGAGCACCAGTACCAAAGAAGTCGGATCCTTACCACTTGTAGGATCGATGTGGTAAGGATAGCTGTAGTAGGGGATAGTATTAAACCAGTACTGAAGTGCTTGTGTAGTATCAGCAGGCATGCGTGACAAGGTTCTTGCCAGTATCATGTTGTTACCCCTGATGGTAAAGTAATCTTCCGGATTGGGAGTATAAGGGAAAAGAGTCTCATCAATCCGAGTTTTCCTTGTTCCGTTGAAAATGAAAAGTCTCATATACTGAGGTTGTGGAATCCAAGTTCCATCCGGTGTAGTCACTTCCTCTATTTCAGTGATAAAGAGACGGATCTTACAGGCGGAGCGGTTCATCTTTACATGACCGGTTACGGTTGTCCGATCAGCGGTCAGAGTAACCACAGCGGATCCATCCATTACAAATGAGGGTTCCGTTTGACTGATATAAGGGCCATATTTATTAATCTCCAAATATTTAAGGCTCTTGATAGATGTACCTGTATAAGAGGGCGTAGCAGCTGATGCATTTGTCATTATTTGATTGAGTGCAGCCCTGGCAGGATTGGTTGCGTTGGCAATCACGTATACTTTAGCAGTAGCAGGTGCAGGTATTGAGGGTACCGGACCGAAGATCCTTTCAACCTCAAAAATATTAAGAGGAATATTGACTGTGACAATAGATTGGGAGTTTGGCGGCAGTACCATTTGCACACAGTGCACGGCATTTGTATTACTATCCGCCTCATTCTTATAGAAGAATACATTTACGGTATCAAGAAGATTTTCATTGAGGTTAGTCTCACCTGCTGCTCCGGTTTCGGGTCCCTTTGTCTCCAGACCCGTTGTTATCAGGGTAAGCCTAAGCTCTCCTTTCGCTTGGGGCACAGGATTCTCAAACCAGTTGCAAGAGGCGACCAGAAGCACTGCAAGCAGTAATGTTATATGCAATGTTATTCTTTTCATATCCCTTTTCTATGAAGACGGTTGAACAATGGTGAACTCTTTCGCCGTACCGTAAACACCCGCGATTTCAAGATAGTTGATCTTGAATGAAACACTGGCTGGCGGAGGGAATACAACCATAATACGGAGTATATACTCATTGTGCTCATCCGCCGGCTGTGGAAGGTTCTTCTTTATGCGCAATGTGGCATTGGAAGCATCTATTGGACCCGAGGGCTCTATTATTACATTGCCGCCACTATCTACGAATGAGAATGCTCCGGTATCTCCTTTCTGTCTCACCAATATCGCCTTCCAGGTACTTCCGCTAGGAGACATAATATTAAAGTTCACTTCGGCAATTGTGTTGTCCTGTTTCATGATTACATATACATTGCCATTGGCCTGATCTGAATAATCAATCGTACTGATACTATTCTCTACAAATGCCGGAAATCCACCTTCAGAAAACGCAACCAATTCCGTGTACTGATAATTGGATTGTTTAACATCCCAGGGATTTGCTTCAAGCTGGAGTATAAGGTCTGCACCGCTAATACCGGTAATGCGATAATCGATGATATGATTGCGCAGGATGTTGAAATAGGTCGGGTTTGAAGGAAGTTTGCCGTTATCGTCATAATAGGCAAAATGGATGGCATCATCGAATGTCTGGCCGTTAGAAAGCTGAACAGTAATGGTTGCTTTTTTATCCGCAGAAGCATTGATATTGTCATAGGCCGGAACGTAGATCTCATAAATATCATCCGTAATCCTCCTGAAAGGAATGGAACCGGATGAAATTGCCGTTGGTGAGCAGTATTGTTCAGTAGAGATCGTGACACCTCTTGGGGTGGTCTGTGTAATATTAGGGGCCTTGTATGCTACTGTCGAATATTTATTGAGTGTAGCGCTTACAATATCAAAACCGGTGGCTAACTCACCTACAAGTCGCACGCGAATCTTTGAATATGCCCTGAGCACGTTGATATCCCCCAGGTCAGTACGCATATTGTCATGAAATTCGAAATTCTCAAATTTACGCAACCCGTACATAGGCATCGGTGCTGACGGGGCGGGCGAGTAAGGAATGGCAGGATTGTAGTTGAATGTACCCCAACCTCCGGCCGCATTATTGGAGATCAGATCGTTTAGCGTGGAAGTACCGACATAAAGATCGGGAGTTTCACTCTCTGAAGCCACATCCGAGCCAATTGGATATCGACCGTTGGCTCCACCATAATTGAGCAGAGCCACCATCGTAAAGTCCGTATATGCCTGATTGAGCTTTCCGCTGATATAATAAGCCTTATAGACGGGCATAGGCTCCCCTGTAGGATCGGGGTTTGGAACCAGACCGGACTGGTCGATTAGGATAATATCCTCCAGCGCCGGCCGTAAGGTTTGGAGATATTTTCCATCCTTATCAAAGAAAAGGAACATAAGGTCTCCATGCTCTATATCAATATAATCTTCGAAACCTGAACCTGGCTCAGTTCCATAATAGGGAGCCTTAGTTTCCGGAGTACTGAACTTACCTGTCGAAATGGTGAAACCTATCTCAACCGGCTCGGTGAGAGCACACTTGCTGCAGTCCTCGTAAATGAGATTGCAGGCCGCCATAAGTGACACCAATGACGCCACTATCAGCAAGCGTAATAAGGCCGGTATGTTCAGTTTCAATCGCATTCGATCAGATTCAAATTATTATAGTATTATAGATGACAAAACAACTTTCCATGCTCCTATGTATATGTAAGCATTCATCCAGGTATATTCACCATCAGGATCGTTCGGGTCATCGGGGTCATCAGGGTCATCCGGATCGTCCGGATCGGTACCCTCACCCGGACCGGTACTTCCGCCAGCCTTTTTGTCCTGAAGGAAGAATATGAAGTGATATTCATCCTGACGGTCGAGGTATTCCTGGTCAGTCATCGGGCTATTGTAATTGCTCTTTACCAGCAGAAGAAATTCTATCAGAGGTATGGAGAGCACTGTTTTTCCTTTAGTATTTTTGATAGTCATCCGTGCATTGCTGGAGGCCATCAGTCTAGAAGTGGCAAATTCTGCCACCGCTGCAGCACCTGCGGTAAGAGTATCCGACTTACTCAGCACCTCTTTACCGGTGGCTGTGTAGTAGGCCTCATAGTTGACTATGTTGTTGGGAACAATTTCATTGTCCCAGGCAAGAAGTCCGTTGTCATCTGTGATGTGATAGGTAAAATCATCAGGATTGACCGGTTTGCCGGAAATGTGCTGCAGAATTACACGTATAGAGTTGGTGTTTTTTACCAGCGGTATGGTCACAATGTGAACACCTTCCTCGTCAGGAAATACCACTGAATTGAGTGAACCATGATAGAGTGGCTTGAGTTGGTAATCAACAACGGTCACACCACTAACATCTTTCCCATTAGTCTTACAAGTCAACTCGGACTTGGTTGTCAAGCCCCTCTGGATAACGGGAACTGAAAAGGATTTACCATCCTCCAGGCCACACCAGGCGACAAGATCATAGGTACCCGGCTCCATATCGACCTCCATTGAATAGTCGCCGCTACCAAGTTGGGACCCCTGATCGGTCTTCTGGAAAACAAGTTTTCCATTGGCATCAAAGGCAAAGAGTGACACCGATGTGACCTCATGTGCAAAGGCGTCAGCATATTTCATATTGTAGTCATACCTAAAGACTACTCGATACTTTGGATCGCAGTCGCCCTCATATTCATATATCACGCTACAGGAGGTCATCGCAATAAATATGAGCAGCAAATAGATCAATCGTTTCATTATCACTCCGATTTGTTGTTTGTTTTTTTAATGTCAGGGCTTCGGCTTTAAAATAATCCTCCGGGGCGGGGCCCCACCCGCCCCGAAAGATTGATATAGAAATACCTCGGTATAATAAACCTCAGCAATCTCTTTTTAGAAAATAATTACAATTCCACATTCTGTGTAACAGTCTGCCAAGCAAGGATATTGATTTTAGCGGCAAGATAGCGAGTCGAAGGATCGTCATGGGGAACAATCGGCTCATCATCCTTGAACACACCGGTACCCACATGCTTAATATCAGTTACGGTCACTTGATACCAATGGTTGCGAACAACGCCGAAGTCACCAACTATGAAAGGAGTCGTTGCATGATTCTTAGTATAGTCGGGATTCAAAAAGTGCTCTATGGAAATAGAGTAATACATCTTGCCATCTGTAAAGACTTCAGTGATGAATCTGTCATCGGCGAGATAGTTTTTTGCTTCATTAGTTGATACTAAGGATGCAGCGTCCGTAAGGAGAGGCTTGATCTTTCCGTCATAGAGGTGAGTATGGGTAGATGCGACAGAAGGATCGGGCAGCTGAAAATCACCTGCATCATATTGAAGATTGCCGGTCTTTCTGTGACCTTTAGTATTCATATTCTCGGCAAGAAGAGCAGAATACTGAGCCCAGTCATAAAATACGCCATTGAAACGGTAAAGGGTCGTATAGGCACCTGCAGTGGCGAGTTTCACTTGCGCAGCTAACAAAATATTTGTAGCTGCAGGCTTATATTTGCTATCGGTGAGAAGATCGCCGGCAATGGTATTCTCATGGCAATAATCCGCACCAAGCCAAGCGGCTGCTGCTACGTCATTGTAAGACAAATAAGTCAATGATATAGCATCGGCATTACCACCATGAACTGATATGAAATTACTATAACTGGTAGGATAAACTCCATCTGTATAGTTGGCATCCTGTGCCCAGAATGTACGATATTTTCCTCCCCATGTGGTTCCTCCTGTGTAATCACTCCAATTCCAAGTAAAATCCCAGGTATCGTCAATCTTCTTGATATAATAACTCTGTTTGTTGAGATTGCTGAATTTCCAGCCATTGAGCCGGATAGTAACATTTTGTTCGCTACCCTGAAATGGTGCTTTTACTGTGGTGAAAGAGGCGGGGGTTACATTAGGCATACCTAAAGTAGTAGCCTCATCCTTAATCGTTAAATTACCTTTTACGGCAAGACGCTCAACGTATGCTGTTACAGGGTTGGCTAATGCTGCCGTCTCAGTAGTTTCGAGATAAGTCCCAATATCGCGGGTTGTGCAAACAATTTTGGGTGTCTCATCCTTCTTGAGGTAGGTGGAATTGGTCATGATATAACTATCAGCAGCATTCCGATAGATGTTGGTAATTGCTGCCTGTGCTTGTGTCAAACTTTTGTTGTCAAACTTACTATCATCAGCGGCAGGAAGGTTGAGCACTATGAGCATCTGATCAGGCAATACGGAAACATTCCTAAGCACAATAGTAGCATTGATTTGGCGTTCAACGTTATTATCAACGTTAGTTGTGGTGAGTGCGCCGAGGGTTTCGCCTTTCACTACAAAATTTCCTGCAGCATCATAGAAATAGAAGTAGGCATTGTTGATCTTAGCCTCATCCGCGGTACCGCTGGTAAAACCGCCTTGCGTACCTTTTGTTGCAGCATTGGAAGGAGAAACAATTTTAACGGCCAAAAAGGACTCTGCACTGTTGAATTCAGGCTCGATGTTTCTCTCGCAGCCTACAAACAACACGAGTGCAATGGCACTCAATAAAAAAGCTTTAAATTTCATAACTTTAGAATTAAATTGTTAATAATGATTTATAAAATGAATATGATTCCAAATTTGTCAAGGAAGCTTAAATACATTCTGGCCTACCTTTTCAATCTCTGCAGCCACCTTAGCTGCTTTGAAAAGACCGGCATCAGAAGCCTTTTGTAAATGAATAATGGCTGCAGCAAACTCTTTATTGAGCGCAGCAAGCACTCCTCTGGCATAATCAGCCTCAGCACTATTGCCGGCTTTTGCCAGATAAGAGGCCGCATCCTTGAGATTGGCTTTGCTCATAGAAGCGTTGGCTGCATTTATGTTAGCTATTTCATCGTCAGGGAACATCTTTACTGCCGTCTCGAAGATATAGTCAAATTCATCTCCTCCCAGCTGCATCTCGCTGGCAGCCAAATAAAACTCCTGAAGGGATAGCTTTTGAGGAGCAGTGCGCACAAGGGCCTTGATCTCTTCCACATCAGTATAGGTGCGAATCTCATATTCGACCTTATAGTCGGTGCGACGTAAAGCAGGGAAAATAGTCTCCTTGAAAGTGGCAAACTCCTTGGGATAAGCCTGTCTGATCTTACGCTCTCGCCGGTCAGGTTCATCTTGACTGTCGATAATAGCCAGAATTGCATCGCGGTTGGTCATATGTGAGTCAGCTATTTTTGCCCTAAACCCCTCCCAATCTTCAGCCACATGGCTGGTGGAAATGAACTGACCGGCAGTTCCAAGTAAATCCGACACATAATTCTTTAAAGCAGTGGTACGCTCGCGCGCAAGACGGTCGTTGGTAACATAAGGACCGTCGGGAGATGCATAACCGGTAATGGTAATGTTACTTATGATTGCATCTTTGTCATCAGCCACCGATTTGATAGTCCCGACAATCTTATCTATCTCGGCCCTATTGGATCTGTAGTCGGGAATAATAGTTGTCTTGCCGACCGGAAAGTCAATCATTGCAGTACCCTCCAGTGAGTGTACTTTAGCACTGGCTTTACCCACCGGTATTGCATAAATGAACTCGGGCTGATAGATAAACTCCTCATAACCGCCTACCAGCGCTTCTGCGCGATCATCAATGCGATCGCAGCAGCCGTGCACCTCCTTTTCAATAATCATCCTCGCCCCATTCATCCAACTCTGGTAAGGAAGCACCTTCTGATAGTTGAGCACATCAGGCTTTTCGGATTTGCGGAATTTGATCTCATCCGGGCCTCCGAGCATGATCTCTCCAATAGTGCGCTTGTAGTTGATATAACTATCGCGACCGTAGATGCCGATAGAAGAAAGCTCCAGCCGCCGGTCATTATTAACCAAAACCGGTGTGATAAGTACTGCCTGGCTACTCTTTAATTCTAATTTACTGAGATTGATTTTCATGTCGATTATGATATGTTCACCACTGCGGTTGATCTCTATCCTGTCAATCGCCAGAGAACCATTCATAATCGTCTGCGCATTGGCATTGAATATCAATGCCGACAGAAATGCGAGTATTGCAATATATTTTCTCATAGTCGTCATCTTTAAAATAGGTACGCAAGTGAAATGGCAGCCTTGGTAAGACCGACATAGTGATGAGTACCACTACCGACCTGCTTACCACATGCAGGACAAAGGAAAACATCATAATCCGTATAAGAGTAGCCCAAACCGAGAACAAACTCAATGTTCCAGTGGGTACTTATAGCAATCACATAGCCGTAGCTGACTCCTCCGCCTATAAACCATCCCTGGTAGCGCATTTCCTTAAGCTGTCTGAAGTCCGTTCCTAAAAGGTTCAGAGGAATATTCAAACCACCGACATTGAAATTACCTGTATGAGCGTGGATACCAATAAAGTGACGACTGAGGGGGTTGCAGAAGTAATATCTGGCCTCAGGCTGTATCGTCCAGTGTTTCCATTTTGGGTCGATTGTGTCAGGATCGGAATCATTTGGGGTCATCCAGGCATTGAAGTTGCTTGAAATGTCCATCGTCCACTTAGGCGCAATTTTAAACTCTATGCCGGCATTGATTGTCGCAGTAGCATCGTAGAGCAAGTTGGTCTTAAGCGCAAAGTTCTGAGCAGAGGCACCATTAGATCGGATCAGTGCAGGTACCCCATTCAGAAGCAATGCAAAAAATATAAATAAGAATAACTTTCGTTTCATATTCGTTATGTTCATACATACCTCTTCCGAGGCTTTGCTCAAATTAATTTTTCAATCTGTTCCTCTCCGTTGCCGGCTGTTAAACCTACAATTGCCTTCACTTTTACGCAACAAAAGCACCGCATCCATCGAGAAAAAGGCCCTGTAGATTATACAAGTCCTTGTGTGGAATACGATGCAAATCTCCCTTGGGAAGAGAGAAGTAGTTAATACTTTTTATAATTTACAACTCTCGGGCGGCAAAGGTATTTATATTTTTTATATTTTGCAACTTTCCTTATAAAATAGAAAAATGTGATTTTTCTTCTCGAAAAGAGAGAACTATTCCTCCACAATATGTTGACTTATAGACTATTAGACAAATACATGCTACGCTATGGTGCAAAATTACATTTTGCAACTAAAAACAAGGTTTTAACAAAATGGAGTAACACATAACTTGAGGAGCAAAATCTACCATTTAGAAAATTTCCTGGTACAATAATGTGTACTTCAACTCATTATAAGGTTGACCGGTTTGAGAACAGATCCGCTCCAAATCCATTGAACGAACTTATAATTTGTTAGCTCTCCTACTATTAAAAATCTTATTTTATTGTCTAAAAAAATAAAAAAAGCGCATCTCTGCATACTATTAGCAGAAAATGCGCATTATTTGTTTGAATTTTTTGCTCCGGAATCAGAGCATTTAGCATAAAAATAGAATTTACACCGGCACTATATTATCATCGTCATTTTCATACCGGCATACGGATTTCCATTACTTTTTAGTGTAACTTACAAATGGGTTTGCTGCTACACCTTTTGTAATAGTATAAAAAACCAAACAGCCATGCTTTTACATGACTGTTTGATTAAGAAACAAAGCGAAATCCGTTGCAACCGATAAAGATAACGGATACAACGAGACTCGACTAAAAAGACTTTAGTGGCTAACCTTTGGATTCAATTAAAACAGGTAAGCGATTGTAACGCCAAGCTCGGTCGGACCAAAATAGTGATGAGTGTTGCTACCAACCTGTTTGCCGGCTAAAGCATATTTGAAAATGTCATAATCCAGATAGACGTAGCCAATTCCAAGCTCTAACTCAAGTTTCCAATGAGGAGAGAGTCCAATCACATAACCGTAGTTAACTCCTGCACCAACAAGCCATCCCTCGTAGCGATTGTCTAACTTCTCTAACTTGTTAAAGTCCGAACCTAGAAAGTTAATGGGAAGTTTTATACCTCCTAAATTAAATGTTCCACCGTGAGCGTGAAAGCCTACGAAATGACCCTTGAAAGCTTCCTTGAAGAAATATCTTACTTCAGGCTGGACTGTCAATTGCCTCCATTTGGGATTCTCATCACCG
>Ga0116183_1004848_pt1 | contig 13024 bp, 9 predicted proteins | sample AD_UKC078_MetaG_FD_89753 | JGI IMG/M metagenome (GOLD analysis project Ga0116183, IMG submission 89753) | Active sludge microbial communities of municipal wastewater-treating anaerobic digesters from USA - AD_UKC078_MetaG | ecosystem: Engineered > Bioreactor > Anaerobic > Digestate | place: USA... | reverse complement strand
ACGCCACGAAACTCAAGAACCGCCCCGCCTTCTACGGCGTCTCTTTCATCTACGCCAACTCCCCTGAGGCCAAGGGGAAGATCGGACGCCTCCATCAGGTCCGGCAGGACAGGCGCCCGCCGTTCTTCGCGAAAAACGGCGTGCCCCCGGACCTCGGCGACGGCTTCCGGCGTCGGGGCGGTCGCGCTATGCGCACCTAGCGGGCCGGCAATGCAGAGTGCGGGAATCGCAAGGTTTTTCATTCGGCGCTCCAGTAAAAACAAGGTGTTTCTCATAGAGAATGACGTGAAGGGGAATGGGGTGTCATGGAAACCGTTGTGTCTTTTGTGTGTGACTAAATTGGGTCGCGGGCGCTGCCTACATTGGATGATGGCTCATGCCGCAGACGGATGCAACCCGAATCGAAGCTCGTAACCGGTTGAGTTGGCGGGGACGCCCGCTCCAACTCTCTTTGGTTTCATGGTTTCATGGTTTCAGGGTTTCAAGGTTTCAAGGTTTCAGGGTTTCAGGGTTTCATCCAAATCGGGGTCGGAATCGGGATCGCTATCGGGATCGGGATCGATCATTTAACCACGGAATACCACCGCCTCACAGCCTAACAGCCTCACAGTCTCACAGCCTTTGAGATTGCGGGCTTTGCCCGCATCTCAATACGGTGCGGCGGGGACCGCGACAAAACCCAATGTTTACAGGGCTTTGCTAGAATTCTACCCGTTCAACTACTCCTTTTGGGTTTAGGGGACACGCCCGGAATTGCTGTGGCGCAGAACCGGCACTTGACCGCAAGTGAGGGGAACGGGTACACTAAACGGCATTTTGATAAATCAAGAGGCAAAAAGTGAGGAGTCGAGAAGATGAGTCATTCCCAAGCCGCTCAATTGCCGCGCGGTCTGATTGTCGAAATGGATTTTGCGGTGCTTCCCGGCCATGCGCTGATGCAGGATATCTGCCGCGAGCGATTGGCCGCAGAGGGTGTCGCGTTTGATGTCAAGCGCGCGGCTAAAGCATTCTGCGGCAGATCGTTCACCTCCGGGTTGAACGCGCTGTGCGTCAAGGCGCAGAAAACAGTGGACGCGGCAGCACTGGCAGCAGACTGCAACGCACGGTTTGAAGAGGCGCTGTCCGCCGCTCTGTCGGAGATGCCGTCCGGATTCGTGGCGTTCGTCAAGGCGGTACTGGCGAAAGGGGTGAAGGTGGTCTTGATGACGCGGGCCGACGTCGAGGCGGTGCGGGCGCGGTTCGGCGACTGTGATCCGGAGAAGTTGATCGTTTCGCACGAGACGATGCCGGGCTTCTGCTGTTGCGGATGGGAAGGCTGGCGTCGCGTGGCGCGCAAGCACGATCTGCATGAGCGGCTGTGCGTGGCCGTTGCGGGGAGCGGGCTCTCGGTCAAGGGCGCGCTGACCTCGGGATTGGGCGTAATGGCCAAACTCCATCCGCTGGTCGAGCATCAGGACATTAGCGGCAGTGATGCGCTGATCACCGAATATTCGGCCGGACTGGTCTCCGAGGTCTGCCGGATTCTGCGCATCTGAAGTGCGTGACAGTGCGGAGCGCTGTCAGATCGAGAGAGCCCCGTTTGGATGCCGAACGGGGCCATGTCTTTTTTCCGGGGAGGAAGTATGGAGCGGACATTCAGCGGGATCGCCCGATTAGATGAGGTGATGCGCCGGTTGCGCGCGTCCGACGGATGCCCGTGGGATCGTGAGCAGACGCTGAAGACGCTGAAGCCCTGCCTGCTTGAAGAGACCTACGAACTGCTGGAGGCGATGGACAACGGAGATCCCGAGCACCATCGCGAGGAGTTGGGCGATGTGCTGTTGCAGGTGGTGTTCCAGTGCGCGATCCGGGAGGAGGAGGGATGCTTCACCTTCGACGAGGTGGCGCAGGTTTTGGCCGACAAACTGATCCGGCGGCACCCGCATGTGTTTGGTGAGGTACGGGTCGATTCGTCCAGCCAGGTCCTGCGGAACTGGGAGGCGATCAAGCTGACCGAGCCGGACAAGCCGGCAAACCGCTCCGCGCTGGACGGGGTGCCCCGGAGTTTACCGGCCCTGCTCAAGGCGCAGCGCATGCAGGCCAAAGCCGCGCGTGTGGGTTTTGACTGGGCAAACGCCGCAGGCGCGATGACCAAGGTTGGGGAAGAGCTGGCCGAGTTGCAGGAGGCCGCCACCTCCGGTGATCTGCGGCGCGTCACAGAGGAGATGGGTGATCTGCTGTTCTCGCTGGTCAACACCTGTCGTTTTTTGGATGTGGACGCCGAACAGGCGTTGGAGGCCGCGAACCGCAAATTTGAACGGCGTTTCCGCGAAGTCGAGCGGCGTCTCCGTGCGCAAGGCCGGATGCTCAAGGACTGCACACTGGAGGAACTTGATGCCGTGTGGGAGGTCGTCAAGGAGGAGGAAACGTGCAACGATCCGGTTTAGGCAAGCGGCATTCCGCAGGGCGCAAGGGAGTCGCGGATCGTTTTCGCGCGACCTTGCGCCAGCCAGACAAACATGGCACACTACATTTTTCGTGCGGAACCGGGGCGGCTGAACCCTCAAGGGGACGACACGGGCGAAGGATGAGGAGACGATATGTCTGATGAGGAGAAGAACGCCAATCCGCAAGGCAGGCCGCGTCCCGTAATCGACGCGGACGAGTGCAAAAGTTGCGGACGGTGTGTGAATGCGTGCCCCCGGAAATGCCTGCGGCTTGCCGCGGATCGGCTCAACCGTCGCGGCGTGAAGCCTGCGGAATACACGGGCGAGGGGTGCACGGGGTGCGCCATCTGTTTTTACAACTGTCCGGAGCCGTATGCGATCCGGATCGAGAAACCTTGAATAACGTGAGCGGACGGGGCTGCGGGGCCCGTCCCGGGAGTGAACCAGCATGACCCGATTTGTGAAAGGCAACGAGGCGGTGGTGATCGGCGCCCTGTATGCCGGGTGCGATGTCTATTTCGGCTATCCGATTACGCCGGCCAGCGAGATCGCGCACGCCGCGGCGAAGGTCTTCCCTTCGGTGGGGCGGGAGTTTCTGCAGGCCGAGTGCGAGACCGCCTCGATCAACATGGTCTACGGCGCGGCGGCGGCGGGCACGCTGGCCATGACCGCGACATCGGGTCCCGGCATGAGCCTGATGCAGGAGGGGCTCTCCTATATGGCGGGCGCGAATCTTCCCGGCGTGGTCGTCAACGTGATGCGCGCTGGCCCGGGGTTGGGTAACGTCTATCCCGAACAGGGGGACTACAATCAGGCAGTCAAAGGCGGCGGTCATGGCAATTACGCCTGCGCGGTGGTGGCCCCGGCGAGCGTGCAGGAGATGTGCGACCTGACTATGCGCGCGTTTGGGTTGGCCTTCGCCTACCGCACGCCAGCGATTGTGCTGGCGGATGGGCTGTTGGGCCAAATGATGGAGGCGCTGGTTCTGCCGGAACGCGAATCACCGCGGCCGGACACCTCTGATTGGGCGTTGCACGGCACCGCCGCGACGCGTTCACATCTCGTCACCTCGATTTATTTGGACGCCGCCGCACAGGAGGCGCACAATCTGCGTTTGCAGGCCAAATATGCGGCGATGCGTTCGGAGGCGCGTCATGAAACCTACCTGTGCGACGATGCCGAACTGGTGCTGCTCGCTTACGGGATTTGCAGCCGGATCTGTCGGACCGCCGCTGAAATGCTGCGTGCAGAGGGAATCCGCGCGGGCGTGTTCCGCCCCATCACGCTGAACCCGTTTCCGGCCGAGGCGCTTTGCGCCGTGCTCGAAGGACGCCGGGGCATGGTCGTCGAACTGAGCGCGGGACAGTTTCGGGATGATGTGCTGCTGCACCTTGCCAAAGAAGGCGGGCGCACTCAGCCCATCACGCTTTGTAACCGCTTGGGCGGCATGGTGATGACAGTGGAAGATGTGGTGCAAGCCGCGCGCGCGGTCGCGAAACGATAGGGTTGGCGCATGACAGAAAAGAAGACAGTCGGAATGTACGAAACCTTTGTCCGTAGTGGCAAAGAGACGCGGTCGACGCACTATTGCGCCGGATGCGGGCATGGGATTATCCACAAACTGATCACCGAGGCGCTGACCGAACTCGGGATTCAAGACCGCACGATCATCGTGAACCCGATCGGGTGCGCGGTGTTCGGATATTACTACTGGGATTGCGGCAACGTCGGGGCGGCGCACGGGCGCGCGCCGTCGGTTGGCACGGCGATTAACCGTGTGCGGCGCAATGCGGTGGTCATCTCGTACCAAGGGGACGGCGATTTGGGCGCCATTGGTTTCAACAACACGTTTCAGGCGGCGAGCCGCGGCGAGCACATGGCGGTCTTTTTCGTCAACAACGCGATTTACGGTATGACCGGCGGACAGATGGCGCCGACCACGCTGGAGGGGATGAAGACCGCCACCTCGCCGTTCGGGCGCGATCCGCTGACCGCCGGGTATCCGCTGCACGTCTGCGAAGTGCTCGATCAACTGAAGGCCCCGGTCTACATCGAGCGTGTATCGGTGGCGGACACCAAGCGGATCATGCAAGCCAAACGTGCCGTGCGTAAGGCGCTGGAGATCCAGCGCGACGGGAAGGGGTACGCGTTTGTCGAGTTCCTCTCGCCGTGCCCCACCAATCTGGGCATGGATGCGAACGCGGCCGCGCTTTTCTGTGTGGAGCAGATGGAGCGGGAATATCCGCTGGGATGCCTGCGCGACCTGCAGGCCACGGCGCAGCCCCGCCCAGCCGCGGGCGCCGCGCCCTCGGTCGAAGCCTATTTCGGCGCGTCCACGCAGCAGTCGGTGCCGGAGGCGGTGATCGACGAGACATTCGGCGAATTACGCCTCAAGTTCACGGGCTACGGTGGTCAAGGCATTCTGAGCCTCGGTGTCTGTGTGGCTGAAGCCGCACGGCTCGAACGGCGTTTCACGACGTGGTTCCCCACGTACGGGCCGGAACAGCGCGGCGGTTCGGCCGCCTGTTCAGTGGTCCTCTCCGGACGGCCGATCGGGTCACCCGCAGTAGATCATCCGGATGTGCTGGTGTGCATGAATCAACCCTCTTTTGAACGGTTTGCGAAGGATGTGAAACCCGGCGGGACGGTGATCGTGGATGCGACGGTGCCGCAGCAGGTTCCGGTGCCGGAGGGGGTGCGTGTGGTCACCATGCCTGCGATCGATCTGGCAATCAAAATGGGTGTGCCCAAGGCCGCGAACACCATGATGCTCGCGGCTCTGGCCCGGACGGGCGTGACCCGTCTGCAAGACGCACATCTGTTGGCGGCGCTCGATGCGAGTTTCAAGAACAAGCCGGCGCTGGTCGAGAAGAACCGTCTGTTGATGCGTGAAGCCGAGGCCTGGCTGGATAAAAATGCGGCGTTGTAACGGTGCCGCAGAATGGGGGGGGGTATGATAAACGAGGGGCATGAGATCGCGGTGCGGATCCGGGGGTTGAGGGAGGCATCGGGGCATTCGTGTCAGGAGGTCGCCACCGAAACGGGGGTCACGCTCGCAACCTATATGCGATATGAGACCGGGGCGGAAGACGCGCCCCTGAGCTACCTTTCGGTGCTGGCCGCATTTTACAAGGTCGAGGTCACAGCCCTGCTCACCGGCGGCGACGCGCACGCACGGATGTTCCATGTGACGCGCAAGGGCGGCGGTCCGGTGGTCGAGCGGCGGCACGTCTACCATTATGAGGCGTTGGGCGCACGGTTCGCGGGTAAAGCCATGGAGCCGTTTATCGTGACGGTGGGACCGGCGCTGGAGACCCTGCATCTCAACACCCATCCCGGTCAGGAGTTCAATTATGTGCTGAACGGCCGGTTACGGGTTTCGGTGGGCGGTCGTGAAACGGTGCTGGAACCGGGGGACAGCATCTATTTTGACGCTTCGGTGCCGCACGGCATGCGGGCTGAGGACGGTGTGGAGGCCACGTTTCTGGCGGTGATCACCGCATAAGCGGAGGGGAGACGTATGCGGGAAGCGTGGCTCAATCAGACAACGTTCAATTCGTATGAGGCGTTCTACCGGGAGTTTCACCTCAATGTGCCCGAATGTTTCAATTTCGCCTTTGATGTGGTGGATGCGATCGCGGCGGAGGATCCGGAACGACGCGCGATGGTCTGGTGCGATGATCAAGGGGGTGAGCGGGTCTTCACGATGAGCGACATCGCGCGCGCCAGCAACCAGGCGGCCCGTGCGTTCGCGACAGCGGGCATCCGCCGCGGGGATGCCGTGATGCTGATCCTGAAACGGCGGTATGAGTATTGGTTCGCGTTGATGGGACTGTGCCGCTTGGGGGCCGTGGCGATCCCGGCCACCAACCAACTGACCCAGAAGGATGTCGTGTACCGCATTCGCTCGGCCGGAGTCAGCATGATCCTATGCGTCAACGAACCCGCGATCCGCGCGGCGGTGGATGCGGCGGTCACAGAAGCGCCGGTACGTGTACGGGCATTGGTGAATGGTGGGGACGACGGCACAGGCTGGATGGATTTCAATGCCGCATGCGATCAGGCTTCGCCGGAGCCGCTGGAGGCGGCGCTCTGTGCGCGGGACACCGGGGCTTGTGATCCGATGCTGCTCTACTTTACCTCCGGCACGACCGGCATGCCGAAAATGGTGCAGCACGATTTCCTGTATCCCTTTGGACATGTTGTGACGGCCCGGTATTGGCAGGGTTGCACACCGGGCGGCTTGCACCTGACTCTGGCGGAAACCGGATGGGCCAAAGCCGCGTGGGGTAAGATCTACGGTCAGTGGATGTGCGGTTGCGCGGTCATGGTATATGACATGGACCGTTTTCATGCTGAGGCGGTATTGCGGATCGTCGAACGCTACCGGGTCACCACATTCTGTGCGCCGCCCACCATATACCGGTATCTCATCAAAGAGGATCTGAAACGCTGCGATTTGTCGGCGCTCACCCGGTGCGTGGTGGCCGGCGAGCCGCTTAACCCCGAAGTCTATCAACAGTTTTTGGATGCCACGGGGCTGAAACTGTATGAGGGGTACGGTCAGACAGAGGTGACCGTGGCGGCAGGCACCTTCCCGTGGATGAAGCCCAAGCCCGGGTCCATGGGCTGTGCCGCGCCGGGGTATGACTTAGACCTCATTCGTCATGACGGCCGACCGTGCGAAGTGGGCGAGGAAGGGCAACTGGTGATCCGCACGGAACGCTCCAAGCCGCTCGGTATGTTCAATGGCTACTATCGCGATCCTGAACTGACGCATCAGATGTGGCGGGACGGGGTCTATTACACCGGCGACATGGCTTGGCGCGATGAGGACGGGTACTTCTGGTTTGTAGGACGGGCGGATGATGTGATCAAGAGTTCCGGGTATCGCATCGGACCCTTTGAGGTGGAAAGCGCGCTGTTGGAGCATCCCGCTGTACTGGAATGCGCGGTGACGGGTGTGCCGGATCCGGACCGCGGTCAGGTGGTGAAGGCCACGGTCGTGCTTGCCAAAGGATTTGAGGCTTCCGACGCGCTGGCTAGCGCGTTGCAGGAGCATGTCAAACGCATCACGGCACCATACAAATATCCGCGCCGCGTCGAGTTTGTTTCGGTGTTGCCGAAAACGATCAGCGGCAAGATCCGCCGCGTACAGATTCGGGAACAGGATCAACGCAACGCGGAATAGCCGAGGCAAGCTTCCGCCAAGTTTATCGCCATTGCCGTCCGCTATGGCGCGGGCGATCCGTGGGAGATTATGGAAGGGCGCGCGGCGCTCACGGAGCGCATGGCCGAGGCAGTCCTCGATCTCGGCGCACAAGAGGTTGCCGGGATTATTCGGCTGGCGCGCTGACTTCGGGGTCGGGGGCGGCGTCGTCCCCGCTCTTCTTTTTGCGGCCGCGCCGCCGACTCCGCGGCGGCGGCTCTTCTACGGCCGAAACCGCGTTCGCCGCATCCTCGGAGACGCCCAGTTCCAGCGGTTTGATCCCGATCTCCTTGAGACGCATCGAGACGATCTTCGAGATGCCCTTCTCCTGCTGTGTCACGCCGTAAACGATATCCGAACTGGCAATGGTGTGCTGGTTGTGCGTGATGATCAGGAACTGCGAGTGTTTCAAGAAGTCTTTCAGGGTCTGCACGAAACGTCCGATGTTGCTGTCATCCAGCGCGGCGTCCAGTTCGTCGAGCATGCAGAACGGGGCCGGTTTGATCATGAAAATCGCGAAGAGCAGACTCACCGCGGTCATGGTGCGTTCGCCGCCCGAGAGCAGGGTGATCGACTGTGGTCGTTTGCCGGGCGGACGGGCGATGATGTCGATACCGCATTCAAGCGGGTCTTCGGCGTTTTCCAGCAACACGAGTTTTGCTTGGCCACCATTGAAGAGCCGAGTGAACATCGTGCTGAAATGGGCGTTGGCCTGATCGAAGGTGGATTGGAACATCTCGCTCGACTTCTTGTTGATCATGGCGATCAGTTCCAGAATCTGCTCTTTGGACTTGAGGAGATCCTCCTCCTGAGCCTTGAGGAAGGAGTAACGTTCCTCCAGTTCCTTGTGTTCCTCGATGGCCACCAGATTTACAGGGCCGAGCGCCTGAATGTCGGCATTGAGGGAAGTCGTGCGCGCCTCGATTTCGGAGATCGGCGGCGGTCCGCCCTCCTTCCAGGCGGGATCCGCATGGGCGACCAGTTCCTCGGGCGAGAGTCCGTATTCGTTGTAGACGTGGTCCAGATGGTTCTGGCGTCGTATCCGCGATTCGGCGAGATCAATCTCCGCGCGGCTGCGTTGTTCGCGCACAGTTTCAAGTTCGCGGCGGCGCTCGGTCAAGGTGGCGTCCGTCTTCTCCAGATCACTCTGGCGGGCGGCGCGTTCGCGGCGCGTCTCCTCGATCTTTTGATGAAGCGTTTCGGCCGTGATCCGCATGGGGTCGAGGTTCGCTTCCAGGGAGGCGATCTCCTGCGCGAGGCGTTCGATGCTTTCATCGTATGACATCACGCCGCGGTTCCGGCCCTGCACCGTGCGCTCCAACTCGTCCATCCGTGTCTGGATGGCTTCTCGCTGGCCCACCGCGTGCTCGATCTGCTGCGACACGCTGGAAACTCGGATCCGGCACTCGGTGAGGGTGTGGCTGAGTTCGCTAAAAACGCCCTCCCGTTCCTGCAGCAGGGTCGAGTTTTCGGCAATGCGTTCCAACAAGCTTGCGCGCATCACCGTGAGTTCGTCCAATTCGTTTGTGTGCGCGGCACGGATTTCCTCGTCCCCGGAAGTCTGCTCGTTGAGTGCGCCCAACTCACGGGATACGTGATCCAGACGGGCGCGGGCCCGTTCCGCGTCACGGGAAACGCTCTGATGCTCACCTTCCGCCTGCGCGGCGCGGCGCCGGTTTTCATCCAGCGTTTTCCGCATCTGCGTCAGGTTGAGGCTCAGTTCAGCCGAACGCGCCGCCAACTGCTCTTGGCGGGTCCGGATGGTCCTGAACGTTGTTTCCAGCACAGCGAGCTGGTCGGCAGCTTCTGCGGCGAGCAGTTTGCGGGCGAGCGGACTGGAGACCGGGCTGTCCGGCATCCACAACTCCGCACATCCGTCGGCATGCGCGATCACGCCATCACGCGTGACGACACGGCACCCGGCGGGCAGAACCGCAGGTACGGCATCCAGCGACTCCGCCAAAAAGACGGTGCCCAACAGGCGGCGCGCCGCTTCGGAAAACGGTTCTTCAACGGTGACGCGATCCAGCAGTGGCGTGAGGCCCGGGCTGGGCGGAGACAACGGCGCATCCGGATCCACGCCGCCGGATAGGCCTTGGGACGAAGCCGCGATGACACGCGCGGCTGCGGGGGTACCGCGTGCGAGCAGCAGCGCGAAGATCTGGCGCGCGGACTCGGCGTCGCGCACGATCACGGCATCGAGCCAAGCGCGCAGGGCGGCTTCCAGCGCAAGGCGCAGGTCCGGCGGCGCGTTGAACATCTCTGCCAGCGGGCCGAGCACGGTTTGTGGTTCGAGGCCCAGCGGATTGGCGGGGTCCAGCAAGAGTTGCGAGCCTGGCGCATAGTCGTCGCGGGCCTCGCCCGCGTCTTTTAGCAACTCGATCTGCGCCCGCTTGGCCGCGGCCTCGGATTGGAGGCGCGCGGATTCGGCTTGCAGCGTGTTCAGTTCTTCGGCTACGGCCGCCTGTTCGGCGTTGCGTGCTTCAAACCGTTCGTCTGTTGCGGCGACCTCGGCCGTCAACGTGTCGAGACGAGCCTGGACTTCAGCGCAAGCTTGTTCCGTGGCCGCCAACGTCTCTTGCATCTGGCCGTGTTCGGCGGCAAGGCGGTCCCGCTTCATGAGCAGCTCGCGTTGCCGCGCCTCCATGTCCGCCAGTTCCTGCTGGATCTGGGCGGTGCGGCGTTCGCATTCTACCGACTTCTGCCGATCCTGCTGGAGCTGTGCGCGCGTTTGTTCGATCTGAAGCCGGTGCGCGTCGAATTGGGTTTGCGCCTCTTTTAGAGCTTTCTGTTCGACTTCCTCATTCTGCTGCAAGAGCAAGCGTTTTTGCGTGAGCGATTCCTGCTGCAAGCGGAGTTGTTCGATCTGCGTCCGGGTCTCGGAAATCTCGCGGTTGTCGCGTTCCGCCCAAGCGCGGTATTCGGCGATGCGCTGCTCGTTGACCTTGATGACTTCCTGGGCGCGGAGGTAACGGTTGTCGGCCTGTGTCGCTTGTTCCGTCAGGTTCGCGATCCGCTCTTCGGTCTCATGGATCAATCCGTGGATTCGGGAGGACTCCGCCTCGGCCTCCGCCACGAACTCCTGATGTGAACTCCACTGCTCGTGCAACGCATGGATCGTGGTGTCCAACTCACGGATGCGGATATCAAGCGCGGCGAGACGCCGACGCGTCAGGAAAATGTCGAGGCCGCGCAATTCATCGCGCAGCTCTTTGTATTTTTGGGCTTTACCGGCCTGGCGCTGAAGCGTGCCGATCTGGCGCTTCACCTCCCGGATTACATCGGCGAGCCGCAGCAGGTTGGCATCGGTCTGATCAATCTTGCGCATCGCCTCTTTGCGGTCAGCCTTGAATTTCGTGATGCCGGCCGCCTCCTCGAAAACGATGCGGCGGTCTTCCGGCCGCGAGGAGAGGATGATGTCGATCTGTCCCTGGGCCATCACCGAATAGGAGGTCGTGCCGATGCCCGTCCCCATGAAGAGCCGTTGAACGTCTTTCAGGCGGCAGGGGGTCTTGTTGATGAAGTACTGGCCTTCTCCGGACCGGAAGACGCGGCGTGTGACAGTCACCTCGTTGAATTCGGTTTCGAGGAACCCTTCGCAATCCGCGAAGGTGATGGAGACCTCCGCCATGCCGAGCGGCTTGCGCGAATCCGTGCCGTTGAACACCACATCCGCCATTTTTGCGCAACGCAAGGCGGTGGGACGCTGTTCACCCAGCACCCAGCGGATCGCGTCCGAGATATTACTTTTGCCGCAGCCGTTGGGTCCAACGATCGCGATCATGCCGGGTTCGAACTGCAGACGGGTCTTTTCCGCAAAGCTCTTGAAACCAATCAGTTCAATCTGTTTTAGATACACGAAAAACCTCAGGGAGCCAGATTGACGGCGGGATGCCTGTCAGCCGTCACAGAAAGAGATACTTATATCAAAACAGGGGGCCGGATTCAAAGCCTAAAGCAGTTTTTCACCTGCTTGTTGGGAGAGGTGTGTCCAACGCTTGCTTTTTCGGATTAAATTGCAATACTGTTCATTTTCTTGCTTAATTGATTGTCGAGGAAAATTGTGGACGTCAAGGTCCGTCTGTTTTAATAATAGAGGAAGGAGTGACGTGAATAGGTGTTGGGTACTGTTGGGTCTCGTCGTTGTGCTTGGACATGCGGCGAACGGGGCGATTGAGATTGCGTGCGACTATCCCGGCGGGAACGTGCGCGTCATTGAGATCGACGAGAAGTCCGGCGTGGTGAAGGTCGCTCCTGACTTGCGGGACACCGTGGGCAATTGGTTCCATTTCGATTTCACCGTGACGGGCGCGGATGGGAGGAAGCTGAGTTTTCGCTTTCCGGAAGGTGGCTTCCCGTACATCTCCTCACTGGGACCGGCGATCAGCGCTGATGGTGGACGCAGTTGGCGCTGGTTGAACCAAGACGGACGGCGACATGAGCCGGCAAACAGGTTCGATTACGTCTTCGACGAAAAAGAATCGTCGGTGCGTTTCGCGATGTCGATTCCGTATTCCCAGAAGGACTGGGATGACTTCATGAAGGCCTATCGCGAGAATCCGGACGTGAAGTTCGAGACGCTTTGCAAGTCGCAGAGTGGTCAACGGGATGTTGAATTGGTGCGGGTTCCCTGTCGCGGGAAGGCCCGCTATCTGATGGTGCTGACCGCGCGCCACCATGCCTGCGAGACCACGGGGAATCCGCCGATGGAGGGAGCGTTTGCCGAACTGATGTCCGGATCCAAAGACGGGAACTGGCTGCGCGATCATGCCGACTGCGTATTCGTGCCCTTCATGGACAAGGACGGTGTCGAGGCGGGCGACCAAGGCAAGAATCGCAAGCCGTGGGATTACAATCGGGACTATTTGAAGGGGCGCTACACGTCCGTGCGGGCGCTTAAGGATCTGATTGTCAGGGATTCTGTCGGCAAACGCATTGTCTTTCTCGATCTCCATTCGCCGTTCGTGCGGAGCTTCAAGGAGTGTCCCGAGCAGGATCAGGTATTCTCATTCGGCCTCACCCATGCGTTACAGAACGCCCGCTGGAACGACTTCCGGCGCAACTGGATCGAGACGCAGAAGGGCGGGGGACTGAGGTATACCGGCGCCTACGACATTCAGGCTGGCACCGGCCATGCGGCTATAACCGAGAAGGCCGTTCGCGAGGGGTTCGCCGGTTCGCATCATTGGGTCTCGATGCTTGAAAATTGCTGCCTCTCGACATGCGTCGAGTTTGGCTATTCGCTCTGCGGCGGCGTGAACTCGATCGCCGGTATGCGCGAACTCGGCATGAACATGATGAAGGCTGTGGCGCGGACGGTATCCATTGAACCCAAAAGGAGCAATTGAACGGGTAGAATTCTAGCAAAGCCCCGTAAACATTGGGTTTT
>Ga0116183_1004847_pt1 | contig 13025 bp, 9 predicted proteins | sample AD_UKC078_MetaG_FD_89753 | JGI IMG/M metagenome (GOLD analysis project Ga0116183, IMG submission 89753) | Active sludge microbial communities of municipal wastewater-treating anaerobic digesters from USA - AD_UKC078_MetaG | ecosystem: Engineered > Bioreactor > Anaerobic > Digestate | place: USA... | reverse complement strand
GGGGCACTGTGCCCTGCAGGGACATGGTGATGTACCAATGCTCCTGCACCAGGGCTTTCAGCTGCGCCAGGCTGCCCTGGGCCACGATCTGCCCGGAGTCCATAATCGCGATGCGCTGGCACAGCTGCTGCGCTTCCTCCATGTAGTGGGTGGTATACAGGACGGTCATCCCCTGGCGGTTGAGCTCCAGAATGGATTCCAGGATGTGGTTGCGGCTTTGGGGGTCAATGCCCACGGTGGGTTCATCCAGAATCAGCAGCTGGGGTTTGTGCACCAGGCCGCAGGCGATGTTGAGCCTGCGCTTCATGCCCCCGGAAAAGGTCTTGGCGCGCTGCCGGCGATGGTCGTACAAGCCGACCAGCTTCAGGGTCTCCCGGGCGCTCTCCTCCAGCTGCTTGCCCCTCAGGCCATACAGCGAGCCGAAAAACCGCACGTTTTGTTCGGCTGTCAGGTCGTTATAAATGGCCAGATCCTGGGGAACGATGCCCAGCTTGTGTTTGCACTGGGTCAGCTCCCTGTCCAGGTCCAGGCCGTCGATGGTCACCTTGCCCCCGTCTTTCCTGATCAGGCCTGTGATGATGTTGATGGTGGTGCTTTTCCCGGCGCCATTGGGCCCCAGCAGCCCGAATATCTCGCCTTTCTTCACTGAAAAGCTGATGGAAGATACCGCCAGGGTTTTGTCATATCGTTTTATCAGATCCTTGGCTTGCAGCATCCTGATACCTCCTTTTTCATGATCGCATCCACAGAGTAACAAAGGCGGCGGGAAGGAGGCAGTCAAGAAAGTCATGCTTTGGGGTGACCAAAGTCATGACTTGGGAGAGGGGTTTATTCATCCCTTGCCGCTGGTATTGTTTTGTATCCACTGAAGCTCAGGTTTCAGGCTTCGTGGGGGTCTACAGCTGTTCTGGTTCGCCCTGGCAGGAGCTCGCTCCTGGTGATTTTGCCGGAGGGCTTCCCGGTCAACAGCCAGCTGGCCGCCAGGGCGGTGAGAGGTGCCACGGATACCAGGCCGAAGCAGCCCACCAGGGTAATCATGATTTCACTGGCCACAAAGCGGTAGTTGAGGATGTCGATCAGGGGGGTTCCCTGAGCCTGGAAGTAGACCAGCATGGACAAATAGCTGCCCGCATAGGCCAGCACCAGGGTAGTGGTCATGGTGCCGATGACAGTGCGCCCCACGCTGAAACCGGCCTTCATCAGCTCCAGGCGGCTGATGTTCGGGGCGTGCTGTTTCACTTCGCTGGAGGAAGCGGCGATGTCCATGGCCAGGTCCATCACCGCGCCGGAGTTGGCGATGAACACGGTGGACAAAAACAGCTGGTTCATGTCAAAGGTCATCCCGGACTGGGACAGCAGGGGGACAATGTAGGGAAGCCCGCCCCCGTCCAGCTTGAACAGGTGGATGAAAATCACTGCCAGCAAGATGGTGATGAGGGTGCCTCCCATCGAACCGATCATGGCGGACAGCGCCATCCGGTTGGGCCCTGCTACCAGCAAATCGATCATCACTGTCAGCACCATGACCAGCAGCAGGGCTGTCCATACCGGCGAATATCCCAAAATCAACAGGGGAATGTAAACCTTCCAGATGATTACGGCCGTGGCTACCATGCTGACCAGGGCGCCCACTCCGGACACCCCGGCGAACACCACCAGCAGCAGGGCGTACAACCCCAGCAGAAGGGCTTCCATGCCCCGGCGGTCATGGTCCACCAGGGTGGCGGACAGACCGAGGGAGGATTCATGGATCATGGCGATGGCCCGCTCCCCTTCTTTAAACAGTTTGTCTTTGTCCAGGGCGCCGTTTAAATAGTTGGAGGCGGGGATGATTTTCCCTTTATGGGGGCCGGAGGACACCTCAACCTGGGCCTGCTGTACCCCGATGTGCACGATGCCAATGGGGTCTGACATGGTGTTGTCCACGCTGCGGATGATCACCTGCTCCCTGGGCACCTGGCCGGAGGTGAGAATCACCGGATTGGGCAAAAAGGTCAGGGCATAGGCCAGAAGCCCCATGATGATACAGAACAACCAGTTGCTGCGCTTGCTCATTGATGCTCCCATTACATAGTCGTCGTCAGGTTGACTGAGTAAGTAGTATGAGCACCCCGTCCCGGGGAAGGACGGGGTGCCGGCTGAAAGGGGAGTGTGTAAGGACAGGTTTAATTGCTATCGGGGGTCAGGGCCATGGCGGCCATGAACTTGTCGAAGATGTTGGTGTTGTCATAGCTGCCCATGAACAGATAGGCATTGGCGCCCGTGGCGTACACCGGCAGCTGAAGCCCGGTGTGCGCGTAGGAGGTGTAGGCGATGCCAGCCTTGTTGTTGAGGATGTGGTTGCTGGCGATGGTCAGGGGCTCATAGCCGCCGTAGAGCAGCTCTTCCTGCTTGCCAATCACCCGCTGCGCCTTTGGCAGCATGCTCAGGCCATAGGCGGCCTCCAGGGCTGCCATTTCCTGCTGGGTCAATACCAGGCCGGGCTGGGCGTTCGCGGCGTTCTCGCTGTCGGGGGCTACCAGGCCGAAGTGCTCTTCGATGGATTTGAGGGCATCGGCAAAAGTGGCGCCGCTTTCCTGCATGCCGGCTACCAGCTTGTCAAAATCTTCATAGGAAATGTCCTGTTCCTCCAGATAGTTGAAGTAGGTGTCGTACCAGGTGGTGGCGTAGCCGATGGTCATGCCGCCGGTCTCGTGGTCGCCGGTGACCACGATCAGGGTCTCCTCGGGATATTTCTCGGCAAATTCCTTGGCGACAGCCACGGCGTCCGCGAAGGCCAGGGTTTCATAAATGGTGGTGGCTGCGTCGTTGGCGTGGCAGGACCAGTCCAGCTTGCCGCCTTCCACCATCATGAAGAAGCCCTTGTCGTTCATCAGGTAGTTGATGGCGGACTGGGTGAGCTCGGCCAGGCTGATGCTGTCCTCGCCCTCGGCTACCAGGCGGCGGCGGTCAATTTCATACTGCATGGCGGCAGAGCCGGCCAGGTCGGGCAGGTGGATCAGCACTCTTTCACCGGATTCCGGGCTCAGCGCTCTGATGCCTTCGTTGTCGTTAATGAAAGTAAAGCCGTTTTCCTTGGCAATTTCGTAGACATCCCTCTGATCCTTCGCTTTGCCGGTTGGCTGCTTGAAGCCGCCGCCCGCCAGCAGGTCCAGGGTGGTGCCGGTCATGCCCTGAACGGCGATGTCATAATAGGAATTGCGGCTTGGAACCTTGGCGTAGAAGGCTGCGGGGGTGGCATGGTCCAGGGATACGCTGGACAGCACGCCGACCTTCATCCCGGCTTCCTTGGCGTATTCGGTGACCAGCTTAAAGGTGTGTTCCTTGTTTACATCATAGTTGATGACCCCGGACAGGGTTTTCTGGCCTGCCGCCATGCTGGAAGCAGTGGAGGCGGAGTCCGGGCAGAAGGAGGTGGCGTCGTAGGTGGTCATCAAGCCCACGTTTTGGAAAGTGGTGAAGGACAGGTTGGCGGGGGTGGGGACGGCAGCGTCCGGGTTTTCTTTGGTGCCCAGATAATACTGGGTGGCGCTGATCTGGGGGTCGCCCATGCTGTCGTCAATGAAGAAAAACACATATTTGGCGGGCTTGGTTGCCTCCTGGGCAGAAATGCTGACTGCCAGGGTCAGGCACAGGGTCAAAGCCAGGAGCAGAGAAAGCAGTTTTTTCATCGTTTTTTTCCTTTCTTCAGTGGTCCGGATTGATTCAGACGAATCCATGAACACCATACCAAAAGGATGTAAAATCAAATCTCATGTCAATGTACGGCGCTTGCAAAATCTGCTCCTCACATTCCATTGCCGGAAACCCTTCCATGTCTATATTTCAGCTGACAAAAAAAGGATAAACACTCCCTTCTCTTGAGTAAAGCCGAGACAAAATTGTTGTAAAATATGAAAAAACGCCAAGCGGAGATAGGACGGGCAGGCGGACAGCGTGGACAGGCTCCATGCCTGAACAAGTCAGCGAAGCTTCATCCGCGAGGCCGGGTGGTGGCTCTCCCGGGTGGGTATTCGGTTGTTTATGGCTGTGCTCTCTATCGTCGGCGAGCGTTTTTTATAGCTCCCCCTTCAGCCTGCTGATGGCGATCTGGGTACGGTGCTCCAGGCCGCTCTTTTGAAGGATGGCGGTGATGTGGTTTTTTACCGTGCCCTCGGACAGAAAGAGCTTTTCCGCAATCTGCCGGTTGCTGTGCCCCTGGGCAATCAGGGACACGATGTCCTCCTCCCGCTGGCTCAGCTCCGCCAGCTTCTGCCCGCTTGCATACAGGTTGCGCCGAACAGCCTCCATGGCCTGGGTGTCAAACACCGTGTTTCCCCGGTGGATTTCCACAATGGCGTGAACAATGCTGTCCGGGGTGGCGGATTTGAGCAAATAGCCCTGGGCGCCCATTTGCAGGCATTGCACCATCTCCTGCTCCTCATCAAAGGTGGTGAGCATGAGGACCCGCGTGTGCAAAAGCACCTCCGGCAGCGCCTCCAGCCCGCTTTTATGGGGCATCCGCAAATCCAGCAGCAGCACATCGCATTGGTGGCACAGTTGCAGGGCGTCCAGGCCGTTTGCCCCCAGTCCAACCACGGAGATGCCCTCCCGGCCGTCCAGCAAAATGCGCAGGGATTCCCGGATCAGGGCATCGTCATCCACGATGGCAACACGAATCATGTCTCTTGTCCTTCCCGGGGAAGAAGGGTGATGACGCTCATCCCTTTTTCCCCATTGATGATCAGGCTGCCCCCCAGGGCGCCGGCCCGGGCGCGCATTCCTGAAATGCCCATGCCCTCGCTGAGAGTGGCGGCGCCGCAGCCGTTGTCCTGTACCAGAAGGCGCACAAAACCCGGCAGCACCTGCAGGGAGATGTCCACTTGGGTGGCCTGGGCATGGCGCAGCACATTGGACAGGGCTTCCGCCAGGTTGCTGTGCAGCACGGCCCACATGTCCCCCGTGATGTGCTCCGCTTCCCCTTGCAGCTGGTAATGGGTGGTGATGCCGCTGTCCCGGCGGAAGCGCTCCACTATCAAATCCATCTCCTGGCGGTGCAAATCCGGCATCTGGGCCCTCATGCGGTGCACCACGTCCCGGATCTGCTCCATTCCTGCCCGCAGGTTATCCGTGGCGCTGGCGACCATGCGCCCTGCTTCCTCGGGCTCTTGCTCCATGATCCGCCGGGCGGCCTCCAACTGGAAAATAGAGCCGGTGATGGCATGCCCCAGCAGATCGTGGATGTCTTGGGCAATGCGCTGGCGCTCCTTGTACTGGGTATTGATGGCCAGTTGGTTCTCATAGCGTACCTGCAGGTTTTGGGTATGGCGGGCTTGCTGGGTCTCGATGCGCAGGCGGGTATTTTCCGCAATCAGGTTTTGCTGCTTTTGCTCCCTGAAGAATAAAAAGAAATACAAAGCGGTATACAGCAGGTACATCAGCATCAAAAGCGAGGGCTGGAAGTGCCTGAGGGGATAAAGCAGCAGCAGGTTGAGCACTGAAAAAGCGTCATGAATCGACAGGGCAACGACCCGCGCAGCCAGGAAGAACAGCAATATAATGATGATGCTGTCCAGGCTTGCCGGAAACAGGCGGAAGCACAGCAGGCCATATACAGCGGTAATGACCAGATCACAGGCCAGCAGCAACAGCTTCATCCCAAGCCACCTTTCCTGTATGATAACGCCGCCTGTCCGCCGGACGGCCCGGGCGGCGGAACGTTTGCCCGGAGAACAGGCGGGATGCATGGCCTTGGCCCGGCCCGGTTTCCGGACGCTCTGTGTACATTCCCTGGACCTTCTTTCAGGTGTTCTCCCGGCATTAGTTTACCATGAAACAGCAAGGTTTGCAGAGTTTAATGCTGATAGGAGTCTGACAGGGACGATGCTCATCCTTTCCCGCAGAGAGCCATTCAGGATCCGTAATACTCAAGCAAATATTACAATTGTTTTACAAAGCGCGCTATAAATATGTTATAATAACCCTGGCGCAAGAAGCGCCAGGAAGTGAGCGCACAATGAACCGCGAAAGCGTCAGGATAAAACAGGTTCCCCGATACACCACCGGTCTGCGGGTCGTACTTGCCAGCAGCCTGCCCAGCGGGCGCAGCAACCGCTACCGCCGTGACGAGCCGTCTGCCATTGCCCGCCGGCGCACACGCGCCTGGCCGGCACGATCCGCTGTCAGAAGCAAAAATTTTACACGGGGCTGATCAATCGCCCGGGCAAGCCTTTGTTGACCGCGCCCGGTATGGAAAGACGCGGTAGGCTTTGCCATTTGCCGGGATGTGTGTATAATAAAGATGCAAGTAAAAGCCAAGGAGCATGCCGTGCGCCGGATTGGTATCTTCAACGGAACCTTTGATCCTGTGCACATCGGGCATCTGCGGGCAGCGCAGGTTTGTCTGCAGGCGCTGCAGCTGGACAAGGTATTCTTTGCGCCTTTTGGCAAGCCGCTGATCCGCCAGGCGGATGCGTCCGCGGCGCAGCGCTGCGAGATGATCCGCCTGACCATCGCCGGGCATCCGGGGCTTGAATTAAGCGAGATTGATCTTCAGCCGAAGCCGCGCTACGCGGTGGACACGGTGGGGGAGCTGCGGCAGCGTTACCCGGACGCTGAACTGTTTTATATCATCGGCGCGGACAAGCTGCGGGATATTCCCGGCTGGAAGGACGCCGCGCGGCTGATGACGATGTGCAGTTTCGCCGCCTATCCGCGCGCGGGCTATGATACCCCCGCGCTGTGTGAGGACCTGCGTGACCATGGCGCGCATGTAAGGCTGATTCCCGCGGCGCAGGTGACGATGTCCTCCGGACAGATCCGCGCGCAGCTGCGCCTGCTGTCGGACGCCCCGGGCAGGCTTCTGCCGCAGGTGGCCGAATACATCGCATCCAACGGCTTGTACCAGCCGGATTATGAGCGCATGGTGCGCCAGGCGGTATCGCCATCCCGCCTGCTGCATTCCCAGGGAGTGCGCCACACAGCGGTCCGCCTGGCGCGATTGCACGGCCTGCCCATGCAAAAGGCAGGCGTGGCCGGCATCCTGCACGATTGCGCGAAAAACATGGAGCTGGGCCGGCTGCAGTTTATCGCGCGCCAGGCGCGTTTGCCCTGTGACGCGCAGACCATGGGCAGCAATGCCCTCCTGCATGGGCCGGTGGGCGCGCAGATCGCGCGTATGCGGTACCATATCTCTGACGCGCACATCCTTAATGCCATCCGCTACCATACCACCGGGCGCGCAGGCATGAACGCGCTGGAGCTGGTAATTTTTGTGGCGGATGCGATCGAGCCTTCCCGCAAATACCCCGGGCTGGGGCTGATACGCGAGCAGGCACAGGAGGATTTGCGCCTGGCCGCGCTGACCTCCCTGACAGGCACGCAGAAATTTGTCAAAACAAAGGGGCTGTCAGAAAGCCCGCTGTCGCTGATGGGCATCGCGGATTTGCGCGCGCGGCTCAGGCATCCGGTGAAGGAGGATTTGGCATATTGACAGCCGTGAGCGGCTGTGGTCAATATATAAAAGAAAGGGGATTTATCATGGCAGAAGAGAACCTGGTTTCGACGATTGCCAAACTGCTTTATGACAAGAAAGCGCAGGACCTTGTCGCGCTGAGGATCGCGCATCTGACCGTGCTGGCGGACTACCTGGTCATCGTCAGCGCGCACAATGCAATTCAGGCGCGCGCGCTTTGTGAACACCTGGATGAGCATCTGGCACAGCAGGGGATTGAACCCCGCCGTGTGGAAGGCAAGAACGATGGAACCTGGATCGTGATGGATTACGCAAGCGTGATTGTGCATATTTTCAGGCAGGACACGCGCGCCTTCTACCGCCTGGAGCGGCTGTGGGAGGATGGACAAAACCGCCTGGCGCTGCCCTTTCTTGAACAGGCTGAAGTTTCAGAGGCATGAACATTCAGATTTATTGGCACAAACGCAATTTTGATACACAAAAGGCGGAGCGCTATTTAAAGGAGCGGCGCATTCCCTACCAGTTGGTTGACTTGTCAAAACACCGTTTGGGAAAGAGGGAGGTGGAGCTGTTTGTTCGCGGCCTGTCCGCCCGCGGGATGCTGGACCTTACGGACACCAAGGTAAAATCACACCCTGTTGCGTACACTGATTCAACCCAGAACATTATCGACTATGTGCTGGACAACCCGCGCCTGCTGCGCTCGCCCATCATCCGCTGTGACAACAAGGTGATGGCCGGCTTTGATGAGGCGGAGCTCAGGGAGCTGCTGGGCTGAGGCATAAAAAGTATGGAGGAAAAACGATGAAAAAACTAAGTATCCTGTTGGCCATTGTGGTATTGGCCGCTGCTGTGGGCATTGGCGTGCTGGTAAACCGCAACAACACGGTGAACAAAGAGCTTGCCAGTGTTGAATCTGCTAAGGCCAAGCTTGAGACCAAGGTAGGCGAGCTTGAGACCGCGAAGAACGAGCTGGAGACCAAGGTAGGCGAGCTTGAGACCGCCAAGGCTGAGCTGGAGACCAAGGCGGGCGGGACCGAGACTGCCAAGGCTGAGCTGGAGACCAAGCTGAGCGAGCTTGAGACCGCGAAGGCCGAACTGGAGACCAAGCTGAACGCAGCTGAAACCGCGAAGGCTGAGCTTGAGACCAAGGTGGGAGAGCTTGAGACCGCCAAGGCTGAGCTGATGACCAATCTGAGCATGGCTGAGACTGAAAAGGCATCAGCCGAGGACAGAGTATCCGATCTTACGACCACCAATACTGTTCTGGAAGTCAAGGTAAGCGGTTTGGAAGCCGCCAAGGCTGATCTGGAGACCAAGCTGGGCGCGGCTGAGGCCGCAAAGGCAGCAGCCGAAGCCAAGGCGGGCGAACTGGAAACCGCGAAAGCCGAGCTTGAGACCGCCAAGGCTGATCTGGAGACCAAGCTGGGCGCGGCTGAGACCGCCAAGGCAGCAGCCGAGGCCAAGGCGGGCGAACTGGAAACCGCGAAGGCTGATCTGGAGACCAAGCTGGGCGCGGCTGAGACCGCCAAGACAGCAGCCGAGACCAAGGCAGGCGAGCTTGAGACTGCCAAGACAGCAGCCGAGGCCAAGGCGGGCGAACTGGAAACCGCGAAGGCCGATCTGGAGACCAAGCTGGGCGCGGCTGAGACCGCCAAGACAGCAGCCGAGGCCAAGGCGGGCGAGCTGGAAACCGCGAAGGCCGAGCTTGAGACCGCCAAGGCTGATCTGGAGACCAAGCTGAGCGCGGCTGAGACCGCCAAGTCAGCAGCCGAGGCCAAGGCGGGCGAGCTGGAAACCGCGAAGGCCGAGCTTGAAACCGCCAAGGCTGATCTGGAGACCAAGCTGAGCGCGGCTGAGACCGCCAAGACAGCAGCCGAGGCTAAGGTAGTTGATCTTGAGACTGCCAAGGCAGCGCTTGAGGCTAAAGTAAGCAAGCTTGAGACTGCCAAGACAGCAGCCGAGACTAAGGTGGGTGAGCTTGAAACCATCAAGGCTGAGCTGGAAGCCGCTGCCGCTACAACGGTTGCAGTTGACCGCCTAGATGCCATAAGCCTCCAGCAGGACAAGTATGGCCTGGGCATGGTGACCTCCATCGGCTCTGTGGCTGACGCCACCGCCGAGAAGGCCGGCGCCGCGCAGGTCAACACCACCGTGTGCAGCCTGGTCCTGGATGCCGAGGGCAAGATCAAGTCGGTCACCTGGGACGTGCAGCAGACCAAGATCCAGTTTTCCGCGGAAGGCAAGCCGGTTAACCTGCCCGAGCAGCTCCTGACCAAGCTGGAGAAGGGCGAGGCCTATGGCATGCGCAAGGCCAGCGCCATTGGCAAGGAATGGTTTGAGCAGATCGCCGCTTTCGCCGAGTACGCCGTTGGCAAGACTGTTGAAGAGCTGCTGGCCATGCCCGTGTACGAGCGTGACGCCAGCCACACCCAGGTTCCGGATGTGGAGGATCTCAAGGCCTCCGTCACCGTGACCGTGGGCGACTACCTGGCCGCTCTGGAGAAGGCCGCTGCCAACGCCAGATAATTGATCGTTCCAGGCAGCAAGGCCCCGCAAATCCGCGGGGCCTGTTGCTGTGCGTTCGGATTGATACTAAAATTCATGTCGCACAGAGCGACACAAATAGGGGATGAAAACGCGTTTTCATTTTATTCCAATCTGACAATATCAGGGAGCGGGTTTGCCCGCATGCCCCCGGGGGCGGATGCCCGCCCGGCGCTGTGTCGCCTCAAGCAAACGGGTTCCCTTGTACTTTGGCCGTTCATCCCGCATGCCGGAGTAAATTCTGCCCCCTTTACACATTGCAATCTTGCTTTATATCGCATATTATTAGGGAAAGTCATGAATCTTCAAGGGCAGAGGCCCTTGTGCTTTTGTGTCAAGGAGGGGGCATGCGTACAGGCTTTGATCATGAACTGTACACCAAAACCCAGTCCGAAAGCATCCGTGAGCGGGTGGCCCGCTTTGGCGGAAAGCTGTATCTGGAGCTGGGCGGCAAGCTGTTTGACGACAACCATGCTGCGCGCGTCCTGCCGGGATTCAGGCCGGACAGCAAGATAAAAATGCTGGCGCAGCTGCGCGAGCAGGCGGAGATCGTCATCATCATCAGCGCGGACGATATCGAAAAGAATAAAAAGCGCGGGGAATTGGACATCACCTACAACCAGGAAGTCCTGCGGCTGATCGACGCCTTCCGCGCGGCGGACATGCTGGTGGAAAACGTGGTCATCACCCAGTGGGGCGGCCAGCATCAGGCTATCGCCTTCCGCAGGCGCCTGCGCAGCCTGGGCGTCAAGGTGTCTCTGCACTACCCGATTCCGGGCTACCCGTCCGACATTGCCCTGGTGGTGTCCGAGAAAGGCTATGGCAAAAATGACTACATCGCCACCACCCGCCCCCTGGTGCTGGTGACCGCGCCCGGCCCGGGCAGCGGCAAGCTGGCCGTATGCATGTCTCAGCTGTATCAGGACATGCAGCGCGGCGTCAAATCCGGGTATGCCAAGTTTGAGACCTTCCCCATCTGGAACCTGCCGCTGCGCCACCCGGTCAACGTAGCCTATGAGGCTGCCACCGTGGACCTGGGCGATGTCAACATGATCGATCCCTTCCACCTGGAGGCCTATGGCGTCCAGGCGGTCAACTACAACCGTGACATCGAGGTCTTTCCCATCCTGCGCGCCATCCTTGAGCGCATCTGGGGGGAGATGCCCTACCAGTCACCCACGGACATGGGCGTCAACATGGTGGGCAACAGCATCACCGACCTGCCGCTGGTGGAGGAGGCCGCCAGGCAGGAGGTCATCCGCAGGCTCTACAACACGCTGGTCGAGCAGCGCCGCGGCCATGCGGAGGAGGAGGAGGTGATCAAGCTGCGCATGCTCATGCAGCAGCTCAACCTGAGCGACGACAACCGCCCGGTCATCGCGGCCGCCCGCAAGCGCGCCGACTCCACCGGCGCCCCGGCCGCCGCGGCCCAGCTGCCGAACGGGGACCTGATCACGGGCAAGACCTCCAGCCTGCTGGGCGCCTCCAGCGCGCTGCTGCTCAACTGTCTCAAGGCGATGGCAAACATTCCCCGCAATGAAAAACTGATCCCTCCCGAGGTTATCGGACCGATTCAGGATTTAAAGCTCAACTACCTGGGCAACTCGAACCCGCGCCTGCACACCGATGAGGTGCTGGTCGCCCTGTCCATCACCGCGGCTACCAGCGAAAAGGCCACGCTGGCGCTGTCGCAGCTGCCACAGCTCAAGGGCTGCGAGGTGCACACCTCCGTGATTTTGTCTGAGGTGGATGAAAACATTTTCCGACGCCTGGGCGTCAACCTGACCTGCGACCCGGTGTACCAGAGTCGCAGGCTGTATCATAAGGGGCGGTAAAACCACTGACTGCCTATATCATCAGACCCGCCGTACGCTTTGCCTGTACGGCGGGCCTTTTATTTAATGCAATAATGGGATACTATACTAAATATCGTCAGAATAATCCGGTTCACCGGGAGAGATGTCCTTGCTGGTGTAGTTAATGGTCATGGAAACCTCATAGTTGTCCGCATCCATCTTCATGAGAATAAAAGTCCTGTCGGTTAAGTACCGGGTGAGATAGGACAGATATCCATAGGACAGCGCGTCCCCTTTTTTGTTGATATAGTAATCTTTTTTGGAATCATCCTGCCACTTCTCCAGGTCCAGCAGAGGTTTTCCGTATTTCTTGGTCATCGCTGTCCTGAAGATGGTATAGTCATCAATATACAGGTCCTCATTGGAGTGTTTCTCATCCAGGATGTAGCGAACCTGATACAGTCTGTCTTCATTGAAATAGTACGCCAGTATCATGTCCAATCCCACTGCCCTGGTTCTGTAGGCAATGTAGTCGGTGTTTTGCTCCGGGATTCGATTTGCCAGAAAAGGTTCGCCTTCGATCAGACGTACCTGGTCCTGAGAATCCCCCCAGCGGAACTTTTTGAAGTCGTATTCATACGTCGGCGTGGCGGTGGCTGACTCGGCCATGCGGTATACAAATTGCAGGCTTGCGGGCGTGGCGGTGTTCTGGGTGATGGTCACATACTTGGCGGCATCCTCGCCGGGCATCAGGGCGTAGCCCTCCTTGAGGTTTGTTGGCGCCGCAGGCACGCTGTGCTTGCCCTCGCCCGCGGTAAAGACAGTGTCGCTTGCCACGCGCTGTCCGGCTTCATCCACATAGCTGATCACCACGTCCACTTGCCGGGAGATCGGGGAGATCAGCCGATAGATGAACACAAGCTCCTCAGGACTGGCGCCGTCCGGACCAACCTCAACCTGCCCGCTTTGCGGGCCGATCAGTTCGTGCCCGGGCAGCAGGTTGACCGGTGAGGGGACAAGCGAATGGCTGCCCGCGCCCAGCTTGATCACCTGGGTATCCGCCACCTGGTTGCCCTGCTTGTCGCGGTAATAGACGGTGATGTCCACGGGCTGGACGGGCGTTTCCGGCGGTTGATACACCGGCGCGCTCAGGCTGATGTACAGCCGGTATTCATACTCATTCAGCGTTTCACTGTTGGAGCCCAGGGGATAAAAGGGCAGGTACTGGC
>Ga0116183_1004846_pt1 | contig 13025 bp, 4 predicted proteins | sample AD_UKC078_MetaG_FD_89753 | JGI IMG/M metagenome (GOLD analysis project Ga0116183, IMG submission 89753) | Active sludge microbial communities of municipal wastewater-treating anaerobic digesters from USA - AD_UKC078_MetaG | ecosystem: Engineered > Bioreactor > Anaerobic > Digestate | place: USA... | reverse complement strand
CTGCGCCGTGGCAGCGTGTTCAATCAGGAACTCAGACTCTCGGCGCGTGGCACACCTGAAGTGTGGGCCGAGATCGGCAGCTACGGCGAGGGCGCACGACCGGTCATCCGCCGCAACTGGGATATCGATGATCGTTGCGCGTTGATCGAGAGCCCCGACTATCTGGCCGTCCGTGGCCTGACAGTCTGTTTTGCGGGCAAGGGCTTCGTGGTTCATTACGCGCGCAGCGGACACCGCGGCCTGCTGATCGAAGATTGTGTGGCGCACCACATCGAGGGCCTTTACCGCCACAACAGCCACGGCATCCCCGAGTGGCTCCACCGGCGCGGCGCACCCGGCGACAGCGCGCGATCATGCGGGTTCGGCGTCAGCGGCTCGGCAGCATCCATGTTGGTGATCCGCGACTGTGAGATGTTCCAATGTTCCAGTGGCTTTTTCTTCGCTGGGCACGATGTCACGATCGACCGTGTCTTCTGTCACGACAACTTCACGCACAATACATCGCCGCATCCGTTTCTGGTGTCGGTCTGGCGGGCGTATCTGCAGAACAGCGTGTTCGACGCGGCGGGCTGGCATGCTTACGCCGGCACCATGGGGATCATGCTGGGCAACCAGAACGGACTGATCATCCGCAACTGCCACTTCCTCAACCAGCCGGACTCCGGTTCGCACGACGAAGGCGGCGTCGACTTCGAGGCGGGCGGCGACGGCTGCCTGATCGACCACTGCACCTTCCGCAACAACGCCGGCGCGGCGATCGAAGTACTTGGATTGAAATCACCCCAGGCGCGTAATGTCGAGATCGCGAATTCGCGCTTCATCCGCAACAACGTCGCCAACAAACTCGGCCCTTCGGAAATTTTCATCTGGGGCGGCAACCGCGACCCCGAAGTCTGCTGTAGCACGGGAACCATCCGCGACAACGGCTACGTGCTCACGCCCGGCGTACTGTTCTTCACCAACCAGGCCCCCGCGTTGACCCGCTGGACCTTGACGAACAACACCCAGTACGCCACCAGCGAAGAACTGGAGCGCGCCATGCCGTTCAACGATCCGCCGCGAGTGAATGCCGGTCGCGAAATCTGGACCGATCAGCCGCAGGTGCGCCTGACCGGCTCGGTCACAGATGATGCGCGCCCCGCGCCCGCACGGCTCGCCGTGCGCTGGGAGTTATTGCACGGCCCCGGCACGGTGGTGTTCGATGATCCGTCCGCGGCTGTCACCGATGCGCGTTTCTCCGCGCCCGGAGATTATCTGCTCCGTCTGGTGGCGGATGACGGCGAGCTGTGGCGCAGCGCCCTGACCACCGTGCATCTCCTGCCGCCGCGTACTACAGTGGCGCGTGCGTGGACCTTTGAAACGACACACGACAAGGAGGGGTGGAGCGACTGGGATCTCGGCACGAGCGACCAAGACTGGCGTGACCAAAAATGGGCCTGCATCTCGCGACCGGTCAAACACGTCGCCGGCGGCTTTTACACCGTGGCAGTCGAAAAGAGCACCGGGGCGCACCTGCTCTCAGCCGACGCACTTAACGTGCCGCTCGCTTCCGCACCGCGCTTCACGATCCGCATGCAGAACCGCACCGGCGCGACGAGCATGCGCCTACGCTTCACCACCGATACCGAACCGTCATGGGAAGCGAACCTCGGCATACGTTTCGCCGTGAACAACTATGATCCCTCGCCGCACCTCTACACGGTAGAGATGAGCGCGGTTGACGGTTGGCGCGGAACGCTCAAGCAGCTCAGACTCGAACTCACTGACGGCACATCCATCATCGGCTCCTGCCGTATCGACTACATCTGGCTGGGCGGCTCTGCCCAGCCCTAGCGATACCGCATTCCGTCCGCAATATCTGTGTGAGAGTTAAGCACGGGAAAGTAGAAAAAAAAGAGAACCCGTAAACATTCTCATTGACACTCCCCGCTGGCACATCTACGCTATACGTGGTTTCCCGTTGCGAAGCGGCACACCAAGTGTATCGGGGCCGGCGGGGTGTGGAAAGCGAGGTGTTTTATGGACGATGTGTCGGCGGTTTCGCGTAGACGCTTGGTCCCGTGGATTGTAGGATTCATCTTGGCCACAAGTGCTGTGGCGGTACTCGGCTTGTTGGCCTATCGGGCCGACCGTGCGCAGATGCTAGAGAACCGGACCGGGGAGTTGACCTCCGTCGGTACTCTGAAAGCGGCGGAGATTGCGGAGTGGCGGCGTGAGCGCCTAGCCGATGTCGTCCGTTTCGCACGCGGACCAACGTTGATCCGGGCAATTGAAGGAGAGAATCCTGCTGATCTGCGCCTGATGCTTTCGGTCAACCGCAAAGGTGGCATCTATGAAGATGTGTTGCTGGTAACCTCGGACGGAAAAATTTTGGAGGCCGCACTCGACCCGCCACAGCACTTGCCCGCAGAGACAACACACGCCATCGCTAAGGCATTCGCCTTACGCCAACCGGTCCTTTCGGATTTTTATACGGACGAGTTCGGATCGGCGCATATCGACGCCGTGGCGACCGTCACAGGCGCGACGCGGAAAGAGTGCGTCTTGGTCCTGCAGTGTAATGCTTCAAAACGTCTCTACCCGCTCATCCAAGCGTGGCCCGGCTCAAGCACAAGCGCCGAGTCTGTGCTGGTCCGTCGCGATGGCGATCAGGCGGTTTACCTGAGCTGCCTGCGCCATCAGGGGCACAAAGCCATGTCACTGAAACGTCCGCTGTCAGAGCGCCACCTGCCAGCCGTGCAAGCAATCTTGGGACGCCAAGGCATCTACACGGGAACCGACTACCGAGGGGTTCGTGTCATGGCCGATCTGCGTCCCATTCCTGATTCTGACTGGTTCGTGGTCACCAAGGGTGACGCGGCGGAATTGCTCGGAACTGTTCGTGAACATGCGTTGACCATTACGGGCGTGGTCTTGCTGGGAATCCTGCTGGCGGCAGCTACCACCGCCCTGTGCTTCCGCCACCGCCAAGCCTCGCTCTATCGTTCACTGTACCACACACAGCGGGAGCAGGTCATCGTTAATGCCAAATACCGCGCGATCCTCTACAGCATCGGCGATGCCGTAATCGCTACGAATAGCGCGGGATGCATCGTACAGATGAATCCCGTGGCCGAAGCTCTGACGGGCTGGACCGAAGCCGATGCAAAAGGATCGCCTCTGGACGAGGTCTTCTGCATCATCAACGAAACCACGCGTGACGCAATCCCCTCTCTGGCGCAAAGAGTCCTGCGCGAGGGCCGTGTGAAAGACTTTCCCGACCACACCCTGCTGGTCGCGCGTAACGGTAAAGAATACCCGATTACCAATAGCGCTGCACCGGTTTACAACGGCGAACATGCACCCGTCGGGGTGGTGGTGGTCTTCAAAGACCAAACCAGCGAACGCGCCGTGCAGAAAGCGCTGGCCGACAGCGAAAGTCGTCTTAAAGCCTTGATTGCGCACGTGCCGGGCGTTGTTTTTCGTTGCGTCATGGACTCGTATTGGACTATGCAGTATCTCTCTGCAAGTTGCCGGGCGCTCACCGGATATGACGCGGATGCTTTGATCGACAACCGCAAGATCTCCTACTTCGACCTCGTCCACCCCGATGACCGCCAAAAGGTGTGGGACACCATCAACACACAAGTCAAGCGCGGCACACCATATACCGTCGAGTACCGGATCGTCACTGCGGACGGCAGTGTGAAATGGGTTTGGGAGAGTGGCGCGGCGATAAACGACAGTGAGGGCAGGGCGCGGCGGCTCGAGGGCGTGATTCATGATATCACTACGCGCCGACTGGCGGCTGAACGGGAAGCCAAACTCATGGCACAGGCTCAACAAGCCCAACGTCTTGAGGCCCTCGGCAGAATGGCGGGCGGTGTCGCCCACGATTTCAACAATACGCTCACCGTGATCATCGGTCACACGGAGTGGTTGCAGGATTCCGCGAAAACCGACGAGGACCACCAAAAATCGATTGAAGCAATCCTGCAGGCCAGCCACCATGCTGCTGGTCTCATCAACCGCCTGCTGGGGTTCGCTGCCAGACAGACCACGCTGCCGCGCGCCATCCAACTCGATGAGACGGTCAATAAGTTCGCTGAAACCATGGCGCAGATTTTGGGATCACGCATCCACTTGACGATTCAGGTAGATACATCGCCATGGCCGGTTATGATGGACCCCGATCAAATGGTCCAGATCCTGGTCAATCTGGCTGAAAACTCGCACGACGCCATATCCGGTGAGGGAATTGTCACCATAGCGATCAAAAACATGCATCTCGATGGCACAGCCAACGAGACCGCTGGGATCGTCCCCCCCGGTGACTACGTGTGTCTCTCGTTCCAAGACACTGGTTGTGGCATGGATGATGAAACCCAAGCCAAGATTTTTGATCCTTTCTTCTCAACCAAGTCCAGCGCTCCGGATACGGGCATGGGCGTGGCGATCATTTACGGCATCGTCAAACAAAACTGCGGCTTCATCCGGATCGCCAGTCAACCTGACCAAGGCACCTGTTTTTTCATCTATCTGCCTCGCCACGACCAGACGGCCGCGGCGGCTGTACTCGACAACGAAAAACGTCCGCCCGCTGCTGCGGTGCCCGCCACCCAGCAAGAGGGCACCACGATCTTGCTTGCTGACGATGAGCCGGCCCTGCTGAATCTAACCGCACGAATCCTCTCTGGTATGGGGTACACGGTTCTCGCGGCTGAGCATCCGACCGAAGCACTACGGCTGGCCCGTGATTTCAAGGGAGAGATCACGCTGTTGCTGACCGATCTGGTGATGCCGACCATGAATGGTGTAGTCCTGTGTGAGACGTTGCTCCGTGAACGCCCAACCATGAAACGCCTCTTCATGTCCGGCTATGCCGCAGATGTCACTGCGAAACAGGGTCTCCTACCCGCAGATGCTCCCTTCCTGCAAAAACCATTCACCCGCGACCAACTCAGTGCCAAAGTGCGTGAGGTGCTCTGCGGAAAGAGTGCCTGACAGAGGAAAAGACGTTATGCCCCTATATGAATTTTACTGTGAACCCTGCCACACGATCTTTACGTTCCGCTCAGCGCGGGTCGATACCTCGACCGTGCCAGCCTGCCCGAAATGCGGGCATCGCCTCAGGCGCGAAGTCTCAACATTCGCTCACATCATACGCGGTGCGTCGGAAGCCGCCAACCCCGACAACGCGAATACCGACGACGTGATGGCCGACCGGATGGAACAAGCGGCCGCGCGTCTGGGAGATCGTCTGCAAGCCCTGGAGGAGGACGACGCCGACCCGCGCGACGCCGTGCGCGTCATGCGCGAACTGGCGGAAGCGGGCGGACTGCGCTTCAACGCGGAGGTCCGCGAAGCCATGGCGCGGATCGAGGCGGGCGAAGACCCCGAACGGATCGACGAGGAGTTCAGCGAGGTCTTCGACACGGACAACCCCTTTGAAGACGGGGACGCACAAGACGGGACGGCACCCGCCCGCAATTGGTTGCGCCGACTGCGCGGTCCGGCGCGCGACCCGAACTGGTACGATCTGACCAGCAGCCCTGATTGCTAACCCGGCCACAAATTATGCTGCAATTCTGGACAGCGACCACAGCGTTCAAGTGGAACCATGAAACACATGAAACTTCATGAAAAACAGGGGCACCTTGGCGGTTTCAGAAAGTGCTCAAGTAGTGCGCAAAATTTGGAGTGCGGTGACAAGAACCGCGCTGTGCGCGGGTCGCGGCACCGCTTTTGCACGTCGTTTTGCCACCACACTCGTACTTTAAAAGCGGCGTCGCGCGGAATACCGCTTGCCGCCGCACTCCAAGTTTCCCCGCCAGACTTGCGGTCATGCCGCTACACCGTAAAAATCTCTGCGTCTCTGCGTTACCAAGAAGTGCAATGCTATTTATGGCCGATTTAGTAAGGGGCGTCCAGTTCGAGACGCAGCCGATAGAAGCGCCTGGGCTCCACCCCCGGACCGCTGGTGGTGTCGAGCAGATAGAGCGAGGTACCATCCCATTGCCAATTCAACGGGGAATCGCTGGCAGAGTCGAAGAGTACGCGCGTCCACGCACCGGTCAACGAGGCTGACGTTTCAACAAGATACCGGAGGTCGCGTTTGCCGGGATCGAAGCGGAACTGATAGAGCGGACGCCCGTCCTGCAGGGAGAATCGCGGCAGGCTCGGGGCGGCAGGCTCGCCAGCAGCGATGTTAAAGGCGTAGCACCAAAGGTTAGGCACCGCGCCGGCCACCGCAACCGCCGAAGGGGCCATAAGCGCCTGGGCATCGGGGTCGCCGGCGGGCGCAGGGAAGGTCCGCAGCAGCCACTCCCCGTAGGTCACCGGCAGACCGTCAGCGCGCACTTCCATGACCAGGCCCTGACGCGGGCCGTCGCCAAAGTCGGCCGCTTCGGGCATAGCGGTGACGGTCAGGCCCAGCGCACCACTGTACGGCGCGTAGAAGCGGCCCGCGAACTGGATGTCGCCACCGTCGTTGGGCTCGAAGAAGCGCACGGTTGCGCTGGCCAAGAAACTGCTCAGGTCTTGACCGCACTCGACGAAGAAGCCGCCGCGCAAAGTATCGCCGACCGCGAGCGGCGGCATGTCGAGATAGATGTCGATAACCGGCGGAGCGCCGCCCGGACGGATTGAGAGCAACCGCAACACGGCGTTGCCACTGGTTGTCGCCTGATGGTAAGCAGGCGTAGCGGCACTGAACACGAACGCATAATTGAGACCGATCGCGGCGGGAGCGGTCAAGATGGTTTTGTCCAGCGCGACGGTTCCGGTACCGCGCACCGGCCCCACGCGGCCCGCTCCCGTGAGGGTCGCGCCCGCGACGATCTCCAACGGTGAGATGAGCCGCCCGTGCACGGTCAGCGTCCCGTTGCTGACGCATGCGGGCTGGTAGTAATCGTGGTTGTTGGCGTAGAGGATCAGATTGCCGCCACCGGTCTTGACGAAACTGTGCGCACCGAGCAGGGCGCCGGTGAGGTGCAGCGTGTTGCGGGCGTTCTCGACGTGCAGTGCCGAGGGACCGGTAAACACGAGACGGTTGGTGATCAACGCCGCGCTGTTGTTCGACTCCGGCTCAAACCGCAGGCCGCCCTCAATGCCGAGACCGGGGACAGCGGGCAGGCTACCGTCGCGCCCGCGGCTGTTGAGCGTGAGGTCGCCGCCTAAATTGTAGACACGCGGCTGGCCATCGGTGCTGGCCGAGACAAGACGAATCTGGCCGCCGGGGTTGACCGTCATCACGCTCCGCGTCGGCGTGGCATTTGCGGTGATTTGCAACACGCCTTGATTGATCACGGTGGGGCCAGTGTAGGTTTTGCCTTCGCCAGTGAACGCGGCACGACCGACGCCCTCTTTCGTCACGCCGCCGGGTCCGCTCCACGCCTCCTTCAGGCGCAGCGCACCGTAGGAAGCGTTGCCGGTCGGCGCGGCGACCGTGACCGTCAGGTTGGTGCCCAGCACCACGCCGGCGGTGATTTCCAATTCGCCGTACCCATCACCATTGCCGGTGACGGTGAGGCGGGCGGTGGCATTGGTGGTCATAAAGGTCAACACATTGGTGGTACCGCTGTCGCTGATCTTGTTGCGATACGGCGAGTCGCCCAGTTCGAGGGTCAGGCCGCCGATGGTAACCGGCGCCCGCAGGTTGGCTTCGCGGCTGGCGGTCGCGGGGGCAGGAACCAAAGCTTCGACCCCGATGCCGTCGGGGTAAGGCTGCGGAGCGGTACTCCAGTTGCCGTCGACCGTCCAGTCGGCATTGCCCGAAGGCAGGAAAAACGGCATGCGCAACGGCACGGTGAAGAGCGCCTCCTGTAGCGGACTCCACTCGTCGCCCGCGCTCAGCACACGCGCCTTGAGCGTGGCGGTGGCTGAAAACCGCATGGGACCGGCGTAGGGCGTGCCGACCACAGCACCGCCCAAAGCACGGGGATCGACACCATTGGTCGTCCAATACACGGTGCCGCCGCTGTTGGGGTTCGAGATCGTGACCCAGGTGTTGGTGGAGACCTCGCCACCGTGCTGACTGAACTCCGGCGCACGGGTGGCGGGCCAAAGCCCGTGCCGCGTGAGTTGGGCGAAGAAGGTGTTGCGGCGTGTGTCGGAGGCGATCCAAGCGTTGTAAAATGACTCATTCATGTAAGATCCGATAGTCTCACGCATAATTGGGTTGATCAAGTCACGCAGCATCGTGTAAGTCGCCTGCATGCTCTCGCGCGTGAGACAGCCGCCGTGGAAAAGATGTTTCTGCGCGCGGTCGGCGAAGCGCAAACGGAACTCGGACGACGAACGCAGCCGCGTGTAGAACGTGCGGACATCCTTCGGCGCGTTGGATGCGGTTGCGGCGGCATCGCCGATGTCAATGCGCACAGTGTTCGAATCACCGCCGACGCCGTCGCCGTCGCGATCACCGATGAAGCTGTCGTAGGTGGCGGGGTTGCGGCTGTCGGAACCGAAACCGCCCTCGGCGTCCCACATGTAGAAACGCCAACGGCCCCGCGGAGCGCGCTCGCGCGCCGCCACCCAGTTGTTGTTGGGCCAGTCCCACATTGCGGCGTAGGCGTTTACCATCACGTAGTCGGCGATATTGTCGACATCGACATACTCTTGAGCCATGGCATAGGTGGCGGGCACTGTCAGATCGCTGGTGCGCAGAAAGGTGAGGGTACTGTTCCAATGGATCGCGTCACCGCTGGCGAAGGAGCCCACCTGCACCACATCCCAGAGCGCGGCACTGTCGTGCTGCTGCTGCATGAAGGCTTCACGCAGATGTTCACAGAGATTGTAGTAGCCCTTCCATACGCCGTTGATGTAGAGCGAGACAAAGGTGCCGCGCGAGCCCTTCTGACCGGTTCCGATGAAGATGCGCCGCATCAGCTCGTCCTTGATGAACGGATTGGAGATGTCGTTTTTTCCGGCGCGCAGACGCATGTCCTCGAACAACGTCACGGGGCTCTCCGGGAAGAAGGTGTAGTTCTGGGGCGACTCGCCTAGTTCGTTGCGGAAGTAATAGTTGAACGAGGGCTTGTTTTTGAAGTCGGTAGGCGAAAATCTAGACGAAGGGGCGGTGGTCAGTCGATAACGCGGACGAGCGTGGTTGCTGCCGGAGATACGCAGCCCGACCTCAGTGCGCAGCGCCACGCCGCTGACCGGATAGTACTCGAAGCCGGCCGGGCGTTCGGAGTGCCGACCGTTCTGCATCGGCATGTTGAAAGCGTCCATATCGCCGAGGTTATTCCATAGATCGCTCACGTAGCTGCCCCCCTTGATGGCCATGATTCCCTCGCCATTAACAGGGCCACCGCTAGCATTCGGACCGTAGAGGGTCAGCTCGGGATCGCCGGAGAAGCAGAGCGCCGGCAAGGTCTGGCGTGCCGTGGACTGCGCGATGAGAAACGTGTGCGTGACGGTGTCGGAAGGGATCTCGCCGTTTTTGAAGCAACGGGCGCGCACGGTGGTCGCGGCTGTCAGCGTAATCGGCGCGTTGTAGACAGTGCCAACCGCCTCGCTGGGAACCCGGCCGTCGGTGGTGTAGCGGATGACGGCCGCCGGATCGGGCGAGGCGATCTGCAACGGGAACGATGCGGCGTGGAATCCGCCCAAGTGGCTGAAGACCGGCGGCGGAGTGATGGCCGAAAAGGGCGTACCGGTATTCGCCGCACCGGGTGTGGCGGTATCGCAGTACACATACGAGCCGAGGAAGTTCCGTGCGTACACGTAAAATGCGAGTTGACGAGGATACGTCGGCGCGATCGCGCTGACCACCGTGCCGTAGGCATCCACCAGGCCGACATACTCGCCCGTCTTGCTGAGCTTAAAGTTGGTGTGCAGGTAGGTCGCACCGTCGGCTGGCCCGATGTTGAACCCGGTGGCCATCACAACCAGATAGCCGCCAGCCGGAATGCTGCTGCCCGCCGGGAAATACCATTTGCGCGGCTTTTCAGCATCGTCGGTCAGCGACCAGCCGGTCAGATTAACCGGCTCGCCACTGGTGTTATACAGTTCGATCCAGTCGCTCTCCGAGTCAGGCGTGTCCTCCTCGATGTCGGTCTCGTCCTCCTCATCGCCGGACGGAGCTTGCGGTTCGCGCGTGCCGACAAAGAAGCGGCCGAGGTCCGTGGGACGCGCCAGCGTGCGCGGGGTCGCGCCGGTCGTTTCAAGCGTGGCGCGTCCGATCAGATCGGAACTGGTCAGGCTGTTGTTATGGATCTGCAGGGCGAGCACATTGTCGCCGGTGGCCAGCAGGGTCTTGGCGGGACCAAGGGTCACCACCTCTATGGCACCGCCATCTTCGCTAGCACTGTGACCGGCGCTGGCCAGGGCGGTACAGGGGGTGATCGTGTTGACGACGCCCACATTCCTCCGGGCCACCTCGAGGCCGTTGAGATAGACGATGATAGCGTCGTCATAATCGAGCGTGAGCCGGAGCGGTTCGCTGGAGGCGGCCTCGGCTGGCGTAGCGGTGAATAGGGTGCGAACGTAGAGCGAAGGCGTAATGCCGTACATCTCGTTCAGCAGGTTCGTACCGAGCACCAGACCGCCCGAACGCTCGTAGCCGAAGGCGCCGTAAGCCTCAGGCCACGAGGAGTCATTATACTCCAGCGTCGCCCACGTCGCTGTCTGCGGCACACCGTCGATGATGCCGTAATCGATGAGTCCGCCTGAAGGCTCGGCCACACCTGCGAAGTAGCGCCAGACGTCCGTGTTCGCAACAAGGGTGACGGCTGGCGAACCGGATATCCGCAAATCCGCCATGGAGAGGAGATCGCCGCTGGTCACGGATTTGTTGTGAGTCTGGATGCAGAGCCGGTTCGTGCCAGTGCGCAAGCGCGTGTTGGCGGCACCCAGATCGATGACCGTGGCCGGCGCGCCGGGGAAGTTGGTGTTGAACGCCGTTTGGTCGCAGTAGGCGTACATGCCGGGATTGCCCATGTTGCGCCGGGCCACCTCCACGCCATTCAGAAAAGCGATGAACCCGTCGTTGAAGCGCGTTACCAGTTCGAGCCGGGCAGTCGAAGACGCCTGGCTTGCGGTGACGGCGAAGGCCTTGCGCACATAGAGCGAGGGCACCCTGCCCTGCATCAGACCCGACACATTCAAACCGAGGCTGACACCGCTGAACGAACCGAATCCAAACGGGCCTTTCGACTCCTTCCAGTGGCTGTCATCAAACGCATCCGCATACCAAGGAGGCGTGGTCCCTAATACGGGGTAGCCATCCGCCGTCCGCCTCAACTGCCGGTCGGAATTGGCCGCCGAGATCTCGTTGATCACGACTTGGCCGAATAATGGACTCGCCGTACAAGCCATCAGGAAAAAGCACACCAAGGCGCACGCCCGAACACGCGGCGCCGCCTTTGTACCCGGCAAGGTCCGCCATCGCTTTGAACAGTCACTCATAACCACCCTTTGCATGACAGCCGATGCGAAAACACCGTCCCTTCAGGCGTTAAGTATATCCCTCTGGGGAAGGTCAAGTCAACGCGACTTCGTCAAACAAAGTGCGGTTGCATTTCTCTGACGCACCCCGTACACTAGTTGCGTGATGACGACCTTTTACCTTCAAAACGTACGGATTCTGGACCCCGCGTGCAACCGCGATGGAATCGCCGATCTTTACGTGCGCGACGGGATGATCGTCGCCTGCTCCGCCCCCCCCGCAGACGTGCCGCGCATCAATGCCGAAGGCCTGCTGGTCGCGCCGGGCTTCTGGGATGTCCATGTCCATTTCCGCGATCCGGGTGCCCCCGCCGCCGAAACGCGCCGCACCGGTGCGGCCGCAGCCGCGGCCGGCGGATTCACGCGGGTCGTGACCATGCCCAATACCATGCCCGCTGGCGATACGCCCGCTTGGGTGCGCGAGCAGGTCGAGGACGACCTGCCGGTCCGGATTCTGCCTTCCGCCTGCATCACTCAGGGTCGGCAGGGACGTGAAATCGCCGACCTCGATGCCCTCGCCGCCGCCGGTGCCACCGCCTTCACCGATGACGGCGCGATGGTCGCCGACGATGCGGTCATGCGCGAAGCGATGACGCGCGCCAAGCGGCTCGGCAAACCGATCATGGATCATGCGGTCGTACCGGCGATTGCCAAAAACGGCGTGGTCCGTGACAGTACGATTGCGCGTCAATTGGGGCTGCCGCTCTTCCCGCCCGAAGCCGAGGTCGAGGCCGTGCTGCGCGATATCCGGCTCTGCCGCGAAACCCGTTGCGCCACGCACATCCAGCACGTCTCGTGCGCCGATTCGGTGGCGGCCATCCGCGCCGCGCGTGCTGAGGGCTTGCCGGTCACCGGTGAAGCCTCGCCCCACCACCTTGCAATCGCCGCCGACGATATCCCTGGCGATGACGGCAACTACCGCATGAATCCGCCGCTCGGCAACCATGAGGACGTACGCGCTCTCCGCGACGGCGTGCTGGACGGCACGCTCAGCCTCTTCGCCACCGACCACGCGCCGCACACCGCCGCGACCAAAACCCGCGGCTTCCTCAAAGCCGCGTTCGGTGTCATCGGCCTCGAAACTGCGATTGGCGTCACGTGGGAAATCATGGTTCTCCAAGAGAGCCTCTCCCCACTGACGTGGGTTGCCCGCTGGACTACCGGCCCCGCCGCGTTGCTAGGTTGCCCCGCGCCTTCCCTCGCGCCCGGCGTGCTCGCGGATCTCGTGGTGATCGACCCGCGAACGCCATGGCGCGTGACGCCCGACACCTTCCGCTCGCTCTCGCGTAACACACCGTTCGGCGGCTGGACGCTACACGCCCGACCGGTGCTGACGGTCTGCGAGGGCCGCATCACGTTCACGGACCCGAAAACCATCACTCTGGAGGAACCCGCATGACCCCTGACTTTTTCGAAACCGCCGCCGCTGCTCTGCCCGATCTCTGCCGCGAACAGCCGCCGGACTGCGGCATGATCCTTGGCTCGGGTTGGAGCAAGGCACTGGCCGTTGACACGCCGCTGTTGCGCCTGCCCTACAGTGAGATTCCGGGGCTCGGTGCCAGCACGGTCGTCGGCCACGCCGGCGAGTTCCTGCTTTT
>Ga0116183_1004828_pt1 | contig 13063 bp, 12 predicted proteins | sample AD_UKC078_MetaG_FD_89753 | JGI IMG/M metagenome (GOLD analysis project Ga0116183, IMG submission 89753) | Active sludge microbial communities of municipal wastewater-treating anaerobic digesters from USA - AD_UKC078_MetaG | ecosystem: Engineered > Bioreactor > Anaerobic > Digestate | place: USA... | reverse complement strand
GATGAAAAGGAGAAGAAGCAATGGCAAGAGAAATTACAAATCGGTATGAAGACTTCAACAACTACAACTACGAACAACTCAAATTTGCGGTAGGTGTCTTATCCAAGACCGCTAATCAGAGATTAAGACAGATTGAACAAGCGGGATTGACAAGGGCAAGTAACGCATACCGCTACATCGAAGGTAGGGCTTATGATGAAGAACCCTATATGGATAAGACAAAGAACGGTGAAATGAAGTTCAGAACTAACTATCGTGACACCACATTAAACAGTCTTCGTGAACAAATGGGTGAACTTCAAGAGTTCTTATTCAAGAGTAAGACAAGTACCGTATCGGGTGTTAAGAACAAGTACTTAAAAGGCTACGAAACAGCAAAGAAGAACAACCCCGAACTGTTTGGTGAAATGTCATTTGATGAATTTGGTGACTTATGGAACACATTTAATATGAAGCAAATCATTAAGATGTACGGTTCGGATATAGCCGTTAAGTTCATCAACGAAGCAGAAAGTCAAGGTCTTTCACAAGATGACATAAACGAGATAATGTCTTCGATAGATGAACACACATCGTATATGGACTTGGTAAACCAAGTAAATGAGAAGAAAGACCGCAAGAAACTTTCCACCGCCAATTTAGACACATCAGTTCTGTAACATTAAGGGAGATAACAATGGAATACGAAGGTTACAATGTAGTGGACTGTAATCAGTTCAGTCCAAATCCGTCCCAATTTTGGGATATATCTAAAAGACGCTATCACAGAGAACTGTGTCAAGACTATATTTGCCTTGACACAGAAACTTCTTGGAATTGGGATTTTGAAAATCCTATCGGTTGGGTATATCAATGGTGTTTCTCATTTCAAGGTAATTTGGTATGTGGTCGTACTATGACCGAAATGGTAACGGCTTTGACCAAAATCATTGAAGTGAATAACATCAACGATGAACGCCGTATCAACATTTTCGTTCACAACTTTTCCTATGACTACGAATATATAAAGGAACATATTAAGGAAGCCCTTAATGACAGATTTCATAATCTTGCCGTTGCAAAGCATAAGATTATCAGTTCTGATATTAACGGCTTGCTCTTTAAGTGTACTTACAGACTTACAGGAAAGGGTTTGGACGCTTGGAGTAAGGAACTTGGTACAAAGCACCGCAAGTTAGTTGATACAGTAGATTACGATGAAATTCACTATCAAGATGTTGACCTTACTGAAACTGATTGGAAGTATATGTGGAATGATGTCATCGTTCTTGATGAAGCACTTGTTATCCAAATGGAAATTCACAATGATGATTTGCGTTCATTACCGCTTACAGTTACAGGATATGTGCGTAGAGAAGCCCGTAGACATTTTATGGAAGACCCACAGAACCGTGTACAGTTCTTAAAGACGGCATTATCATACGAACAATATCTTATGTGCAAGTTTGAGTTTAGTGGAGGTATTACCCACGGTAATCGCTTTCTTGCGGGCAAGATAGTTGCTGTTGGTGAAGAAGTACGCATAGGCAAGACAAAGACTATGGTTTACCGTATTAACCACCGTGACTTTGCAAGCCACTATCCGTCACAACAGCGTTGCTACAAAGCACCTTGCTCAAAGTTCATACCTTATTGGAATGAGTGGTGTAAGACAGAACCGCCCACAGTTGAAGAACTACTCAAAATGCGTAACGACAAGTGTTTGCTTGTCGCTATTGAGATTGAGAATATGGAACTTCGTGACAGGGGCATTACATTGCCTTACGCACAGGCTTGTAAGTTTCAAGAAGGTAAGCAAGGCAAGATTAAGACTACCGAAGACAATGGACGGCTTCTTAAAATGGAAGGTAAGTCCATAGTTGTTGTTAATGAGATAGACCTGTATTGGCTGTACAAACAGTACAAGTTCGACTACTCAATAGTTAAGGTAGAAATGGCTGATAAGGGTGCTTTCCCTAAATGGCTTATTGACACAGTTGACGAGTTCTTCTATGGTAAGACTTCAAAGAAGGTGTTGGAAAAGGCTCTTGAAGCAGAAGGCTTTAACGAAGATACTTTGGAGTGGATAGAGAACCACCGTGACCTTATGATAAGTAAGGGTAATCTCAATGGTGTCTACGGAATGAGTGCTACCGACCCTGTTAGAGAAGCATTTGAAGAAGATGACAACGGTGAGTGGACTAAACAGGTTCATACAAGGGAAGAAGCGGAAGAACTGTTAAGACGCTACTACGATAATCGTAATTCCTTTATGAGTTACCAACTTGGCTGTTGGACTACCGCAAATGCCCGTAACGAACTTATGGAATTTGTAGAACTCATTGGCTATGACCACTTCCTTTACGCTGATACAGACAGTATCTTCTACATCACAGATGATGAAATAGAAGCCAAAATCGAAGCACGCAACAAAGAGTTCAGAGATATTGATGACGCTAACGGCTACTACATTGAGTATGAAGGCAAGCGTACCTACTATAATCAGTTTGAACTTGAAAAGGAAGAAATCACACGCTTTAAGTTCTTACACGCAAAGTGCTATGCGTATGACCTTGCAAATGATGAAATGAAAGTTACCATAGCGGGTGTATCAAAGCACGGACGCAATAAGAATAGCCGTGTCAAGGAATTAGGTAGCCTTGAAAATCTCAAATCGGGTACGAAGTTCGTTGACTGTGGTGGTACAAGAATAGCGTATGTACATCACAAGCCCGACACTACCTATGTCAACGGTCACTTGATAGAATACGGTTCAAGTGCTATAATTATGGAAACTGACAAGACATTAAAGTGCGGAATTGAACTTTGCGAAGCCGATTTAAGGTGGGAAGTTGATGACGCTATATAAGGAGAGAGTATGAAGACACAAGAAATCAAGTATTATGATAATGATGAAAAGCACGGTATGATAATTGATTGGAACGCTGTGTTCAGAGAGTTTCGTAAACTGAAAGTACCCAAAGATGTGTACGACCCCACAACAGTTCCTATCACATCGGCAAAGTACATTCAGTTACTATCCGAAAGAAGTACGGGTAAGACAACGAATTGGCTCTTAATCGGTATGATACTGTATCAGATGTATGGCACTATCACACAGTACATACGACAGACGGAAGATATGATAAAGCCGTCCATAGCGGGTGAAATCTTCAAGGTTATTCTTGAATACGGTGACGGCAAGTACATACGGACTATCACGGACGGTAAGTACAATAGTATCTATATACATTGGAAGAAAGCGTACTTCTGTAACAAAGATGATAACGGTAAGATAATTGAACAAGACCCTAACAACTTCTTACAGTTCCTTTCGATTGATAACAACTTTGACTACAAGAGTACCTACAACGCACCAAAGGGCGACCTTATACTCTATGACGAGTTCATTGGTAAGTTTTACCGCCCTAATGAGTATGTAGACTTTATGGACTTGCTTTCAACAATCATCAGAAAGCGTAAGACCCCTGTTGTAGTAATGCTTGCAAACAGCATTAACTACAACTCAATGTACTTCAAAGAGTTTGAAATATCCAAAGAAGTAAAGCAGATTAAGACAGGGCAGAGTAAGTTAATCACTACCGAAAAGGGTACTACGATTTACTTTGAGATTATCGGTTTGAAACTGACAGCAATCAAGACAGAGATTAACCGATTGTTCTTTGGTTTTAACAACCCTAAACTTGCTTCAATCACAGGTGGTGAACAGACTTGGGCATTTGACCCCGTACCACATATTGTGAACGATGACACAGATGTTTACATAACAAGGATATTACGACTTGACTGTGATGATGTTATGCTACAATTAGATGTAGTTCGTACCGAAGACCGTGGCTTGATAGTCAATGTACACGAATGTACCAAACTGTATGAAGACAGTATCATTCTTACCAACGGTGAGATAAGACAGCGTAATCAACTGTTTGGTCTTGGTAGGGGTAGGTTGTGTAAGAAGGTATGGGAACTGTATAAGCAAAACAAGTTCTACTATGACAGCAACGAAACAGGAAGTTTGGTAGAAAATTATGTGAAAACCTATTTACAAATACGCAAGTAAGTGTTACTATAATAGTGGCGTTGGTTAAAGTATCCATTGTATATCTCCTAAAGAAAGTGTCCACTTTGACGGTTATCCGTTGGGGTGGGCATTTTCGCATTTACATTTCTTTTCTTTTGTGCTATCCTTTAAGTATTGTAAAGAACAGAAAGGAGTTTCAAAATGAACGACATCATCACAGCAATATCAACACTTGGCTTCCCTATTGTGGCTTGTATCGGAATGGGGTGGTATGTAAAGTATCAGACGGACGCTAATAACCAAGAAGTTTCCGAAATGCGTAAAGAACACAAACAGGAAATTGACAAGGTTACGAAATCACTTAACGACAATACGATTGTCATACAGAAGTTATGTGACAAGTTGGATAAAATCAAGTGCGTGGATGACGCAGATGACGGAAGGTAAGGTGATAGTATGGCTACAATGGCAGAACGCAAAGCATTTATCGACAGAATAGGTACGGTTGCCAAACAGGTCTGTGAAGAACGGGGCTATGGCAACGCACAGTTATGGACTTGTATTGCACAGGCTTGTTGCGAAAGTGGCTATGGGAAATCAACATTGATGTCTAAAGGTCACGCTTTCTTTGGAATAAAGGCTACAAAATCGTGGAAAGGACTTGTATATAGTGCGAAGACAAAAGAGTGCTATGACGGAAGTACCTACACAACAATTACGGATTGTTTCCGTGCGTATGCGACAGACAAGGAAAGCATAGAAGACTACTTTAACCTAATTGAAGGTAAGAGATACTCACAGTCACTTTCAGCAACGAGTGTAAAGGACTGTATCACAATCATCAAGAACGGTGGTTACGCTACAAGTCCTGTTTACATAAAGACCATTACAGACATCTTTGAGTTCAACAAAACATTCATCACGAATTGGACAGTAGGTGCTATCACTTCTTCACAGTCGGTAGTACCCACAGAGTTTGAAGAAGTTGACTATGAGAAACTTGCCGATGAAGTAATTGCGGGCAAGTACGGTAATGGCAGTACAAGAAAGATGTTACTTGGTGCTTACTACGGCAAGGTACAGGCTATCGTAGACTATCGGTTAAAGCCCGAAAAGTTTGAAGAAATGGCTGATAAAGTAATTGCGGGTAAGTACGGAAACGGCAACATTCGTAGACAGTTACTTGGTGACTACTACGAGATAGTTCAGAAAATAGTAAATGAAAGGTTGGGGCAGAAATGATTAGTCAAGAAACAATACAGGGTTTGATTGACGCACTTGACGCTTTATCGGACGCTACAAATGACATTGTTCACGGTGGCGGTGATGTTCCCCAAGAAGCGTCTGTTATCAACTCTCTTAACAGCACTTCTACCACAGACGCACTTTCGGCTAATATGGGTAGAGAACTCAAAGAAATGATTGAGAATATTTCGCCCGAAGTTGACGCTTCGCCCGAAGTTGACGCTTATACCAAAGCACAGACAGATACTCTGTTAGACGCAAAGGCTGATAAGGCAACTACCTACACAAAGACAGAAGTGGACACAGCACTTTCTGACAAAGCAAATGTAGGTGCAAGTTATACCAAGTCCGAAGCAAATACATTGCTTGCGGGTAAGGCAGATACGGGCGACAGTTACACAAAGAGTGAAGACAATGCCCTTCTTGCAAACAAGGCTGATAAGGCAACTACCTACACCAAGTCGGAAGTTGACGCACTTATACAGGGCGGTGGTACACCTGTTGACGCTTACACAAAGTCCGAAACAGACGCACTTCTTGCAACTAAAGCAAATTCGGCAGATGTGTACACCAAGACAGAAGCGAATAGTCTTCTTGCTTCCAAAGCAAATACGGCAGATGTATATGGCAAGACAGAAGTGTACACCAAGTCCGAAGTGAACACGGCTTTGGCGGGTAAGGCAGACGCAAGCACTACTTATACCAAGACGGAAGTAGACACAGCCCTTGCTACAAAGGCAAATGCAAGTACTACTTACACAAAGACAGAAGTTGATACAGCACTTTCGGCAAAGGCTAACGCAAGCACTACCTATACAAAGACCGAAACTGATACTCTGTTGAGTGCAAAGGCAAACGCTTCTACTACCTATACGAAGACAGAAGTTGATACAGCATTATCGGGGAAAGCAAGTACCACCGATGTTACGAACAAAGCAAATCTCAAACTTGCTACAAGTGGCAACACAGCAACAGGTGAGATTAGGTTTGGAAAGGACGGCAATGGCAACTACGGTTACATTCCCGAAGGTGCAGATACAGTTATCCCTTTTAGTAGTGGCGGGGGTGACCCCGCACTTATCGGTTTGTATGCCAATGTTGGTAGGATAGGTAGCAACTACCCTTCCATTATGGCTATGATACCACAGTACGATACTACGAAGTACGATACCAACAATGTCAACCCGTCAAGTACACAGAAGTTCTTTATGAAGGTTATCACTACAACTATCTTTTCTTCTACGAAACTCTCTGAACTCACTGCAAGCATTTATGAAGACAGTTTGATTACCATAGCAAAGGACGGAAACAACATTGTGTGGACACCAAAGGCTGATTGTATCTTCCGTAGACAGGGCTACAAGCCACAGGCGATAACAGCAAACACCGCACAGAGATTTTCGTACAGCGTGAGTGATTTGTATGACTTCCAATTTTATGATAATTAGTATTTGACAAATCAAATCTAATTGCATATAATTATAACAGTTGGATTAACAACAAACCAAAGAAAGGAAAAAAGATTATGGCTACACTTAATAACAATCAAGTTGCAACAGTCCTTAATACCGCTATTGCGATGTCAACAGGTTCGGCACAGGTCGGAACACTTGACATTCGTGGTATCATCGACAACGGCAACGACAGTTCAGTACTTGGTTCTGTCGAGCAGTTTACCAAGTCCCTTATCAATGTGTTGATTAAGAATTGGTTTACCGACAGTTCCTATCGTTCGGAGTATTCCGACCCCTTCTTCGAGGACACCGAGAAGTACGGTGCTATCGTACAGGCAATTTCGGTAGATGTACCCGAAGTAAAAGAGAGTTCCGCTTGGCAGAACTTTGGTAGTGGACAGGGACAGGTCAACAAGGTTGGAGAGTACACTATCTACCTTCCTATCGTTGATTGCAAGTACTACGGAAAGACAGTTTCGTGGGAACTTCCTATCTGTGTGACAGGTGAGCAGTGGAATACGGCTTTCAAGGGCGAAGATGAAGTTAAGGGCTTCGTTGCTTATATTCTTATGTGTGTAGACAATGCACTTGTCGAGCATATCGAGAATATGAACAATATGAACCGTAACAACTTCATTGCCGAGAAAATCACTTACGCTTCTTCACAGGGTGCAACAGGACTTCACATCTACGACTTCGTAGAGAACTTCGTGAAGGAAATGGGCGACCCCACACAGGCAATGACTGTTGAACAGTTCCTTGCTTCAAAGGACGGTCTTCTCTTTGCAAGTGAGAAAATCAGAACCTTCAAGCAGTACTTCAAGAGAATGTCTACTTCCTTCAACACAGAAGGCAAGAAGCGTTTTACCCCCGAAGAACGTATGGTATTACAGGTACTTACCGCTTTTGAAGAGCGTCTGAATACCGTAGCACTTTCCGACACTTACCACGATGACATCGTTTCAATGCCTAACTATCAGTCGGTAGCATATTGGCAGGGCGAAGGTAAGGACAGCGGTGCTTTCACTTTTGATGAACTTTCCAAGATTGATGTCAAGATTGACACCAACACTACGGTAACTCAAAGTGGTATCGTTGCTTTCCTGTGTGACAAGTGGGCTATCCTTCATACTATCAAGAGCCGTAGGGTCGCTGCGAAAGTCTTTGAACCCGAAGACCTTACACAGTACTACTATCAGTTCAATGATATGTATATGAACAACCTTACTATGAACGCACTTGTGTTCGTACTGAAGGACTACACACCCGATTGACTTATGGGGTGAATTGAATTACAATAGTGGGTAGGGAAACCTATCCACTATTTTTATGTAAAGGAGAAGTATTATGTTATTCAGTATTCTTAAAGAGAAACAACAGAAAGCATACCGCTTGAAGTCCTACGATGACATTTTGCTTGCTACCCTTTGTAGTATGTTCACTTACAAGGGTATGGCAGAGAGTATCAACAAACACTTCATAGAGCAGTACCGACTTCTTGAAGGTGCTTGTGCTATATGGAAGAATGAAGGCAAGTTCATTTGTAGCCGTGTGGACTTTGGTGGCAAGCCCGATGAAAATGGTATCGGTACTATTGCTATTTGTGCTACCGATAACGGTACAGTAAAGCAGTTTGAGAATTGGAAAGAGAACAAGGAAGTTGCTATCATCTTCAATAACAGCATTTATAGTCCCGACCTGTCTATCGGTATTACATCTGATATGCTTATGGAAACCGATATTTCAATGAAGGCAAATCTGTTACACGCAAGACTTCACCCTATTCCTGTTGCAAAGAACGATAAGGAACAGAAGGCTATTCAGAAAGCAGAAGATGACATTAAGGAAGGTAAACTCACTACTGTACTTACCGATGACTTGCTTGCTGATATTGGTGACAGCAAAGATGTTGCTATCCCTACTATCAATCTCACAGAAGTTAAGGACAGCGATAAGATACAGTACCTTGCAAAGTTCCACGATGACCTTATGCGTTGGTTCTATTCCCTTAACGGTATGAACTCACAGGGTAGTTCCAAAATGGCACAGCAGACCGTTGATGAAGTCAATCAAGACAGTTGTTCTTCTATGATACTTCCGCACGACAGATACCGTTGTGCTGTTGAAGGCGTTGAAATGTGCAATGAGAAGTTCGGTGATGACCCCGAATGGATTGAAGCAAGTGTGGACTTCACTGAATGTTGGCAGAGCAGACTTGCCGACTTCACACAGGAGTTTGCGGAAGACCCTAACGATGATGAAGTTGTGCAAGATGAACAAATGGAAGAAAGTCAACCACAAGATGTTGGGGGTGGCGAAGAAGACAAACCACAAGATGTAGATGACAAAGAAAAAGATGACGAAAATTCTGAAAAGGATTGAAATTAAATAGTGGTGTGTTATAATACAGTCATAGCCGATAAGGTTGTGGCTGTATTTATTAGAAAAGGAGATACTAATATGGAAAACCAAGAGTTCAAAGATTTAATACCTAAAAATTGGATAATCAGAAAAGATGTTCTGATTGAGTGTATCAAGGCTAACAAGACCACAGTACCCGAATTAGCACCTAACCCCTGTTGGGTTGATGTTCTCACACTTTACAACATCTTGTCACAGGAAGGCAAGTCGGGAGTTCTTTACAAAGACGCTTCTGATTTTGACTTAATGATAAGTAACGCAAGCAGAGAGTTATGGGTAAATGTCCACGAGTTCTTACACCTTGCGGGCTACTATGAGAAGCAGTACACAGTTGAGTACCACGACTACGATGAAGATGAAGATGAAATGGTACTTGTTTGTGGCAAGGAAACTGTTTACAACACAATCGGACTTATCGGTATTGCTGAAATGTTAGCAGAAGGAATTAAGTATGCGTCAAATGATGACATTGCACATCTTGCATATAAGGGGGTGGGGATATGAATTACGATTTCTTTAGTGATATGAGATTTGAACAGGTCTACACGGAGTATAAACGCAAAGGGTGGACTTACACAGTAATAATTGGTGCTTTACTAATCTTGCTAATAATGCTATAATACAGTTACGGTATATCGTTAAGATATACCGTAATTCATTTTTGTAGAAAGGACACAGATATGGAGAAGTTAAATGAACATCAGACACAAGTGGCAGATGTGTTGCAGAAGTGTCGTACTATCACTTGGGATAGCGAAGTTGACGGTACTACGGTTCATCACAATGTTGAGTTGTACCCGTCTGATAAGAACGCACTTGTCACAGAGTTATTTATGGGGTATCACGGCAACCGTGTATGCGACTGTATGTTCCTTAACTATGTTAAGGGTGCTATGACCGCAACGGACTTTGCTAACATTCTGAAACTGAAACTCACAGACAGGTGGAAGCACTATCTTGGTATCAAACTTGCCGAGTATAACCCTATTTGGAATGTGGACGGTACAGAAGTTCATACTGTTACTACACAGTACGGTAAGGTTACAGTAAGCGTTGACGGTGAACTGAATACCACTACCCACGGCAATGATACTACCGAAACTACCTACGGTAAAGAGAACACTTCCGAGCAGATTACGGACGGTCATCAGAATACCACTTATGGTAAGACTGATACTTCCGAGCAGTTGGAGAACGGTTCACAGAGTACTACCTACGGTAAGACCAATACTACCGAGCAGTTGACTGACGGACATCAGAACACAACTCACGGTGAGAGCATTGGTACTACTCACGGTGAAAGTATTGGTACTACTCACGGTATGACAACTATTGATAAACAGGTAGTTGCGGGTACTGATACAGCACAGCGTAGTGCTTTCAATGCGGGGCTTGTAGACGATACAAAGCACACTATCAATGACGGTACTTCTACCCACGCTATAACGGGTACTGACACAGAAGCACACAGCGGTACTGACAACGAAGTACACAGCGGTACTACTAACATCAGTACAAGTAATGGTAAGACTAAAGACACCGAAGGTGGTTCTGATAGTGTATCAATCAGTCAAGGTAAGATTAAAGATACTTTGAGTGGTACAGACCAAACCGCTATCAGCAAAGGTAAGGTTAAGGACACCGAAGGTGGTTCTGATAGTGTCACAAACACATACGGTGATGTAACTACAACGAACAAGGGTGAGAACCTTGAAGCAAATACAGGTGTAGATGTTGTTACAGACAAGTTGGTTCGTGGGGGCAACATAGGCATTACTATGACACAGCAGTTACTTACCGCAGAGAACGATTTTTGGTCACAATTTGATTTCTTCGAGAAGTGGTTTAAGGATATTGCCAAAGAAATGTCATTGCCCTTCTACGAATAAGGGGGTGCGATTATGGCGGTTTTAGACCCTACACAGACCTATACAGACGGGCAGAAGGTGTACTTCAAGGCAGAGCCACCCACAAAGTACAATCCTACTTTTCATACAATACAGGCGGGGCAGTTAGGTACTACTGACCCCGTTTTACCCGAAGAAGGCATTGTAATGATGTCGGGCAATCCGTGGACATCGCCTTATGCCATTTATATGAAGGGTGTTACATCTTCTACACCTATCAATATCAACGGCAGAACAATACCTTTAACGAACACACCGTTTGATTTTAGCCAAGTGTTCAAGGCGGGTTGGGGTTACTTACAGAGTATGGTAGATGTCACCCGTATCACAGAAGCGAGATATGCTGTAAGTGATTACATCGGTAAGTTTAACACACTTCCTACCGACCCGTATTACGGCTATAAAATCAAATGTCCCCCTGTATGGTTCGGAGAATATTGGAATAGCAGTCACCCTACATTTGGTATCAGAGTATATGCGGTTGCAAATATGATACAGGCTTCGGGCGGTGGTGACTTTATCTATGAAGACCTTAATGGTATGACAGACAAGTTGACAGCGGTATGTTTTGACCGTGTTGACGCAAACGACCACCTTAAAGGCAGATATTACTTTTGGTGCTTCTACAATCCAAGCACAGGTAAAATAGTAAAGAGTATCAGATGGAAGGGCGGTACAATGTACGATAGCCCATTAGATGACGGAGGTGACCCTATGGGTTGGGCAGATTTACCAAGTGAAGATTTTTTGAAAACAGGTATGTGTAGAGCGTATGTATTTGACGGTTCTCAATCTTCAATACACGCCCTTAACAGTTTGTCGGCTTACTTATGGAGTGGTAATATAGCGGGTGCTTTGGATAACATCGTAGCAGACCCTATGGACTGTATAATCGCTTTGAACCGTATGCCGTCTTACAAGCACATTTCAAAAGGAAGTACCGTTAATTTGGTCTTAGGCAACTTGACAGTTCCCAAATATGATGATGTAATGGTTGATGAAACGGCTACATTTTTAGGTAGTGAGTGGTACACAGTTGATTGTGGTTCTATCACAGTCCCCGCTGTCCACGGCAACTATCTTGATTATGAGCCGTACACACAGGTTGACCTTTTCTTACCATATATCGGTATGGTAAAGATTTCACCTAAAGATATAGTAGGAAAGTCGATTTACATAAGATATAACATTGATACCCTTACAGGACAATGTTGTTGCCAAATCGGTGATGACAACGAAGGTACACACATCTTGTACTCATACAATGGCAACTGTCTTACACAGTTCCCTGTATCGGGTGCTAACTACTCTAACATCGTGAGTGGTGCTTTCTCACTTGTAGGCGGTGCAATGGCAACAGCGGGTGCAAAGGCAGTCGAGAGTGCTATTGGCGGTGCGAGTGGTGCTGTACAGGGCGGTTTATCAATGTTTGAGAGTGATGTACAAAGGGGTGGTTCTATCTCTTGTACAGCGGGTGCTTTGGGTGGTGACGCACCTTACGCTATCGTAACAACCCGTATGCCCATTGTAGACGCTAACTACAATACCTATGTAGGACAGCCCTATTTTAAGGCTTCTACGCTGTCTTCATTGTCGGGCTTCACTATTGTTGAACAGGTACAATTAGGTGGTGTTGTTGCCACACAGGGCGAGTTAGACGAGATTGAAACTCTTTTGAAAGGTGGTGTAATCTTATGAGTATGACAATCACATTCGGTACTACAAGTGACCCGAAGAATAAGTTGAATAAGACTTATACTTCTTCCGTGTCACTTACGGGTAATCTTAAAGATGATACATCAGTTGTTGACCCTATTATACTTGTCAATGCTTCGCTTGCTACTCTTGCGGGTTGTAACTATATGTACATCGCTTCGTTCGGTAGATATTACTACATTACCGATGTTGTGAGCAAGGGTGCTAACCTTGTTGAAGTACACGGGCATTGTGATGTACTCAAATCATACAATACCCAAATAAGGGGTTGTACGGGCTATGTGAGCCGTCAAGCGAGT
>Ga0116183_1004816_pt1 | contig 13081 bp, 9 predicted proteins | sample AD_UKC078_MetaG_FD_89753 | JGI IMG/M metagenome (GOLD analysis project Ga0116183, IMG submission 89753) | Active sludge microbial communities of municipal wastewater-treating anaerobic digesters from USA - AD_UKC078_MetaG | ecosystem: Engineered > Bioreactor > Anaerobic > Digestate | place: USA... | reverse complement strand
GTTGAAGATGTAGCCGTTGTTCCAGTAGAGGTCGGTGACCTGGCTCACCTCCTGCTGTACCCGCGAAAGGTCAAGCGGTGCGCCCGCCTTCATCGTCACCAAGGCGGCGAACTGCTCGTCGCTGAAGACGGTGTTGCCCTCCACGGTGATGGAGCCGAAGAACCACGCCTCCCCCTCATCGATGACGTAGGTGAGATTGAGGCGTTCGTACTTCTCGTCCTCGCCGCTGATATCCTCGCTCCTGACCTCAGTCACCGTGGCATCGATGTACCCCTTGCTCTGGTAGTAGGAGATGATCTTCTCCTTGTCGCTCTCAATGGTGAGCGGGTTGTAGTAGCCGCTGTTGAAGTAGCTGACTTTCTTGCTGGAGAGTTGCTTGGCCAGGAGCTCGGAGGAGACGCTGGCATTACCCTCGAAGGTGATCGCCCCGATCCGCTTCTGCCTCCCCTCATCTATGAGGAATGAGAGGGAGGCGGTATTTGCCTCCTCATTGACGGTGCTCTCGCTCTCGATCTTGGCATCGGCGTACCCCTTCTCCCGATAGAGGGAGAGGACGGCTGCCTTGGAGACGGCGACCGCCTGGTCATCGAGGAATTTCCCCTCCCCGGAGATGATGGCGGCATTGATGTCCTTGGTCTTGACCCCGCTGTTGCCCTCAATTGTCATGCTGGTGATGAACGGCAGCTCATAGAAGGTGAAATCGATGGCCAGCTCGTTCTCCCCCTCCCCGGTGCGGTTCGCATCGGCCAGGAAGTAGAGAAAGCTGTCCAGGTCGTAGAGCCGTGACTGCAGCTCTCCGAAAAGCTCATCGGAGAAGGGTTTGCCGACATACTCATACTGCAGGTCAAGGATCGTGCTCTCCTTGACGTGCTGGAGGTTGTGGTTGGTGAATTGAGCGATGCGCTTGCCATAGTACCACGGCTCGTTATCGGCCCCGCTTACCACGGCCATGGCCACGGCAAGGACTACAAGGATGGACAATAGAATGCGGCGCGTCTCTCTCTTCATGATGGAATCCCCTTCTGTACCACTAACGAAGCACGATTCGTTTGGTTACACTAAATCCCATGGTATCCAAAATATTGGTGAAGGACAACTCTCGTGGTTGGGTGAAAAACGACACGGTGGAGAGTGGATTCTCCCAGTCAAGCGAGAGTTCGACGTCTATGGAAAGGTCCGGTGAGAGGAACGAGGTGGTCACCTTGGAGCGCTCCATGGCGCTGAGGTGGACCAACGCCTGGAGGAAGAAGTTGGTGCCGATATACTTGCCCATGAAGATCGAGGTGTTGTGCAGGTAGCGGGCGATCGGGGAGAGCGAGCCCATCAGGCCGGTGATCGGCAGTGCATCAAAGAGGATGTTCTGGACGATGTTGGAGCGGATCGAGAACATGTCCAGGCCGAGCGAGATGCGGATCGCCTCGGTCAGGAGGGCGGTCTGTGTGACCTCGAGCAGGCCGAGGCGCTCGGCGACATCGGTAGCTGCCGCAGCGAGGCTTGCCACGCTGTAGAGCCCGATCTCCCCGTAGGCTCCGGTGGGGAGGATCGACTGGCCGAGGATCTCCATGATCTCGTTGACCTCCTTGGCCGGGATCGACTCGAACTGCGGGTTGAGGGCGGTGAGGGTCGAGTCCCGGAGCACCAGGAAGATATCGATGCGGTTGCCCGAGCTATCGAAGTCGGTGACCTTTGCCCTGAGGTTGATCAGGGGGGTGATGGCCTTCTCCCCGCTGAGGGCATCGGTGTGGAGGACCATCGACCCCTCGGTTATGAAGAAGTTCTTCTGGAAGTAGTAGATTTCGCCGCTGCGGAAGGCGAAGACCCCGTCGATTTCAAACTCATTGGTGACATGATCGTAGGTGAAGCTGAACTCCTGGTTCTCCGTCAGCGTCGCCTTGATAAAGGGGGTGGGCGTATTGGGGTAGAAGAAACTCACCCCCTTTGCAGTGGTGACGTTGAAGGTGGTCGAGGTCATGTAGGCCGGAACATACCAGTCGGGCAGCCCCTTGATGCCAAGGGTCATGGTCGTGTCACTGATGGTGACATCCCCATCAAGCCACGTCTGGAATCCGATGCCGAAGAGGTTGAAGGTCCCGATGGCGTACCCCCGGAAATCCGCCTCGAAACCGGCCATCGGGATCCAGACGTAGACCGGGTCGGAGAGGTCGTTGGCATGGATCTCGTAGTTGAGCAGGCTCAGGCCATCGAAGTGTGCCGAGAGGTCCCCGTATCCGTGGACGGTCTTGTTCGTCTTGGTGTTGGTTGAGAAGAACGGGACGCGTCCGGTGGTCGCACGACTGCCATCGATGGTGATGGAGGCCCCCTTCATGTGGATCAGGTCATCGGGGAGCCAGAAGACGAACATCTCGGTTGCATCGACATTAAGCTGGCCATAGGGGCGGATGGCCTCCCGGCTGCCGCCGAGGAAGATCTCCCCCTCCCCGATGCCGCTGTGAAAGAGGAAGACCGGTTTGAGGAAGGTGCGGTTGAGCATCTCCAGCGGCAGATAGAGGTCGGTCAGCACAATGCCGAAGTCAGCGGCCCCCACGCTTCCATGGGCGTTGAGACCGATGCCGAACTCGGGTAGGAGGCGAAGGCTGATATGGGCGTTCGTCGTGTCATAGGCAAGGGAGAGGAGCTCGCTCTCGGCCGAGATCATCCCCTCCTCCCAGAGGAGGGCGTAGGTGCCGTCTGCAATGCCGCCCTCCCCGAGGAGCACGATGTCATCGAGGCTGAGTGTCGCCTCGAGGCGCCGGTCCAAGAGCCCTATGTTCTCCTTTGCAAGCTCAAAGAAGGTCTCCACGCCCGGGAGGGGAAGGGTGAAGGCGAGGCTGATGTGGGAGGGCTGGTCCTTGTATGAGAGGTGGCGAATATGGTCAAGGTTGGCAATGATTGAGAGCGTTCCATCGGCAAAGCGCAGCTGGTCGGCAGTGATGGAGAGCTCTCCCTTGGTGTAGCGGGTGTCGAAGAACTCGAAGGAGCGCTCACCGAGGGTAAAGGATGTGGAGATGCCGGTATGCCCATCACCATAGCTGACCATCCCATCGAGGCTGACCGCACTGGCAAGGTCGGTGGTCCCCACCACAGAGAGTGAGAGCAGCGACTCTCCCCCATCGGTCAGCTGTCCAATGGGGAAATCGGCTATAAGGGCGGCCACCTCGATCTCACTCGTGCTCGATGAGAGGCTGATCTTGAGGAGATCATCCAATTTCAAGGTTGCCGTGTAGGGAGCGAGAAAGGAGGATGAGCGCAGGCGTGCAAGGTCAGCGCCCTGATAGGAGAGCGAACCGGTATGGCTGACCCCATCAGAGGCGATGGTGAACGAAGGGATCGAGATCTCGTTGCTCCGGGCCCTGAAGGGTGAGGAGAGGTCATAGCGATGGCCCTTGAGCGTGATATTCTCCAGGGACAGGTCACTGGAGTCGATCGACCAATCGGTCAGGCTTGAGAAGAAGGCATTGACCGTCCCGCTGAAGGCGGCGGTGCTGCCGGGCAGCGAGAAGTGGCTCCCCCTCACCTCCAGGCTCTGGGGAGGGGCCAGGCTTGCCTTGAGGTCCAGGTGCTCCTCCTGCTTGACGGAGAGGGCCAGGGTATCGGTTGCCAGGTCGAAGGTGAAGGGGGTGTGGTCATCGCCGAAGGTGAGCAACGCCTCGCCGGCGATGGTCTTCGAGGTGCGCTTGCCCACCTCACCATCGATGGTGATGATGGGCTCGAGAATGGTACGGAGGGAGAACTCATAGCCGGCCGGCGGCCGGTCGACCATCTCGGCCTTTGCCAAGAGCTGTCCGTCATCGGTGCGGTAGAGTGAGAGCTCGCCGCGTGGCAGCCAGTAGTTGAGCTCGGTCTCACCGGTGAAGGCAAGGCGGTACCCACTGGTGGCAAGGGTCAGCGAGCTGACCGAGAGCTTCTCCCCTTCAAGGGAGCCGAGGATTGTCATACCGGCGTCGATGGAGGTCTTGCCGATGGCCGCATCGATGAGGGCGAGTTCGGTGGAGATACGCCCGGACCGCTCCCCGCCCCCCTCCTGCCCGTTGAAGGAGATGTTCCCGCTGAGGGTGGTCTGCTCCTCAAGGTATGGCTTGAGGTACTGGGCCCGTGATTCCACGAAGGGGGCAAAGGTTTGTGCCCTCAGTTCGGTGAGCCGGCCGTTGACTATGAGGGCGCTCTCCTCGCCTCCCCGGTTGTAGAGGGCCGAGAGGCTCGCCTGCTCTCTGATGCTGAGATCTGCCTGCAGCTGCGCTTCGCGGTCACGCCCCTGGTACGAGAGGAGGAGGTCAAAGGGGGATGCAATCTGGGTGGTCTCCACCTCGTGGAGGGCGAGCGTGGCGGTGATGGCACCCTCGGGAATCTGGTATCCAAGCGATGCCGAGAGCGGCGCCTCGAGCACGCCGAAGTCATGGGGTAGCGTGAGGCTGAGGTCTCCTGACGCATTGACCTTGATGTCCCGGCTTTCAAGATCCAGGGAGAGGAGGGAGAGGGTCAGGCCCTCGAGTGCCACCTTCTGCTCCCAATCCACGCTCTGGAGGGTGACCTCCCCCCAGATCGGGCCGGAGCCATCGTAGGTGAAGTGGGCGCCCAGGGTGTGGGCCTGCAGGGTGCCCAAGGTGTCTAAGGAGACGGAGAAGGCCTCCCCGCTCCTGCTGGCAAGCGCCAGGCTGTGGCGGCCCATCCCCTCATCGAGCAGCCCGCTGATCGTGGTCGTCGGTATGCTGGCCCGATAGGAGGCGACTTGGGCATCAAGGCCGTCGACCGAGAGGGTGTAGTCGACCGGCTGTCCCGCTTCCATGCGCAGGCGTGCGACGACCTGTGGACTCTTCAGGGCGAGGTCTGCAGCGGCAAGGTCGACATCGTGGGCGGAGAGGGAGAGCTCGCTGTTCTCTTGGTAGGCTGCGATGATGAGGGTGGCATCCACCCTCCCCTCGCTGTTTTCAAGCGTTCCCTGTGCCGCCTCGAGGCCCACCCTCCCATCCTTGTCGAGGCCAAAGCGCAGGTCGTCGAAGGCGCCGTGCAGGCCGCCTGTCGAGATGAGCGCCCTACGCGCATCACCGGCGAGCGTCGTACCCGAGATGCCATGGTCCATATGGAGGGAGAAGGTCGCATCCGAGAGGCTGATATCGCTTTCCGGCAGGGTGAGCGCAAATGATGCATCCGAGACATTGATATGGAGGTCAAGGCGGTTGAGCACCCTGGCCAAAGCTGATGGGGAGTGTCCGTCCCCTGATGCAGCCAGGATCGACAGGTCGGTGTGTACATCGGAGGAGAGGCCGTCAATCTCCATGTGGAGCTCACCTGAGCCGGTGGCCCAGGCAAGCGCGATGCGCCCGAGGCCCCCGTTGATGCGCACCTCATCGATGTGGGCGATCTGCTGCTCCCTGAGGGAGATGGTGATGTCATAGATCGTGAGCACCTTCAGGTAGTTGCGCCCGACATGGTCGACAGTGATCTTGAGATCTCCGTCACCCTCCAGGCGCTCCATGACCGTCATCGCCAGGACGTGGGAGGGATTGGTCATGCCGACATTGGCAATCCCCCACCCGATGACGACGGCACAGCAGAGGAGAACGAGGGTGGAGACGACGATGTCTTTGGTCGTAGTATGAAATCTCACGTTGGCTTAGTATAGCCCAATCTCACCCCCTTGGGCACCACTTTGTCATTTACCTTGTCGGTATTTTATCGTACATTTGGACCGAGGAGTGACCAATGGCAACCGTGTTGAAGAATTTTATTGTCTTTGAGGGTCTGGATGGAGCGGGAACCACCACCCAGATGCAACTGCTGGCCGAAGCGTGCGACAAGAGGAACCGAGCATGCAAGGCGACCTTTGAACCGACCGACAAACCCCTGGGGCGGCTGGTCCGGTCGATCCTGAAGAAACAGATCGTCACCACCCCCCTCGCCCTTGCCATGCTCTATGCAGCAGACCGCGAAGACCACCTCCACAACCCCATCTACGGCCTGGTCGCCGAACTGGAGGCGGGCAAGATGGTCATCAGCGACCGCTACCTCTACTCATCGCTCGCCTATCAGAGCGTGGAGTGTGAATTCGAGCGTGTCGCCGCCCTCAATGACTTTCCCAGTCCCGAGTATATCTTCTTCATCGACACGCCCATCGAGGAGTGCATCAGGCGCATCAACGGCCGTGATGCGGAAGTCGAGCTCTTTGAGCGCGCCGAATTCCTTGCGCTGGTGAAGGAGAACTACGAGCGGATCTTCGCTTCCCTTGACGAGGGGGTGAACCTCGTCCGCCTTGACGGCACCCTCCCCAAGGAGGAGATCGCCCGACAGGTGCGTGAGATCCTCATCAGCGAATGAACATCGCGTCCCCGTAGCTGAAGAAGCGGTAGGAGTCCGCTACCGCATGGCGGTACGCCTCCTTGATCGCATCACGGCCGGCAAAGGCGCTGACGAGTACCACCAGCGTCGATTCCGGGGTATGGAAGTTGGTCAGGAGCTGGTCGACTACCGAGAAGGTGAAACCGGGGGTTATGAAGAGGTTGGTGCGCCCGCTTCCCGGCACCAGGCGTTTGCCCTCCCTGTCCCAGGCGCTCTCCAGTGTGCGGACGCTGGTCGTCCCCACCGCTACCACCGGTCTCCCCTCCCCCTTGGCACGGCTGATCGCCGCAGCACACGCCTGGGATACCTCATACCGCTCCCAGTGCATCTGGTGCTCCTCGAGCGTCTCTGTTCGTACCGGCAGGAAGGTGCCCGGCCCGACGTGGAGGGTGACCTCGCAGATCTCGATACCCCGCGCCTTGATGGCATCGAGGATCGCTCTGGTGAAGTGGAGGCCTGCCGTCGGGCTTGCTACCGACCCCTCGCTCTTGGCGTAGATGGTCTGGTAGCGCGTCTCATCGCTGAGCGTATCCTCCCGCTTGATGTACGGGGGCAGCGGCACGTGGCCGATGGCTGCAAAGAAGGTCTCATCGATGGCACTGTCAAAGCGGAGAGTGCGCGTCCCGTCTTCATGGGTCGCGACGATGGTCGCCTCCCACACCTGGAGGTCGTCATCACTGGCAAACCGGTAGCGCTTTCCCACCCGTTGCTTCTTTGCCTTGGTGGTCATCACCAGCCAGCTGTGGTCGAGCAGCTCCTCGAGGAAGAGGAACTCGACGAGGGAGCCTGTGTCGCTCACCCCATAAACACGTGCCTTGCGCACCTTTGAGTTGTTGACCACCAACAGCGATCCCTCATCGAGGTAGCGCGGAAAAGAGGCCATCATCTCGTCCGTGATGGCCCCGCTCTTCCGGTCGAGCACCAAGAGCCGCTCATCACCGCGCCTCTGGGCAGGGTACTGGGCGATCAGGTGCTCGGGAAGGTCAAAAGAGAATTCCTTGATTGTCATCGAGATTCCTTGTACAGGGGATATTGAGCAGGTCATAGGCAAGCTTGGTCGTCATCCTGCCGCGTGGGGTCCGCTTGAGGTACCCCTTCTGGATCAAGTATGGCTCATAGAAGTCCTCAAGGCTCTCGATCGCCTCCCCCACCGAGATGGAGAGGGTCTCCGCCCCGACCGGGCCACCGTCGTAGAACTCGATGATCGTCCTGAGGATATTGCGGTCCTGCCGCTCGAGGCCCTGCTCGTCGATGCCGAGCCGCCCGAGGCCGAAGTCGACGACATCGACGGTGATGTGGCCATCACCCATGATCGAGGCGAAGTCACGCAGGCGCCTGAGGAGGCGGTTGGCTATGCGTGGCGTGCCGCGGCTGCAGCGTGCCAGGGTGGCGATGGCATCCTCCTCGATCTCGACCTCCATGATGGCGGCGCTGCGCTTGATGATCTGGCTCAGCTCCTCCTCATTGTAGAACTCGATGTGGGCGGTGATGCCGAAGCGTGAGGCGAGCGGGCTTGAGACGCTGCCGGCCTTGGTCGTCGCCCCGACGAGGGTGAAGCGAGGCAGGGGGACGCGCATCGTGCGGGCCGCAGGCCCCTGGCCGATGACCCAGTCGATCTCAAAGTCCTCCATGGCGATGTAGAGCATCTCCTCGAGGGCGGGCTTGAGGCGGTGGATCTCATCGATGAAGAAGACCGACCCCTCGGTGACGTTGGTGAGAATGCCGGCAAGGTCCTTCGGTTTGTCGAGGGCCGGCGCACTGGTCATGCGGATCTCCGCCTCCATCTCGTTGGCGATGATCGAGGCGAGGGTCGTCTTCCCGAGGCCCGGCGGACCGATGAGGAAGGTGTGGTCGAGTGCCTCCCCGCGCTGTCGCGCGGCCTTGATGAAGACAGCGAGGTTCTCCTTGAGGCGGGCCTGGCCCTGAAAATCTGCAAGGAGCTTGGGCCTCAGGATATTCTCCTGGCGGTCCCCCTCGCTCTGGAAGGAGGTAGAGACGATCGAACTCTCCAATAGGCTGTCCAGGGTGTCTTTTGTATCGTCCACACGCATCTCCTACGCCAACAATTTGATCGCCTGGCGGAAGAGCAGTTCCTCGGCTTCGTGGTGTCCAAGGGTTGCTATCTTCTCCTTGTACACCTCTGTCTGCTCATCGATGAGCTGCTCGACCCGGCGCCGGTCGTAGCCCATATCCACCAAGGCATCGGTGATATCGTTCCATTTGGAGCGCTGTGTGCTCTCCCGTCTCCTGCCGACGCTCTCCTCCTCATCGAGGACGAGGACATTGCGCAGGGCGAGGATCATCTTCTGCCCGGTCTTGGGCCCGATGCCCGGAATCGAGGAGAGCAGCTTCACGTTGCCGCTGTCCAGCGCCTCGATGAGGTTGCGCACGGAGATGCCTCCCAGGATCTTCAACGCCTGCTTGACGCCGATGCCGCTGACCGTCTGCAGCTGCAGGAATGCCTCACGCTCCCCGTGGTCGAGGAATCCGATCAACGTCATCGAATCGTCCCGGTGGATCAGGACGGTGAGGAGGCGTACCCCGAGGCGCTGCTCGCCGACCAGGTTGCTCAGCTTGCTTGCCGTCTGTGCCGTGATCGAAAGGGCATACTCGATATGCCCCGCGCGAATGATCACCTCACTCTCTGTCAGTTGGATGATATCCCCGATGACTGCGTTGATCATAGGCCGTGTATCCTTGCGTTGGTGGAGTCGTGGACGGCAAGACAGATCGCGGCGGAGAGGGCATCGGCGGCGTGGTCGGGCTTCGGGATCGATTCGAAGCCGAGGATCAGGCGTACCATCTCCTGGACCTGCTTCTTCTGCGCAGCCCCGTAGCCGGTGACCGCGGTCTTGATCGTGACCGGGCTGAAGAGGCGGACCTCTATGCCCTGGGTAGCCAGCTGGTGGATGCACGCCCCGATGACCTTGGCCACCGGGATGGCGCTGGAGATATTCTTGGCAAAGAAGATATCCTCCATCCCACAGATCTCGACGGTGTGATCACGGGCAACCTGGCCAACCATCGTCGCGATGCGATGGATACGCTCGGTATCGCTGAGCGAGGTCGCCGTCTTGATGACACCAAAAGAGACAGGCCGGCTTTGTTGCCCATTGGAATCAACAACGCCCCAGCCTGTCTGTGCAATCCCTGGATCTATACCGAGGATTCTCATCGCTCTTATTCGTCTTCCTCTTCGAAGTCATCGGGCAGCTCAAGGTTTGACGAGACTTGCTGCACGTCATCGAGCTCCTCGAGGCGGTCGATGATCTTGAGCACCTTGCGTGCCTTCTCGGTCTCGAGGAGGACCGTCTGGTCGGCAACCTTCTCGACCTCGGCGCTCATCTGCTCGAAGCCCGCCGCCTGCATCGCCTCCAGGACCGAGGCGAAGTCCGAGGGTGCCGTGGTGACCTCGATGATCCCATCCTCGCTCACCACATCGTCAGCCCCGTTCTCCAGGGCGACCTCGAAGATCTCCTCCTCGGAGTACGTCTCGCTGTCGTAGGTGATGATTCCCTTGGTCTGGAACATGTAGGAGACACAGCCGGTCGCGCCGAGGGTGCCGCCGCCCTTGGTCAGTGCGGCGCGCACATCGCTTGCGGTGCGGTTCTTGTTGTCGGTGAGGGTGTCGATGATGAGGGCGACACCGCCGGGGGCATAGCCCTCGTAGGTAAGCTCATAGAAGGTGGCGCTGTCCATCTCCCCCGAACCCTTCTTGATGGCCCGGTCGATGTTGTCCTTGGGCATGTTCTCTGCCCGCGCCTTGATGATGGCGGTCCTCAGGCGGGCGTTGGATTCGGGGTCGGCCCCGCCCATCTTTGCCGCTACGCTGATTTCCTTGATGAGTTTGGTGAACTTCTGCCCGCGCTTGGCGTCAGCAGCTCCCTTTTTGTGTTTGATCGTTGCCCATTTGCTATGGCCAGACATGCGTTAACCTCTTATTGTAGTATAGGATGAGTGCCTGTAATTGACTGCTCTTACGCTATCACAACCACTAGGAGCGGTCAAGGCTTTGTGGAATTTCCATCACGAGCCGCACGAGGATATCGTCGCTTACCATCCACCCATCCTCTGTCAAAGAAAAGAATTGCTCGCTATTGTGATACCAATTCACGTCAAAATGTTCGATCGCGTTTCCAAACAATCGGTCGAATTCAATACCGTATCGGGAGCGGAAGCGGCCCTTGTCGATTCCCCACATGGTACGAAGGCCCATCATCAGGTACTCCTCGATTCTCTCCACAGAGGTCGTCTCCTCGCACTCGTAGCCGGAGAGTGGCTCTGCCTCTGTGTAGCGGGCAAGCGTCTGTCCCTGCTCCAGATGGATGGCCCCAAGGGTCGAGGCCGCGCCGCTTCCCAGTCCCAGGTAGTCCCCGAGCTGCCAGTAGACGGTGTTGTGGCGGCTGTAGCGCCCACCCTTGGCAAAGTTGCTGATCTCATAGTGCTCGAAGCCGCGGTCGGCCAAGCCCCTCCAGAGGGCGCGCAGGAAGCTCTCCTGCCCATCTTCGTCAAGGATATCCACCCGCCCCTCCCCGACGTCGCGGGCAAGGGCCGTCCCCTCCTCGACGGTGAGGCAGTAGAGGGAGAGGTGCTCGACATCACAGAGGGAGAGGACCTCGTCGAGGTCAAAGAGCGCCCCTGCTATGGTTTGTGACGGCAGGGCTGCCATCAAATCGATGCTGAGGTCGATGCCAAAGCGCTCGCGCGCCTCTTGGGCGAGGGCCAAAGCCCGTCTATTGGCCTCGACGGTGGCACTTCGTCCGAGGAGGCGCAAGATCTTCTGGTCCATTGTCTGGATTCCCATCGAGAGTCGGGTGACCAGATGCTTCTCAAAGAGGGGGAAGAGAGAGCGGTCGAGGCTCTCGGGATTGACCTCGATGGTCACCTCCTCCGGATCTCCCCCTTGCTGTGCAACAGTCAGGATGGCATCGAGGTTGTCACAGCCGAGGTTGGCCGGGTCCCCTCCTCCTATATAGATAGTGTGGAGCGGCCGGTGGGCAACACCGCTCTCCTCGATCTCGGCTATGAGACGTTCGGTATACGCCTCCCGGCGCCCCTGCCAGTGGGCAGCGGGCTCGGAGTAGAAGGCGCAATAGGAGCAACGGCTCTTGCACATCGGGATGTGGAGGTAGAGGGAGAGCGGGCCGTCAGGGAGGGTGAACACTACTTGTTCCCGAGGTAGGCGATCCGGGAGAGGGGCCAGAAGCGGAGGCGGACACTGCCGTTGATCCGCTTCTGTGAGACCGGGCCGAAGTAACGGCCGTCACGGCTATTGTCCCGGTTGTCCCCCAAGGGGAGGATGTGGCCGGATGGCACGTAGATGCCCCGTTCATAGGAGGCCCACGTGCCCCGCTTCTCCATGTTGGACGGGTCGAAGAGGCTCTGTGTCCGTGCCTGGCTCTCGGAGAACGCATACATGTCATCGGGGTAGTTGTCCTGGGCCACCAGGGCATAGTCATTCCTCAGGTAGGAGGGAACACTCTGCAGGTCGATCCCCTCATCCTGGTAGCCGAAGAGGGAGCCCCAGGCCCGGATGCCGCTGTAGAGCTTGTCATCGACGCTGCGGTGGGGTCCATCGACGAGGGAGAGGGAGGAGCGGAAGGTCTCCTCCTCGATCCACTGCTCCATGCCGGCGGGACGGATGAGGACCTTGCCGTTGACAAAGCGGATCGTCTCGCCCGGAAGGCCGACGGACCGCTTGACGTAGAGGCGCTCGGCCATCGTGCCATCATCCTTGCGGTCGATGTTCACCAGGCTGAAGGTCCCCATGTAGATGATCTGGGAGAGGATATCGAAGAGCGGTCCACGACTGGTGTACTCAGGGTTGTAGAAGGTGATGATCTGGTCACGAGCAACCTGGCGGTTCGAGCTGGCAACCTTGGGGCCCCCGGGGTAGACCTCGATGCCGTAGATGGTCTTGGAGACGAAGACCCGGTCACCCACATTGAGGGTCGAAACCATCGATGGGGAGGGGATGACGAAGAGCTGGAAGAGGTACTGGTTGATCAAGAGCACCGCAAAGACGGCGAAGACGAGGGCATCGACCCACCCCTTCACCTCCCCCATGAAGGTCCGCTTGGGTTTTGAGGTGGCTGCAAGGAGGCGGGCTGCCTTGCGCCTGGTGAGGATCCGAACTGTCTTTTGTTCAATGAAATCGAGGAGCCGCTGCATGGCTAGACGCTATCACAATCACCTTCAGTTGACAAGCTAGGAAGAGAAAGCTACCTTACACTCATGAAGAAGCGTATCGATCTCCCTCAGGTAAGCGACGTCACCCTGCCTGAGGTTTTTCATCTCAGGCCCGGCGTCTGGATTCTCATCATCCTCGCCATCCTCATCATCGTCCTCTTCTTCCTCATCGCCCTGCTGCCCGGCATCATCAAGGGCGGGCGGTACGTCACCTTCACTGCCCCGCTCTCCGAGAGCGGCATCATCCTCGACGGTACCTACCTGGGCTCCAGCGACCACCAGTACTTCATCACCAGCGGAGAGCACACCGTCACCGTGGTAAAGGGAGGCATTGAGTACGAGCAAACGACCATCCACATCGACCACCCCATCCTGCTGACCCACCTCATCCACCGGACACGGTCCATATCCATCCCAGCCCCCGCCCTCTCAAGCGATGAGGCCATGGCCATTATCCGCCACGACCTGTCGGAGATCCAGAAGGCAAGCGCCATCCTCGAGTGGACGATGGTTACCCGCTACGCCCCCCTCTACCAGAATCTGGCCCAGGACCTCACCG
>Ga0116183_1004815_pt1 | contig 13081 bp, 8 predicted proteins | sample AD_UKC078_MetaG_FD_89753 | JGI IMG/M metagenome (GOLD analysis project Ga0116183, IMG submission 89753) | Active sludge microbial communities of municipal wastewater-treating anaerobic digesters from USA - AD_UKC078_MetaG | ecosystem: Engineered > Bioreactor > Anaerobic > Digestate | place: USA... | reverse complement strand
TTTATTACGTATATAAATGAGTTACAGGGCATAATAGAAATCGGCTCATTATCGCACAAAAAGAGCTCATATCGTATCAAATGAATTTAAAACGTATCGTATTATTATCAAATATTTTTAGCTCATATCGTATCATTTTTTAAATATAGTTGTATCTTTGATTCATGGAAAATAAAGTTTACATATTTAAAATTGACATCAACTGGGATCTAATTGGGTTGATTAGTAAGATAGACAGATTTGATGCATCATGGTCTTCCATAGAAAAAAGAGAAGGTCAAAGTTTACAACAACTTAAAAGTATATCAACTGTAAGAAGTGTTGGAGCTTCAACGAGAATGGAAGGCTCTAAAATGAGTGATGCAGAAGTTGATGTTCTTCTTAAAAATATTGATATAACAAAATTAGAGGATAGAGATTCTCAAGAAGTTGTTGGTTATTTTGATACCCTTGACATCATAACAGAATCATATCAAGATATAAACATTACCGAAAGTAGTATTAAGAATCTACATAACATCCTACTAAAACACAGTAAAAAAGACAGTTGGCATAAAGGAGATTATAAACAACACAGCAATGCCGTTGAAGCCAACTATCCTGATGGAACAAAAAGGATAATTTTTGAAACAACAGAAGCTGGGTTTCCAACTGAAGATGCCATGAGAAGTTTATTTAAATGGTATAAAACAGACAAAGAAACTCATCCACTAGTAAAATGTGCCTCCTTTTGTTATGAATTTGTTAGCATTCATCCTTTTCAAGATGGAAATGGAAGATTAAGCAGATTAATGGCGTCTTTACTATTGCTTAAAAATGGATATAAATGGATTCAATATGTAAGTTTTGAACATGAAATTGAAAGCAAAAAAGAGGAATATTACAGAGTGTTAAGAAATTGCCAATCACAAAGACCAAATGAGAATATAACTGAATGGATTAGTTTCTTCTTTAATTCACTTTTAAATATTCAGAATCAGTTACTTCAAAAACTTGAATCAAGTGGTTTGCAATCACAATTATCACCTAAAGAAAAATCAATTCTAACTTTTATAGGAAATCATTCAGGATGTAAATCAGGTGATATAGCTAAGAAACTTGACATACCAAATCCAACTGTAAAAAGGATTTTATCTAATTTAATAGAAAGAAATCTTATAGAAAAACACGGAAATGGACCTGGAACAAATTATTCACTAAAATAAATTACGCCCTGTAACAAAGCCTATATGTAATGCTCCCTCCGGTCGCAATACACATAGCCGCAAACCGTTAGCATTCATTGTAAAACCACATCGCAGACAACAAATACAAGATAAATATCATACCTTTAAACTAAATTTTTTGAATGACAGAGTAAGTGACAATAATTTATGAGTAATACAAAAATATCCATACGTTTCTTTGATGACCGCGAAGTGCGAGCGTTTTGGGATGAGCAAAACAGCAAGTGGTGGTTTAGCGTATTGGATATTGTAGCTGTACTTACTGATCAAGACGACTATGCTAAAACTCGTAATTATTGGAAATATCTTAAAGCCAAATTGAAAAAAGAAAATAATGAGTTGGTTAGTGTTACTACCCAACTGAAACTTTTAGCCAATGACGGAAAACGATATTTAACAGACATGTTGGATTACAATGGAATTATTGCCTTGGGCAAAGAATTTCCGAGTAAAAAGGCAAACAGATTTATTGAATGGTTTACATACAGTGATGAAAGTATAGACGGTAAAAGCAAGACAAAAGCGTATGCACTATTTGACAGCTCATTTATCGACAGTATAGAAGTTGGTACAACAAAAGGCTTACAACAAATTCATGCTTATTTATTTGGTGGATTATATGATTTTGCTGGACAAATAAGACAAAAAAATATTTCCAAAGGTGGTTTTCAATTTGCTGTATCACGATTTTTAGGTGAAACATTAAAGCAAATAGAAGCAATGCCGGAAACTTCATTTGACGATATAGTAAACAAATATGTTGAAATGAATATTGCTCATCCTTTTATTGAGGGTAATGGAAGAAGCACCCGAATATGGTTAGATTTGATACTAAAAAAACGTCTTAAGAAATGTGTTGACTGGAGTAAAATTAGCAAGCGAGATTACATGAATGCAATGATGTTAAGTCCAACAAATAGCAATACTTTGAAAACCCTTTTGAATAATGCGCTTACCTCTAAAATAAACGACCGCGAAATGTTTCTGAAAGGGATTGACTATTCATATTACTATGAAGAAAATGGCTAACGAAAAAAGTAAAACAATAAAAATAGAAAAACAACTAACCACCAACAAAGTGTAAATGCCATAAGGGTTTCAGAGGTTTGCGAAGGTCAGAAGTCCGCTTTAACTTTTCGTGTAGCTTGATAGGAAATCACCCGCAATCGGCAACTTTTCATACCGCCCAACCGTTAGCGTTCATTGTGACCCGTCCTCATAATTTGAATAACTGTTTATAACTTCAATCCAGGATAAATTTTGAATTAATAAAATCAAAAAATAATTTGGCTTGTATTATTATTAGTAGTAAATTACTTAATATGATAGATTTTTGTCCCTGAATCTTTTACGAGATTTGTTAGTTACTATCTAATATGGTAATTTACCATTCATTTGAAAGAGTAAAACCTGGTGACAGAAGAATTTCTAAGTGATTGCTTCTATACTTAAAATTTATTCTCTATGAACAAAGAAATATCATTGAACAATCATATAGAAATCATTTCCATGAAAATCTTAAGGATATGTTTTATTACAATGTTTTTCTTCCCGGGATGTAGAAGTGAAGATATTCCTGTTGTGACGACAGCCGAAGTAACTGCCGTTATGCAGACATCTGCAACATGCGGAGGGGAAGTTATTTCCCGGGGAGACGCTGAAGTGACATCAAGGGGTATATATCTGGGCAAATCCGATGATCAGATAATAGTTGATACTATAACAGTTGAAAGCACAGGAATCGGTAGTTTTACAAGTGAACTGACAGGCCTTGATGCGGGAACCGATTATTTTGTTAATGCTTATGCGACGAATCTTTATGGTACAGGTTTAGGCGATACTGTATCATTCACTACAGAGCCGGCAACATTACCTGTAGTTTATACATATCCTTATTTGCCAGTCTCTCAGACTTCGGCTACTTTAAATGGTTATATATCTTCTGATGGAGAATCCGAAATTATTGAATATGGCTTCTGCTGGAGTACTTCAGAAAATCCGACATTATCTGATAATTGTGTAATAGTCGAATCGAACAATCACGGAAAATTTTTTAAAACAATAACAAATCTTGAACCGAATATAACATATTTTACAAGGTCTTTTGCAAGAAATTTGGTTGGAATAGGATATGGAAATCCTGAATGGTTTACAACCTGTTCAGAAGATCTGGATACAAGTATAACAGGCACCTGGCTGAATGTGGAAGATCCTGATTGCGGCCTGTATTTTCCAAGTCAGGTAACAAATATAAAGGTGATTACTTCTGATTCTACATTTTATGAATATTATAATGATCAGCTTAGTTTTTCTTCACCATTTACTATTGAGCCTAGGAGTAATGATTTCTATAGGATATATTTTAGCAGTTCAGAAGCACGATATCCATATTATGATTATAGATTATTAGATTGTAATAACATCCAGATTATGAATCCATTTATTGACTATGCAACTGATCCTTGTGATTACTATAAACGAATTGAATAAAATCATTATAAATGGTAGTGTTATATCTTGTGTGTCTCACGACTTTGGTTCCCCATTTTTGTTTGACATCACAAGATTGTTTTTTATTTTGACTTTCTTGAATTGTTAAACATCATTTTTTGAATAACAGGATTTTTGTCAAGACTTACGATCCCGGATAGGGACTTGTGCAGCCATTAAATCCTGCAATCCTTTTTCCCTGTTTAAAAGATTGACACTTAACTTGAAAAGTTGTTCCTTTGTAAAATCATAAACGTATACAATAACACCCTCAGGCAAAAATTGCAGAAACCTTTATTACGTATATAAATGAGTTACCGGTCAGTGTAAAAAGACAGCCAACGCACATTCAAGTACATTTGGATTTGCCCGACACACAAAGCCAATCCTTCGCAAAACCAAAAGAGCTTGAATTTTCCCACCGAACGGACGACAGAACTCAAAATAAACTGTATTTTTGATGAATTAGTCCAAACAATAATGACAAAATGAATTCTTTTGGTGAATATTTGCGAAACAGACGAGAACAATTGGGACTTCCACTAAGGAAAGTTGCAGCTGAACTCGACATTGACACTTCCATCTTGAGCAAGATTGAAAGAAGTGAAAGAGTAGCTACAAAAGAAATGCTTTCGACACTGGCTAAGACTTTGGAAGTTCAGGAAAAGGAAATGGAAATTGAATTTATTAAAGCGTTTATACTATCTGACATTGGAGATTTAAAATTTTTGAAATACGGCTTGGAAGAAACGCTCAATATCATTAAAAGCCGCAAGTCAATATGAGTACAGATAATAAAATAGACCAAACAGACCTGACTTTCTTCACCAATGAAGAAGGCCATACCTTATTAAGCAGGTTTAAATCAACCTTAAAAGACACCCAACTTTTTGATGTATTGGTTGGGTATTTTAGGGCTAGCGGTTTTCATCAGCTATATGATGCACTTGAACCCGTTGAGAAAATCAGGATCCTCGTTGGGCTTAGTGTGGACAGAGACACTTATGATATGATGCAATACCATCATCAAAATGGTGTAATTGATTTTGAATCACATCAACGGACGAAAAAACGTTATCAACAAAATCTAAAAGAAGAAATTGAAAACAGTGATGAAAACGATAACCGACTTGAAATAGGAATACGCAAGTTTATTGAGTTTTTGACAACCGAATGCAAAGACCCTGTAAAGGACAAAGCATTTGACGGCAATGGAAAGAAACTTGAAATCAGGGCGTACCCATCAAAGAACATTCACGCTAAAGTTTACATTGGAAAATTCAAACCCGAAGACCGTGACTATGGCTTTGTAATAACTGGTTCAAGTAATTTTTCCGAATCGGGCCTTGTCGCAAATCGGGAATTTAATGTAGAGCTACGAAGCAAAAGTGATGTGCTCTTTGCCGAGCAACAATTCAATGCACTTTGGAAAGAATCTGTTGACATTTCAGAAGACTTTGTTGATACCATTCAAAACAAAACTTGGCTCAACGACCAAATCAAACCATACGAACTTTACCTGAAATTGATATACGAGTATTTGGAAGAAGACATCAATTTAGCTGATGAATTTGAGCCTTTCTTTCCGGATGGCTTTATGAAATTGAAATACCAAAATCAGGCTGCTATTCAGGCGAAAAAGATTCTGGAAACTTATAACGGTGTTTTTTTGGCTGACGTGGTTGGTTTGGGCAAAACCTTTATTACTGCTTTATTGCTGCAACAACTGCAAGGCAGAACCCTTGTGATCTGTCCACCTGTATTGAAAGATTATTGGAAAGATTCTCTTTTTGATTTTGGTATCAGAAGTTTTGAAATCGAATCCTTGGGTAAGCTGGAACACATCATAAAAAAAGGTTTGGAACGCTACGATTATATTGTGGTGGACGAAGCACATCGTTTCAGAAATGAAAACACCCTATCATATGCTAATTTATTAGACATCTGCCGTGGAAAGAAAGTGATTCTGGTTACGGCAACACCTTTAAACAATACCGTTGACGATATTTTCGCCCAATTAAAGCTGTTTCAAGCACCAAAAAACTCAACTATTCCGGGCATCCCAAATTTGGAAAAATACTTTTCAAATTTCAGAACACGTTTAGCCAAACTGGAAAAGACCGACCCTGAATACAAAAAACTTGTCAAAGCAATTTCCGATGATATTAAAAACAGCATTTTACGTTATGTGATGGTTCGTAGAACCCGAAAAGACATAATGACCTATTTTAAACAGGATGTGAAAATGCAGGGATTGACCTTCCCAAACTTGGATGGCCCGGAAAAAATAGTGTACAAATACGAAGGTGAGTTAGAAACCGTTTTCAAAAACACCATCAAAAAACTACAAGAGTTTACTTATGCACGATATACGCCTTTGCTGTATTACATAGGAAACAAACCCCTGAGCGAATTTGAAATGCAGCAACAACGCAACGTTGGCGGATTTATGAAAGGTATTTTGGTAAAAAGACTGGAAAGTAGTTTTTACGCTTTTCGCCGGAGTGTTGACCGTTTTATCACTTCGTATGAAAAGTTCATTGCTATGTACAAAAACGGTACTGTTTACATCAGCAAGAAAGTGGATGTGTATGACTTGATTGAAAGTGATAATGTTGAGCGCCTTGAAGAATTTGTAGAAGAAGAAAAGGCTCACAAATACGACTCCCGGGATTTCAAAAAAGAATTCATTGACAAATTAGAGTTTGACCTTGTCATTTTAAAAGTAGTAAAAAAACTGTGGCAAACTGTAAACTCCGACCCTAAATTAGAAGCATTCATTCGGGCACTAAAAACCGAAGCATCTCTGAAAAGCAACAAACTTATCATCTTCACGGAGTCTAAAGAAACAGGAGATTATATCTATGAAGCTCTGCAAGATGAATTCAAAGGCAAAGTGATGTTTTATTCCAGCACGGGCGGACGACATACCGACAAAAAAATGACTTCAAACCACACGGTTTCAAGAGACATCATTACTGCCAATTTCGATCCGAATTACAAAGAAAAAAGAGATGACCTAAGAATGCTGATTGCTACAGATGTACTGGCTGAAGGTATTAACCTGCATCGTTCCAATGTAATTATCAATTACGACTTGCCCTGGAACCCAACACGCGTATTGCAGCGTGCGGGTCGTGTAAACCGTTTGGGCAGTAAATTCCCGGATGTGTATATTTTCAACTTCTTCCCAACTTCACAATCTGACGAACATCTTGGACTGGAAGTCAACATCACCAATAAAATCCAAATGTTTCACGACATATTGGGTGAAGATGCCAAATACCTAAGTGATGGTGAAGAGTTCGGAAGCCAGGAGTTATTTGACACCTTGAATAGCAAAACCGCTTACACGGGTGAAGATGACGAAGGCGATTCTGAATTGAAATATCTGGAATTAATGCGAAAAATACGTGATGATAATCCCGATTTGTTTGAGAAAATAAAAAATTTGCCAAAAAAAGCACGTTCAGGCTTCAAAAAGGAAAATTTGGAAAATGATGCGTTGGTCACCTTCTTCCGCATTGGTAAACTCAAAAAGTTTTACATCAACCAAAAAGGAGAATCCAGTGAGATTACCTTTTTTGATGCGGTGAGAGAATTGGAATGTACACCGGATACCAAACGTGCCAAAATTCCTGACAATTACTACCATTTGTTACAAACCAACAAAACACGTTTTAAATCAGACACTACCGTGGGTGATGAACCAATTAAAGGAAGTGGCGGACGTTCAAATGCCAAATACATTGAAACCCGATTGAAAGACAAAGCTTTCAAAAACTTCAAAGGCTTTACCGATTCCAATGATGAATTTTTGAATGGGGTTCGTGAGATGTTGGCACAGGGAACCATTGCCAAGAAAACAGCCCAGTTAATCAAAACGGAATTGGAAAAAACCACTGACCCGCTTCAAATGTTGCACATTCTGGAAAAACATATCCGATATGTAGCTATTGAAGGAGCACAGAATGCCAAGAAATTTCAAAAACGTGAAGTTATCCTTTCAGGGTACTTAATCAAGTAAGCAGTATGGATAAAAGGACAGCTCAAGAACTTATCGAAAAAACATTTAACAATGCTTTCAGCGAAAAGCAGTTCACTGTCTTTGCCAAAAACCTGTTGAATGATTTTGAAGACAAGCATAATCATTATAGCGGTAACCTGATTTGGGACGATTACAAAGAGCATATTAATACCTACAAACGCATTGGCAAATATGTTGACCCCTATGGTGAAGCTTTGGATATATTGATTGTAGAAGTAAAAAGTGTTGCCAAATTGGAACGGGCAAGAACGACACTCCGTAATTTTGTTATCAAACATTTAAGCAGGTTTGAAAAAGACTATGCTTTGGTAGCTTTTTACAGTAAAGAAGATAATGGAAACGACTGGCGATTTTCTTTCATCAAATTAGAATATCGTTCTGAAATGGACGAAGAAAAAGGCAAGGTAAAAACCAAGAAAGAATTTACCCCGGCCAAACGTTATTCGTTTTTGGTGGGCAAATATGAAAAAACCCATACCGCCAAAAATCAGTTATTGCCCCTGCTGCAGAACATTTCCAACAACCCTGCCATTGAAGAATTAGAAGCCGCCTTTAGCATTGAAAAGGTTACAGATGAATTTTTTAACCAATACAAAGATCTGTACATCAAACTATATGAGCATTTTGAAAACGACAATAAGGTAAAGGCGGAATTTGAAAAAGCAGGAATTGACAATACCCGATTTACCAAAAAGCTCCTTGGACAAATCGTATTCTTATATTTCCTGCAGAAAAAGGGTTGGTTGGGTGTTGATAAGAATGAACATTGGGGAACGGGTAATAAACGATTTGTACAAGAACTTTTTGAGCAAGCACGGGATCAAAAACTCAACTTCTTTAGAGACAAGCTGCAATTTTTGTTTTATGAGGCATTGGCGAAAGAGCGTGATAATGAAAACTCTTATTACAAACGCTTCGAATGTCGCATTCCATTTTTGAACGGTGGTCTCTTTGAAGCCAATTACAATTGGCAGGAAGCCAATATCAACATTCCTGAAAACCTTTTCCGCAATGAAGAAAAAAACAAGTCGGGTGATGTAGGCACAGGTATTTTAGATGTGTTTGATCGCTACAACTTTACCATCAAGGAAGATGAACCGCTTGACAAGGAAGTAGCCGTTGATCCTGAAATGTTGGGGAAGGTGTTTGAAAATATGCTCGACATCACGGAGCGAAAAAGCAAAGGTGCGTTTTACACACCCCGTGAAATTGTGCATTATATGTGTCAGGAAAGTTTGATTCATTATTTGGATAATTCCCTGAACAACGGCGCAGACAGTTATCAGGAATTGGACTCTGACCAAACCAAACTGTTTAGCGATACCCAAACAAAAAAAGGACAAGCTAAAATTGAACTGGTACACGGCAACCAAACCCTTGTACCCAAAAAAGACATTGAACTTTTCATTCGTGAAGGACACTTTGCCTTGGAAAATGATGAACGGGTAGCCACCAGAGGCGAAACCAAAACCTATAAATACCAACTGCCCGAAAGCATCCGCAAAAATGCCGATCTGATTGACCAACAACTAAGTTGCATTAAAATTTGTGACCCTGCAATTGGTTCAGGTGCTTTTCCCGTGGGATTATTGCACGAATTGGTAAATGCAATGCTGGTGCTAAAGCCCCATTTGAGTTACAATTACCTGACCGAAAAACTGAAAGGTTTTGGTTTTACCCACCGGGAAAGCATCAGCGACAGCCGCTATATCTATCGCCTGAAACACCACATCATACAGGAGAGCATTTATGGAGTGGATATAGACAGCTCTGCCATTGACATTGCCCGCTTGCGTTTATGGCTGAGCTTGGTGGTGGACGAAGACGATCTTGACCCGATTGAAACACTGCCGAACCTGGATTATAAGATTGTGTGCGGTAACTCTTTAATTGGTTTGCCTGACGGTGCAATGCGAAACTTGCAAGTAGAAGCCGAACTGGAAAAGCTAAAAGACAAATTCTACGACATCACTGATGAAAAAGAAAAGAAAGCATTACGTAAGCAGATAAATACCAAAATAAGAGAACTCTTAGATTCTGCCGAACAGTTTGCAGGTTATAAAATTGACTTTGACTTTAAACTCTTTTTCTCAGAAGTATGGCGAGAAAAAGGCGGCTTTGATGTAGTAATTGGTAATCCGCCTTACAATGAAATCCGTGATTTAAATGAAGATGAACAGAATGATTTAAAAAAATCTCAATTTTTCAACTATGCTAAGGGTGGAAGAATAAACTTATTTCAATTTTTTTATCCACTTGGTATTTTCCTAGCAAGGCACTCTGGCGGAGTTACGTTTATCACTCAAAATTCTATACTTGCAGAAGATAGTGCAATTAATAACAGAAAGCTAATTTTTTCAGATTGTACAATTATTAAAATTGATTCCTTCCCTGAAAGGGATAATGTAGCGAAAAGAGTTTTTGAATCAGCAAAAATGAGCGTAGGTATATTATTTCTAAAGAAATCTAAAGCAGACCCTAAGCAGAATTTTGTTGTCAAAGTTCATAAAGATCGATTTCTAAATAACTTTCACGAACTTCTAATAAGCCCTTCTAAAATCTCAAAAATCTTCAGTGATAGCCTAGTAATACCAATTTCAAATCAAGAATCTCTCGAAATTCTTTTGCGTTTAAAATCATTGAATTCAAAGTGGTATCTGAATGCATCTTCTGGAGAAATAGATATGACTAAATACAGATTAAGATTTAAGTCAAGTGGTGATTATCGAGTAATAACAGGAGCCCAAGTACAACAATATTTCATAAGTGACAATCCATCACAAGGAGAAATTTCATTTTTGAATCACACTGATTTAAATACTTTGTCCAGTAATAAATTGGAAGCAATTCAAAGAAAAAAGATTGTGCTACAAAGGATTACAGGAGTAGACTCTAAAAAAAGAATTATAGCATCAATCTTGCCAGGGGGATTTCTTTGCGCTAATTCTACAAATGTGATTTTAGAGAAAAACTGCAAATTATCTATTGAAACTACATTGGCAATTCTTAACAGTGAGCTAATAAATTTTTTCTTTAAACAAACGAGCACCAACACAAATGTTACAACAACTGAATTAAATAATATACCATTTCCGTTAATTGAGCATCAACGAGATTCCGTAATAGCGACATTGGCCAAGTACTTAATTGAGTTATCTAATAGAAAAGAATCTCAAATAGTCTATTCTTATTTTGACAATCTTACTCACGCTGTTGTCTGTGAACTCTACTTCCCCGAAGAAATCAAATCAGCAGGCAAAGAAATCCTAAAGCATTTGGGAGACTTGAAACCCATTACCGATGATATGAGCGAAGAAAAGAAACTGGCCATCATACAAAGTGAGTTTGAGCGTTTGTACGACCCCAACCACCATGTTCGCTTTGCCATAGAAACGCTGGATAGTGTGGAAGAAGTTAGGATAATTAAGGAAGCTTTGAAGTAAATAGAATGCAATGAAGATTAAGAAAGTTGAAATACGGGATTACAAAGCATTCTACGGCTTAAATGAGTTTAATGTAGAAGGCAAAAACCTATTTATCTATGGTGAAAACGGAAGTGGTAAAAGTTCCTTTTACTATGCTCTGAAAGACTTTTTTCAATCTTCAACGGAAACGTTGAGCTATGATGAAACCGAAAATATTTTCTTGACCAAAGCTCAAAAAGGCAAAGGTTTTATAAAAGTTACTTTCAATCCTGACCGAAGCGGAGCAGCCAATGACAAAACCTATACGGTAAAGAAAGGATTTAAAGACACATACACCGCAGGAGACACAAGCATCCGTGATGCCATTAAGCTCAAAAGCTTCCTGACTTACAAACACCTGCTTACCATTCACCACATCAAGAGAGAAAATGAAATTGACTTGTTTGAATTACTCGTTAAAGGTGTTCTCAAGCATTTCAAGAGTATAGCTATCACAGGAACAAAAGAGATAGGCGAACTCTGGTATGATGTAGAAATAGCGATTGGCAAAGAAACCAGTCAGGCATTTAACATTACCGCCAAGAAGAAGGAAGTTGATGAAGCCTTAGACAAGTTCAATGCGGCATTCAAAAAGCTGTTTGACAGAAACAGCATTGAAAACATTATGAAATTTGCCCAAACAATCTTGGACAAATTCGGGCACAACATAGAAATTGAACTCAACTACACACAAGCTAGACCAAACACAGCCTACAACGCCATTGAACGCAACCACGTAAGAGCCAAAGTGAAATACTTGGGTAAGGAAATCCCAAAACCACACATTTTCCTGAATGAAGCAAGGCTTTCAGCCATTGCCATATCTATTTACCTAGGAATGGTGAAAAGACACGTTCAAGGCATTCCCTGTAAAGTGCTTTTCTTGGATGATATTTTTATCGGTTTGGACATTTCAAACCGTTTGCCATTGCTTAAAATTCTTGACACAGAATTTCCAAATTATCAAGTTTTCATAACTACTTATGACAAGCCTTGGTATGAGTTTGTAAAATCAACATACTTAGACGGCAACAACGCTTGGAAGAGTTTTGAATTTTATGCCCGAAGGTCAAGAAAAGGATTTGAAATACCTATCGTAAGAGAGAACAAATCAAACTCACACATTCAAAACTATATTGATAAAGCTGAAGAGTACTTTAACAAAGCCGACAATAAAGCCGCAGGTGTTTATCTACGTTCGGCATTTGAGTTTATCCTGAAAAGATTCTGTTATGAGAAAGTCCCAGTTACGTTTTACTTGGACAGCTCAAAAATGAAAACAGACACATTTTGGAATGCAGTAAAGAAATTCAAGCAAGATAAACCAACAAAATGCGGACTAACACCAGCTACAATAGCACAAATTGACCATTACACAAACCTAGTATTAAACCCATTAAGCCACCACGACATTAACAAGCACGAGATAACATCAGAAATTCAAGGAGCATTGACAACAATAAAGACACTAAAAGCGGAACTGAATGTATAAGCCAACCCTTCACATCCACACACATTGCCAAGCCGCACAAGCCCACGTTACAACCCAAGCTTGGCAAAGAGTGTGGATGTCCCACCGCACCCCCAAAACGACTGACATACCAACGGACGAAAAAGAACACCGAACCGGTAACAGCGTGTATGTGGCAATAGCGGGTGAAGTGGTAAATCGAAGGTCAGTGCTTCTAACAAACCTTGTGTTAAACTGATACGTAAGTGCTTCTAATCCACTACTGCACATACACGCAAAACGTTAGCGGTCATTGTAAAACCACATCGCAGACAACAAATACAAGATAAATATCATACCTTTAAACTAAATTTTTTGAATGACAGAGTAAGTGACAATAATT
>Ga0116183_1004807_pt1 | contig 13090 bp, 11 predicted proteins | sample AD_UKC078_MetaG_FD_89753 | JGI IMG/M metagenome (GOLD analysis project Ga0116183, IMG submission 89753) | Active sludge microbial communities of municipal wastewater-treating anaerobic digesters from USA - AD_UKC078_MetaG | ecosystem: Engineered > Bioreactor > Anaerobic > Digestate | place: USA... | reverse complement strand
TTAAACTTTCACTAAACGGTACAAGCTGGACGACTGTAAAGACAGGTACATCTAATAACGCGGAAGGAGATTCCCCAGTTTATGAAGTTTTCACCATTACACCACGAGATGCTAGGTATATAAGGATCGATATAACGTCAACAAGTGCCCCGTTTTCTCATATTTTTCAGGCAAGCGTAAACGAGATTGAAGCCTATAGTCAATGATGCTTCCGGCTTTATGGTGGCAAACGCGAGAAAATGCTAGACTTAGGGCATGAGTGAGAGTCTAGAAGAGTTCTACACAAATCTGTTGGATATTAAGGATCCTTCGGAAGTCGCATCAATAAAGAGAGACAGCAAAAGCAAAAGTGACCGCTATCGTAGCCTTGAAGGCCGATATTCCGCTTAGGTGCCCGATCTGTGACATGACGGCTCTACTCAATTACCATCGATTTCATCGCTGACGACACCTAGATTCTTGGTAACCGAAGTTATGATAATTAAGATGAAGTTTTCGGTATACTACGGCATCCTTCGACCAAGGAGGTTGGCAGCTGATAATTGAACTGGTACGCAAGATCCCGTGTAAGCGAATAGCAGCCGGCAATCGCATCAACTTAATGAAGATGCCCAGACAGAGGGTGTACCCCGAATAGACGTTTTATTAGGACCTTGGAAAACCACCGCCTTTGGCGGTGGTGATGTCCTGACTGGCTATGCCGTAAGATAGTCAAGAGCTACAATAAGGTATGGCGAAATGGAAAAAGCTTACACATGTTATCTATCAATGCAGCTATCATATCGTATGGACGCCGAAATACCGATATCGAATTCTGGAAGGCGATATCGCGAGAATGGTGGAGCACAAGATCAGGACAGTTTGTGAATGGAAAGGGATAGAGATACTGGAGCTCAACATCAGGAAGGATCATGTGCATATGGTAGCGACGATACCGCCGAGGATATCGATATCAGACGCTATGGGGATTATAAAGGGGAAGACAGCGATAGCGGTTTTCAAGGGGCATACGAATCTAAAGCAGAAGCCATATTGGGGGAATCATTTCTGGAGTAGAGGATATTGTGTGACGACCATCGAAATGGACGAAGAAAAGATTCGTCGTTATGTAAAATACCAGGAAGATAGGGAGAAACAAGAGGAGAATAACTCGAAGGATTATGGGCTCTTTGACAGCCCAGATTCTTAAAGCCACCACCTTTGGTGGTGGTTTTAGTCTAAAGGATACGGCAAACTAACTATAAATGAGGCTCTCGCCAGATAGTCGATCTTCCCCATTGAAACGCCATTTGCATAGGCCTCGAGCACCTTCTCGATCAATGCATGCTCACTTCGCTTCCGCTCGGTCACGAAAAAGGGAATATAGCCTCCCCGTCGTCGCTTCAGGACCATCAGATACATCGTCCCAAGTCGCGTGTCGAACCGCCTGACCCATATACCGGAGAAGTGGGTTGTCCTGGACTCATCGTGTTTCACTTTCTCGACATAAACTTTTGCTTCAGCCTCTAGCCGCATGGGCTGGCTTGTCAGCCATTCGAGCATCGGGAGCAACGGATTAGGATCTGTCACAAAATAGAGTAGCTTTTCTTTCAGTAGGGTCCCATCATTGTTCTTGGCAATAGGAGTCTCCTTGTATTGGTTTACCCAAACTTAATCTTGGAGTTCCTGACGGCCTTTTAATATTCCAAATTAAAGACTTTTTTAACACTATCATAAAATAAAGCTTCACATTTATAAGCGTCGAATACCTAGATATGAGTGACCGTGCTTGTCTAACGAAAGAAACTGATTTAGAGTTTTTCCAATTGAGGGGTATATGGTTACAGTCGAGTCGTTGGGTGGCAGCGGTGAAGAGGCGCGCAATTGCTTTTATGTTTCCTCGGGGGGGGCACGTTTCCTGCTCGATTGTGGTGTGCTGAGAGAAATATCCGCGGTAGGACGAGTTTACCCCCTGATAACCAAAGAGATAGTATCGTCAATCGATGCTGTGTTCCTTTCGCACGCCCATGAAGACCATAGCGCCGCCTTGCCCTACCTGTACGAGCTCGGATACCGTGGACCGGTGTTCTGCCATCCGGAGACCATGGTGCTGGTAAAGAGCTTCATGAGAAAATGGGTCTCGTATGTGAAAGATAAAGGCGGAATTCTTCCGTTTGACGAAAACAACATCGATCTTCTAAATTTTTGCCCATTGGAACTTGGGGTCAATGAGATTTCGGGCGTCAAAGTACTCGCCGGGCGAAGCGCTCACATGTTGGGGAGTCTGTGGTACCATTTTGATTTTAACAGTACTACTCTTCTCTATACCGGTGACACCTGCTTCGACTCGCTGCTGCTGAAGGCCGATGAAATGCCGGCCTGCGACATTCTTATCACCGATGCAGCATATGCCGCAAGGTCAATCGACCAAAAACAACAGTATGAGAACATCCTTGCGTCTGTTAATACGACGGTCAGCAAAAATGGAACCGTGCTGCTCCCGGTACCTTCAAACGGACGGGGAATTGACCTCTTTTTCTATCTCTTGGAACAAAAAGTGCCGCTGATTGTGGATAAAAGCATCCTAAAGAGCTCGTATACGCTTAGGGACAAAGTCGGTTGGATTTATGAATCATCGTTATGGGATGCGAAGGGAAGCTTTGTAGAAGCTCAAGACGGAGCCAGTGATAATTTGGAAGGATATGCTATTTTATGTCCAGACGGTATGATGACAAGCCCCATCTCTGCCCAATACTTTGGAAAAATCAAAAATGACAGCAGAAACAAGATAATCATAAGCGGACATGTCGCTGCAGGTTCTTTGGGAAAAATGATATCGGACCCGGAATACCGCCGAAAGGAAGGAATAAAGCTGGTGGTTGAATCGACCGCCATCAAGGTGCATCCGGATCAAGAGGATATCAAGAGTCTGATACAAAAAACAAACCCCTCGGCTGTCATGCTGTTCCATGCCAAGACCGAAGATTGCAGAGGTCTATCGGCCTGGATTGAGAACCGTAACATCAGACTCGTCTGCGCTGTTTCGCAGCCTCTCTCTTTCTGAGCATTATCAGATCGTTCTGATATGCTTTTGGCGTCTTGCCTGTCATTTTCTTGAACAGAAGGAAAAAGTATTGCGAATTCTCAATACCAATCTTCTGCGGAATGTCCTTTATCAGACAATTGGAATCGGCAAGACAGTCTTTAGCCTTTTGAATCCTCAGCGCATTGATTTCATCCATCAGAGAATGGCCCCGCCCCTGTCTGTAAATTCGAGACAGGTAGGCAGGCGACATCTTGAAGACATCGGCTACCGACTTAGTGGAAATCTGCTTGTTGGTGTAGTTTTGGGTGAGGTACCCGAAAATCTCATGGATTGTATCTTTCTTGCTGGTCTGCTGCATATGCTGGACCTTGTCGGTGATTTTGTGAAAAAGATCATCCAACAGTCTATTCAGTTCATTCATATCATCCAGATTGTCGATCATCATCTGGTAAGCCATGCAGGATTCCTCGTATGTCGAATCGAGCACTTTGCAATCGAGGGCAAGCTTGAGTATTGCATTTGTAATGTTTATCAGTGCAACGTTGACCGTCGAGTACTGCTTGTCCTCCAGTTCATGAACAAACAGATCCCAGTTTTCTGCCGCCTTTGAATAGAATCCCTTCTTCAGAAATCCTACTACTGCAGCCGACTTTTCCGAAAGCGGGGCCATCACATGCCTTCTCAGCGGCTGATCCTTCAAGCCAATCAGCTTATTTTCGGGATGCAGAAACCTCAGCTGCCAGGCCTCCCCGAGTTTCTGGAAAGTTTCAGGGATCAGAGACCAGTCTCTAATTTCTTCAGAGTAAATGAGAAACATGTCCGGATTTTTCCGGACGAGTTCGTTCCGTACCAATATTTCCTGATCCTGACTCATAGGCTGGAGGAAAAGGATAGTGTAGGAATTTATCAGCACCGTTTCGCAATATGGGATCCTCTCCTGGATATCCTCGGTAGTAAGCACTGTGCCTTTTTTGCTCAATAGATATAGCACGACTGGAAAGTTGATGGCTATCTGAAGGTGGTAAGATTCAAGGTTGAAGTCGGGCATATCGATAGACTTCTTTCCCAGAAGCAAATCCTTGAGGATCTCGCTCTTTATCATAGGTTCCAGCAATCCCTGGCTGTCATGTTCTACGATAAGCTGATCAAGGTTCCTGATAATCTGGTCAGGATTCTCATTTCCGTTGCCGCTGATCGCCTTGGAAATCTTTTGTGAAATCTTTCTGTAGGGAACATAGACGCGATTCGCTATAAGCGCGGATACCGCCACAAGAATAAGGATTATGACGGAAATGATGATAAGGGTACAGTTGCGTGAATGCAGCAATGCGTGAAAGGCTTCTTCGTATGCAAGTGTTTTCACATAGATCCAGTTGTGCTCATCCAAAGATGAATAGAAGCAGAGCATTTTCCCTATGACAGCATTGGGGAAGGTGAAATAGCCGCTGGCCTTGTCATTCGCCTTTTCCGCAAGGATTCTGTTGATTAGTGTGTGTCTGGTGCTTTCGTCTAAAGAATCCTTGGAAGCAATCAAAGCCCCTTCGCCGTTTATGATGAACGCCTGATTCCGAAAGTCACTGCCGAAGTATAACCTGGTGAAGGCCGATGACTTCAAGTTGAGAAGAATAGCGTTGGTATCCGGCGTCCCGTCCGAAATCGTCTCAAAGAACATAAACGAATAGATGGCTGAATTTTCCGAACCGCTGAACATGGATGTTTTTCGGGGAATTATGACCAACCGCTTCTCGCTTCTACGTTCACGAAGCATTTGTACAGCGTCCTTGTCCCTAAAATGCTCGGCATTGTCATTGACCGCGCCATACTGCGCAGTACTGTAAATATAGTCCTGCTTGCCGTTATAGATGTAGACCGAATCAATCAGGATGGCCGAGGCGGTTATATCGTTTATCTGTCTTATTCCCTCGATGAATTCGAAGTTGGATATCTTCTCGCTTTTTCTCAGCAGCGTTACGGCCGGATCGTAGAAGAGTTGGTTTGTGATACTAATCAGGATCTCATCGGCCAATTTTGTGGTTGAACTGACCTGAGAGGCAAATTCCTCGTTCTGTTTTGTAAGAGATGAGAGCAACGATTTCTGAAACTGGCTATAGATAATAGCCATGAGAATCAGAAAAATAAAAAACATTCCTATCAGCGAATCGGTGAAGACCACCGACACGGATAATTTTATTCTGCGTTTCCCTTTTGGCATGGAAATCTCCGAACATATTATGTATGACAAAGACAATTTTTGACAAGATAAAAGAAAAAGAAAAAAAAATTCAAATTTCGAACAACCTATAAAAAGTCATGATTTTGTACTTTCTTATAAACTCCACAACGTTATAATAAAATTACCTTTCGGGCTCAAACCCGTTATCAAGGAGGAAAGTATGAAAAGGTCAATTTTTGCTTTGTTGCTCATCTCGGCTTTGTTGTTACCAGCGTTTGCCACCGGCCCCGACACATCATACCGTGGAAAGGTCATGCTGTATTCTTCAACTGGCGAGGATGTCGTGATTGCTCTCAAGAATGCTTTTGAGGCCAAATACCCGAATGTCAAGCTGGATTACTATTCTGCCACTTCCGGTAAATGTGTCACAAAACTCTTGATGGAATTCCAGTCCAAGTCCGTGACTTGTGATCTTGCCTGGCTTGCAGATCCGTCGGCCATGATCACTCTCAAGGATAACAAACACCTTGTCCAGTATGTGTCACCGTTCGCAGCAGGCGTGGACCCTAAGTTCAAGGATGCCGATGGTTACTTTACCGGAGCCCGTTTGCTGCTCATGGGCATTACATTCAGTACGACATCATGTTCGGATAAGGAAGCCCCGTACAACTGGGACGGTCTTCTTGCCCCGAATTTCAACAAGCAGTTGGTCATGACAGACCCTACCGGTTCAGGTTCGACAAAAGCACTTATCTATGCGATGGTCCACAACCCTAAATACGGCTGGGATTACTTTAAAAAGCTCAGCGAGATGGGCTTGGAGCTTCAATCGAGTTCGGGTTCAACAAACAATGCCGTCGCGGCCGGTTTGTACAAGATCGCCTTTGGCGTTGATTACAACACCAAAAACCTTATGGCTGAAGGTTCTCCAATTGGCTGGCATGATACCAAGGATATTATCGCCGTGCCTTGCCCGATCGCGATCCCAGTCGGCGCTCCGCACGAAGAGCTCGCAAAGCTTCTGTATGATTTCATTCTGGATCCGAACAACGGCCAGAAGCTGCTTACGCAATACAATATCACGCCAGTCGTCGACGGCGTCAAACTCCCTGCAGGAATGCTGACTGCCCCCGAAATAGCTTCAAAGGCGCTTCCGATCGATTGGATCGACCTTGCCAAAGTGAGCGACAAGCTTCTTGACCAGTTTGACTCATACTTCAAGAAAAAATAGTAATCAATGCCGTTTCAAATAAGCGTGCTGAATGCTGTGCATCCGGCACGCATCGTCTTAAGGGGGTGCCGTGTGGAAAAAGTCGAACTGAAGAATATTTGCGTAAGCTATGGCGAGCATGCGGTCCTCAAGGATTTCTCGCTGACAATCGAACCGGGCCAGATTATGGGCATCGTCGGTCCCTCAGGTTGCGGAAAGACCACCATTGCCAGAGCGATCTGCGGTTTCATCAAGCCACAACAGGGAACGGTGAAAATTGACGGAAAGACCATGTTCAGTCACGAGGATAGAGTCGACATCCCCCCCGAACAAAGATATATCGGCGTAGTATTCCAGGATTATGCTGTCTGGCCGCATCTCAGTGTCTACGACAATATCGCATATCCACTGAAAAAGAGAAGGCTTTCAAAGGAAGAGATAAGTCCTCAGGTGCAAAATGCGCTGGAACAGGTCAATATGGTGGGTTACGAGAAGTACATGCCTTCCCAACTTTCAGGCGGACAGCAGCAGAGAGTCGCAATCGCACGAGCCCTGACATCGTCCAGCGATTTTCTCATCATGGATGAACCGATTACGAACCTTGACGCCAAGCTCCGCGAGCAGATGCTTGTCGAAATACGCATGCTGCAGCAAAGGCTGGGCACCACGATAATCTACATCACGCATGACCAGGAAGCTGCATTGCAGCTGTGCGACAAGATAGTGATCCTTGAACCCGATGGGTCGATCGCCCAGATTGGATCCGATGAGGAAATCATCAGGAATCCCGCGAACCGATTCGTCTTTCAGTTCATAGGGGTATCAAACTTCATCCCTGTGGTGGTCGAGGACGGTAAAGTCTTCTTTGATCTTGAAAAGAAGATTCTGTTCAAATCCCTGATTCACGAGAAAATGCCGGGACCAAAGGCGATGCTCGGTATCAGGCCGATGGACATTGTATTTGACGACGATAGTCCCGTACGCGCCACCGTTGCGCAATCGGTTTTCCTTGGTAATATGTATAATTATTTCGTTCGGCTTCCGGGAATGGAAATTCGGGTCCAGCAGATGGTCATTTCCGAAAACGCGAAATCCTATTCAGAGGAACAGGAAGTCGGGCTCGCTTTTCTTGAGGAAAGATATTTTGAAAGGGAGGATGCATGATCTTTTCCAGAGCCATAAACCGTGATCTAGCACGTCTTGAGGGCAAAGGGGGCTTTCGCCTTGACCGGCTGATGATCATTTTCTGTTACGTAGCCCTAATAACCGTGACCATCCTTCCCTTATTCATGATTTTCTATTACGCGTTCTGGGACGGGACAAAGATAGACATCGCCACGTTCAAGCTGGTCATATTCCAGAAAAGCAACATCCGCTGCATGTGGAATACTTTGGTGATAGGAGTTTGTTCAACCGCCCTCGCTACCGTGGTCGGGGTTTTCTTCGCCTGGCTTTTAGGAAGGAGCGACATCCCCATGAAGGGGCTGATGAAGTTCCTGTTCTCCATTCCGTTCATGATTCCGCCGTTTCTCGCCGCGATGTCATGGGACATGATGTTCTCGGGCCGCGGAGGATATGTGAACAAAGCCCTGATGTCTTTTTTCAACCTGACGAAGCCCCCGTTCAATATCAATAGCGTAGCTGGCATCATCGTCATTGAAGTCGTCTACTACTTCCCGTTTGTCTACATGCAGGTCGTCAGCGCGCTCGAGCGCATGGACCCAACTCTTGAGGAAAGTGCGAGGATAGCGGGAGCCAGCCAGTCGTATGTAATCAGAAAGATAACCCTGCCCCTTACGATTCCCGCTATTTCGTCCGGAATGCTTCTGGTGCTCATTACTTCTTTGTCTAACTACGGGATACCGGCGATGCTGGGTTATTCCCAGAACATCTTCACGTTGCCGACGATGATAACCGCACTTATGGACCGCGCCGGTGGAAGTTTCGAGGGCGTCAGGCAATCAGCTGCCCTCTCCATCGTTCTGGTGTTCATCGTCTCCATCGCACTCCTGGTACAGAGACGTGTTATGACTCGCGGGCGATACGACATCATTAAAGGAAAGTCCATGCGCCCTATGCTTATCAAGCTCAGAGGAGCCAAGTATCCTCTTCTTGCGTTCTCGCTGGTGTTTCTGAGCCTTATTGTCGTTGCGCCGATTGTCATGATCATCCTGGTCAGCTTCGTGAAAGCATACGGCCTGCCGTTCCTTGCCGAGAACCTTACTCTCGCCAATTACCGCAGAATCTTCGCGGGCAACATCATGGTCCGCGATTCAGTGAAAAACTCGCTATTTCTAGCATTCTCAGCGGGATCCATCTGCCTGCTTCTGGGAACGATGCTTGCATATGTCATCTACAAGATAAAACCGAAAGGAGGCATTACGCTTGAAATGATGGCGGTTCTTCCCTATTCATTGCCCGGAACTGTCATGGCCATCGGGTGTATCCTTGCATGGTCGGGGGCCTTCTTCGGAATCACGTTGTATAACACCATCTGGATAATCCTTGTCGCATACATCGCAAGGTACCTGTCGTATGTGCTCAAATCGAGTTCCGCCGCATTGCAGCAGGTCCACGTCTCGCTTGAGGAGGCTGCGAGGTCCTGCGGGGCATCCCACATGCAGACTCTTAAGGATGTCACCCTGCCTTTGATCAAGCCCGCCATGATATCGGGGTTCTTCTTGGTATTCCTTCCTTGCATGAGGGAACTGACAACATCCATCCTTCTTTACGGACCAAAAAGCAGAACGCTAGGGGTCGCCATCTACCAGTTGAGAATCAACGGCCAGATAGCTCCCGCGGCAGCCCTCTCGGTGGTCACGATCACGCTGATCATCATCTGCAACAACATTGTCAAGGCAATCACAAGGGACAAGAAGAGAGGATGACATGGACCAGATAGTGCTTGAGCATGTAACAAAGTCATTTACCACGAAGTCGTTGGGAACGGTTGTCGCTGTGAAGGATTTCAATCTCTCCGTGAAAAAAGGCGAGTGTTTCTCCTTCCTCGGTCCCTCGGGCTGCGGAAAGACTACTACATTGCGCATGATTGCAGGTTTTGAAGACCTCTCCGAAGGTTCGATCTACCTCGACGGCAGGCTTGTCTCGGACAAGAAGAAAAATATCTACCTTCCACCGGAAAAGCGGAAATTGGGGATGGTCTTCCAAGCTTTTGCCGTATGGCCGCATCTGAATGTCTATGATAACGTGGCTTTCCCTCTAAAGGTGAAAAAATGCCCGAACTCAGAGATAAAAAAGCGTGTAGCACTAACTCTTCACCACATCAACCTCGACGGACTTGAAAAAGCCTATCCTTCAGACCTTTCAGGCGGTCAGCAGCAAAGAATTGCCTTGGCTAGAGCGATAGTAGTCAATCCTGATGTCATGCTCCTCGATGAACCGCTTTCAAATCTCGACCCTCGTCTGCGCGAATCGATGCGCTTTGAAATTAAGAGGCTCCAGAAAGAATTCGGATTTACCATCATCTTCGTCACCCACGATCAAGCGGAGGCCATGGCGCTTTCCGACCGCATGCTGGTTATGAACATGGGCAATATCCAGCAGATCGGAACTCCGCAGGAATTGTATCATAAGCCGGTCAATCGGTTTGTCTACGGCTTCCTAGGCCAGTCCAATTTCACTGATGTCGTCATCAAGGACGGTAGAGCCTTTTTAAAAGAAGACGAGTCCAACTTGTTGTTCGCCGGGACTTCACTGGACCTGAAAGGCGATTATGTGATGGCTACAAGACCAAATGCGATCGAACTCAACAGACAGGACGGCTACAGGACGACAATCCTCAAGAGGACCTCAAGGACAGAATTCATGGAATACCTGGTATCTGTAGGCAAAGGCTCCATAATTGTCCAGACCCCGCACAGGAACTTTTTCAGGGTCGGCGACCAGTGCTTCATCAAGATAAAGGAACCCAAATGGTACAATCCTGAGAGTAAAGATATCGAAGAAGAGCGCAAAAGACGAAATACGATCTAGCACGGAGAACGGAATGAAACAAACCGATCATGGTGGACGCGCTCTGGCTGAAGCCGTAAAAAAAGCATATGCCAACGGTCTGGACGACTACCACATGCCCGCCTTAGTGAGCCGCTCGCACAGAAGGATACAGGATGGCGACAGCGTCGTCTTTTGCTGTAGAAGGGGCGAACGTGAAATCGAACTAACCGAGATGTTCACCGACGCTGCTTTCTCTGTCGTCCCCAGAAAGTACCTTCATGATCTGGACTTCGTATTACTTACACAGTACCACGAAAAATTCCGATATCTCCCAATCGCATTCACGCCAAATAAAGTCAACCTCCCTTTGGCTCAGGTGCTGTCAAAGGCCGGAAAAACACAGTTCCATTGTGCGGAGTCCGAGAAGTTCCCGCATGTGACGTACTTCTTCAACGGCGGGAATAATGACGCTTTTGCAGGAGAGACGGATAGATGCATTCCTTCCCCCAAAGGCGTTTCCTTCGATACAGTTCCGCATCTTTCGCTGCCTGAAGTCGCGAAGACGGTAGAAGAAGCGTTGGGCGGATATGATTTTATCGTCGTCAACTTCGCAAACGGCGATGTAATTGGCCATACGTCGAGCACAGAGGCCAAGCTTGAGGCCTGCAAAGCGGTAAGCAGCAATCTCGAGAATGTCGTCACCAAGGCCCTGAAGCATGATTACGTTGTGATCGTTACCGCGGACCATGGCAATATTGAAAAGCTCTACACTAAAAACGGAACGCCTGATGTTGCCCATACCACAAGCCTTGTCCCTTTCATAATTCTGGACCCAAACAATCCTGGTGAAACGATACCGCTGAGAGACGGCTCCCTGTATGATGTCGCTCCGACAATCCTTGATATTTTGGGCATTGAAAGACCTGCGCAGATGACAGGAAACACGCTGACGGGCGACAGGGACTGGGGGATAAACCGCAAGGTCCTTTTAGTGATCCTCGATGGCTGGGGACTTGGTTCCGGCGATGACAATGATGCGATTTTTCTCGCATCGACCCCCTATTGGGATAGTCTTGTCAGCCATTCCTCCTGGTGTCGCCTGAACGCTTCCGGTACGTATGTGGGACTGGCGTCCGGCAAAGCGGGAAATTCCGAAGCCGGCCACTTGAACCTCGGCGCAGGACGCTGCGTTATTCAGGACGACATACGTATTGACAAGGCAATCGAAGACGGCTCGTTCGAAGAAAACCCCGTACTTCTTCGTTCCATCAGGAAGGCTCGAGAAAAAGACAAGGCTCTACATTTGATAACGTACCTGACATACAAGTCCTCGCACGGAAGTATGGATTACGCCGTAGCCGTGGCTAAAATGGCAAAAGCCCACAATGTGCGGAATGTCTGTCTTCACATCATTTTCGACGGCAGATCGACCGAGCCCGGCAGTGCACCGCAGTTGTTGATGGATCTTGAGAACAAACTTGAGAACATCGGGACTGGCTATATCGTAGACGGAATAGGGCGTGGCTTTGCGCTCGACAGAGACCGAAACTACGAACTTGTCAAACAAGCCTACGACATGATGGTTGAAGGCAAGGGAAGAGCGTACGAGAGACCTTAATCCCGAATTTCCGGCAGCCAGTGAATTGAAAGCGTCATGAATATTCGGTCCCTGAAATAGACGTGCGTAAAAATCCGTAGCATGGCACAGAAAATTATGAAAGTCAGTCGACATGTAGACCTGCTTTCAATAAGAGCATACGTATATGCGAAGATATACATGCCAAAGCAAAGAAATGAGCAATATATGGTGGGGCAAGGCGCGGGAAGGCCATACTTACGACTCGCAACATCTATTGGGGTCTCCCCTTTTCTTACGGTGTTCTGGATTGTCGTACCTGCATCCGCTAATTAGCGACTTAGGGACAGCCCCAATAGTATACGTTATCAACAGACATACGACAAAAGTCATTTTAAGAGTTCAATCATATACTGAAGTATCATGCTTGCCTCAGCATGTTCAAAGTGTATGGGAATACCATCAGATCAGCTTGCATCGTCGCAAAAAGACCGCGTCGCTGCCTTGGCGAGCGTGAAATTCGGCATAGACTATCTCTTCTCCCTCCAACGGATGGCGGTAGCCAATATACCAGACGCGATCGAGTCGGACTCGCCGCTCCGCCAGCTCGTACTTTTCCTGACAGGCTTCGGAAAAAGAATTTGCTTTCAGCTTCCGGCGCTCCTCTGCCCTGGGCCCACCGTGGTCGTCTATCCCGTCTCACCCCCATAAACGACCAGAAAAACAGCCTCGATCGGCGGGGGTTCCTTCTGTCCTGTTCAAGGTAGAGCTCAAGACGGGGAATGGAGAGGACAATGCAGGGCCATCAAGAGCGGCAAGGCGAAAATTTGCAAGCGGTAAGATGTTTTTAATGTCCTACAGTAAGTTGTTTTTAATCGCACCTTGGATGATATGCACCCTTAGGAGGTTACATTTTCAAGACCAAGCGCACCAAGTTGTGGTGACACTAAAATTGCTCTCTGCTCCCAATCCGGGTAACAGTCTTGTTTCGTCAGCACCTGCTGACAGCCCAGCACCTTTATTCAATCTGTCAATCACCGATGGGTACGGGCAAGGTTCCCTTTATGTTAGCCTGCCGATATTCCACAGGGCTGAGCCATCCAAGGTCCTCTTTGAGCCGAATCTCGTTGTAGTAAGGGATGAAATTCACCA
>Ga0116183_1004805_pt1 | contig 13096 bp, 19 predicted proteins | sample AD_UKC078_MetaG_FD_89753 | JGI IMG/M metagenome (GOLD analysis project Ga0116183, IMG submission 89753) | Active sludge microbial communities of municipal wastewater-treating anaerobic digesters from USA - AD_UKC078_MetaG | ecosystem: Engineered > Bioreactor > Anaerobic > Digestate | place: USA... | reverse complement strand
GTGTTCCTTCTCTGTCTCAAGCTCTTGGTAGCCTGGCGTGATGGCCACCGAGGTGATGATCGTGCTCGCTTCCAGGAGCGCGATGGTCTTGAGCACCCGCTCAAAGCCATCGCTGTTGCGTACCTGCTCATAGGAGTCCTCGTCATATCCGTCGATGCTGAGCTGTACTTCAGTAATGATGCCATCAAGCCGCTCAACCAGGGGCTGCGTCCAGAGGAGCCCATTGCTCAGCACGCTGATGGCATATCCCAGGGTATGGCAGAACTCACAGAGCTCGGCGAATCCCGGGTAGAGGAGTGGCTCCCCACCACTGAAGGTGACGGTGTCGAAGCCGTGGTGGGAGAAGTCGGTGAGAATGCGTTTCCACTCTGAGAGGGGGAGCTCCTCAATTTTGATGTCACCGGAGTACATGTAGCAGTGGGAGCAGCGGAGGTTACATTCATTGGTCAGGCTGATGAAGAGCTCATGAGGTGATGGGGATACTGCTTCTTCCTCTGCAGCATGACAGAATCCCTTCGCCTCAATCTCGGTGAGGACCCGGATGACGGGCTCCTCATCGAAGGAGGCCAGAGCCTCGGCGATGGTGTGTCCTTGCTCGAGGTATTGGAAGATGGGGTACTCAGAGCGCTCCAACACGAGCCAGTTGGCGCTCTCGGGGTGGATGACCAAGACCTTCTCGTCATACGGGATGACTCGGATGGAAGTAGGGAACGTATACGAGGCTGTGGGCTCGAGTGATATCTTCATCGAATCGGTCAGTTGCGGTTCTTCTCACAGTTCCTGAAGCAGTACATCATGCCGATCCTAGTGGGTTTGGGAGCTGTCTTCTTGGCGTTCCATTCGATGGTGATCTTCTTGGTGTCTTGTTTTTCTTTCATCTTCATCGCTCCGCAACATAATTGTATGGCTCTGAGTATAGGGGTAAAACCCACTCAGAGCAATATCGGGCAACTAATTCCATGGTGTGCAGGACATCGGGCAGTGAGATTTCTGAGACGGCGCTGTGCATCCCGACGATGGGATAGGATATAGTGATGCACTTCGCCTCTGAGACAAGGGAGGGGAAGGCCGACTCGCTGAAGCCGAGCTCATTCACCTCCAACTGGTACGGTATGGAGTGGTCGCGTGCTAGTCTCGAGAAGAGCTCGACGTGCTTCTTGTCAGAGATGCTCGAGCCGTCGCTGACTTTGATGCACGGTCCGCTTCCAAGCGCAATATTGTTGTCATCCACCACCGGGGTGGCATCGATGGACACCACCTGGCAAAAGGAGTGTGCATACGAGAGGTGTTGGATTCCCCTTCCCCCGATCTCCTCCTCACGGGTGAAGGCGAAAAGCAGGGAGGAATCAGGCGGAATATCTGCATTACCAAAGAGGTCCAGGATGATGGTGAGCAGGATGGCACATCCTGCTCGGTTGTCCAGGGCCTTCCCATTGATGGTGTCTCCATCAATGGAGCATCGGGCAGTGAAGGTTCCGGTCATGGCTACGCATGGCAGTGGGGTAGGCTGCGACAATCGAATCAAGAACGAAGCAGATGACCCGGTGTTGTGCTGCTCCACCACTCCCACCGCGCCATTTTCGAAGATGATCGTCGATCCTACCATCTCAGCCTTTTTCAATGAGCCGAAGGTGCGAAACCAGACAAAGGGGTGTTCTACCTTCTGTACCTGGATGCCGACCTCATCGCTGTGGGCGCAGATGAGGCGCTTCTCTTCTGCATGGTCATCACCCAGCTGTACCAAGAGGTTTCCGAATGAGTCGTAGGTGAACGGAACAGAGTGAGAGGAGAGGATCGAAGCGATGGCTTGCAACACCTGGTCTTCGTAGCCACTCACCCCCATGGTGTTGGAGAGCTGTTGAATGTATTCACAGAGTGGCGTCATGGTTCGATCCTAATTTCTCTTTGTAGTAGTTGATGCGCCGTTCGATCTCGGGGAAGACGAATGCATCATTGATGCCCAGGTCATCAAGGCCCCGCAGCAGGGCTTCCTTTGCACTATACGGTACCACGAATGTGTATTGTCTGCCATACATGCTCTGGACTATGGCACCGGAGGGAGCGGTCGGTGCGTAGTCGGTCGGAACCTGGAAGTACGCTTGGACGCTTTGATCACTCTGCATCAATGGATGTTCGGCATTGCGGCCGATGATCAAGAAGGCGCCTCGTTGCTGGACGATACGCTGGTTGTTCATCGGAGGATTGACGAAGATGCAACCATTGAAGTCATCCAAGGTGAGGGAGTCTTTTGGCTCGAACTCATCATTGAGGGCGAGGGCATTGAAGACAAGGGAACGCAAGAGTCTGCACCCTACCTCTGGGTTCAGTTCTGGTTGAAGGTGGCAGAGACTCGGTACTCTCTGGCTGCCATGGTCTTTGTAGACTTGGCACTCATGGCATTTGTTGTTGTTGGTCCGGCTGATGGCGGTGTAGGTGGCAACCAGAGGGTTGCGTTCAAAGTACTCTTTGGTTCTCTTGGAGAAGCAGGTATAAACAACACCGAAGGGGTTGGCGCGATCTACTTCTTGCAGGGCGAAGAAGAGGGCGACCAACGGGTTGCCGGTGACATCGAGGAGGCGAGATGGGCAGCTGTAGTGCTTCAATTTGACAAGCTTTGAGAAGAAGGAGTGGCAGCTTTCGAAGTCCTCCGGGTAGTTGGTCAAGATGGTTTCGATGAGGCTGTCCTCTCGTTCGACCAAAACGGGACTTCGAAAGATCGAGGCGGTGATGTTCCAGGTACTGAGTTGGCCACGATACCAGATGTTGTGGCTGATGCACGGGGTGATGGCATTGCATGCACGGATGTATTGGTCAAGGGAGGTGATGGGGATGGCGTTTACCTTGTCAGAACGGTAAAAGGCGGTGCTCTCCACCTCATACTCCAACCCAAACGAGATGGGCTGAGCTCCTTCGGGCAATCTTGATAATGGTTGGGCGCTCTCTTTCCAGCCGTCGATCTCAAAATACTGCATGGTCTTCTCCTGCACAAACACACTCTTGACGTGTTGCTACACATCCTAAGGAGATGGAAGGGGTGGTTTGCTTCAGCGCACGATGCAAAGAAGCGGCTCTGCAGCATGGTGATGTTGAGCTCGATTACTTTTGGGGAGCATTGCTTGTGTGGTAGGTCCGCATTCTGAAACTTCAGAATGCGTAGATTTGGCTGTTGTTCTCAAGGTGCTCCAAGCAGGTGATCGCCTTATCTTGGTTTCGGTGCTGGTCATGTCTCATGTGGTAGTAGAGCCGTTCATATTTAGATTGTAGTTAGTGGGGAAGATGCCAAGGTTATCAGAGCCAACAACGATGAGAGGAATATTCTTCTCTTCCTTTTCCCATTGTATCCATGTCCATAGGTGACGGATCTTAAGATTTATCATAGCGTTGCGTCCAGGAGCTTGCTTCACTGATGATCGGTGCAGATATACGCTATCTCTCTTGGATCCTCAGTGAAATTGCGGCCAACCAAGAGGGTGAGCGCCTCTGCACATTTGTCGAGAGTCTTGAAAGAGATGCCCTCGATGGACTGGAGTGTGTGTTCATCTTGATTTTGTTGCTCTTCTTAGTGGCATCCGGGGATGTGTGCTTGCTTGAGAAGAGTGAGTTCCATGACACCACAGTTTGTCTACGGAACTTGGCTCAGATTACGATTCCTGAGCTTTGCTCCTCTCGGTACGTACTCCTTTAAGATCATACTGCTGTTGTCCGTAGAACGGCCTGACACAGATTTGGGTATCGTGTTTTCTGAATAGGTTAACAGATGTAAATCTTGACAAAACGCTAAAAATTTGATATAATAATTTATGTAAAACAAAAAAAAATTACTATTATTTGAGGGAAACATGTATTTAGTGTAGCATAATATAGCAGATAGTAAAAATAGGTATGTATTAATACCTGGTTTGATTGTGGACAAAACATGGAGAGAATCCATGTTTTGCGCATTTTATAGGGCCGATGGCCAAAATAATAAGGAGTGTGCAATGAGTTGGCAACATGATTTCTGTGAGCGTTTGGGTGGAAAGCTTGGAGTGAAGGTGATGGAGGATGCGATGGTCTCGGTCGTCAGGCAGATGGTCGACGCCGGGTGTGACATCAACGAGAAGGGGTATGACAATGCTCCCCTGTGGGCATCGCTGCTCGAGGACGAGGAGGTGCCGGCCTCCCTCATCTCCTACCTCCTTGCAAACGGTGCGGTCCTCCCCAAGGAGGGAGGGGAGAACCCCTCGCTCCTCTTCACCGCCTTGGAGAACAAGATGGATCGGCGGGTCATCGAGCTGCTCATCGAGCATGGCGCCGACCCCTCGTACGTGGATGAGGAGGAGGGTGAGACGGCTCTGCAGTATGCATGCAGCAATGACATGTATCCCCTCGAGCTCTACAAGCTGCTGGTCGAGAAGGGCTCCCCGATCAATGTGCAGAAGAAGAGCTGCGGGAACTCAGCGTTGGGCAATGCGACGCTCAGGAGCCTCAACGACAGCATCATCGAATATCTGTTGGAGCAGGGGGCCGATGTCAACGTTGTTGACAGTGAGGGGGACACCCCGCTCATGAGGCTCTGTCTGCAGAACTACGGGGTCAGCGATAGTGCGCGCCTGCTCGTCGAGCATGGCGCACGGATCGATGTCGTCAACGATGAAGGGAAAACAGTCATGGGCGTCGCTGCCACCAACTTCTGGGGAGACACGGACCTGGTGGAGTATCTGCTGTCCCTGGGTATGGACCCCAACGCCGTAGAGGGTGGGAAGACGTACCTGATGATGACCCTCGAGTCCTATAACTGGGATGTGGCTGAAACCCTGATCGAAGGAGGCTTCACCAACTTCGACCACAAGGACGAGGAGGGCAAAACCATCTTCGAGATCCTCGATGACGAGGACAGGGATCGGCTCAATGCACTCATCGAAAAATGCGGTGCATGAGTGATATGGATGTCGGGGCACAACTGCCCCGACACTACGGTTGGTGAGTGGGCACATCTCTCTGATGTTGAGCGCATAATCCGATACAAAACCACTGAATGGTTAACTGGAGTTAGATATGGTAAAAAAATCAAATAGTAGGTCGCTGTTTTTCATGGTCCTTCTCACCTTGCTGCTGTGGGTTCCGGCCTCTCATGTGTATGCAGAGAGGGCGGTACCCGCCAGTGAATTGACAGATATTCAGAGCAACTCCATCACGATGCTGAATTATCTGTCTGCCTTGACCATGGAAATCAATGTTTCAAAACAGAGCAGGCTTTTTCTCGAAGAGGCATACTCCTCATTGATCAACAATATTCACCCGAATGCCGTGGATGAGAAGACCGAATTGCATCTGTTTTCAATCCTGGACAATCTTGAAAAATATCGTATGGTCACGGTCAAGCGGGAACGGTCACAATATATCTTTGACCTCTCCCAGGCTCAGGCAATCAAGAGTGCCATACCGAATCCACTTGGTCTCTTGAGTGTTATCCAAGCGGGTGATCCGTTGAGGATGATCGCTTCGGTGGCATATATGGCGGTGGATTCTGCCGTCAGCTACTCCTCTTCAAAGGTCCAGGCTGAATTGGAGCACCTGAAAGGTGAGTGGGAGTTGGACGATGAAGAGAGTGCCGTCTTGCACGAGACGAGAAAAGACCACTTCATATACATGTTGAACATTGTCAGGGACTATGGCTTGCCTGGGGATCTTGTGCTCAATGAGAAGGCAGTCGAGGATTTCGTCACCTGGAAAAACTCTTCTAATCTTGTGCGGCGCATTCATTTCTTCGAGAACAATGAGAAGACATACCAATCGTTCGGCCCATACTGGCTTGCACGCGCAGAGGCATATTTCAGTGTGGATGAGTATGAGAAGTGCCTGGAAGCAGTGGATCGGTACGAGCAGATCCAATCAAGGATTTTCAGGAAAGACCACGATTTGGCAAGGATCCTGCCTCTGGCGATCCTCTCTGCAAGAGAGGTATATGATGCAGAGACGTACCGCACTGAAGTGGAACGGTTTGGCCGGATCTTGGTTGACAACATAGATAATGAAGATTGGATATCAAGCTACTTCTTGGCCCAGACATATGTTGATCTTGCCGGAATGTCCAACGGGTCTGATGAAAAGACCACGTATCTGACTTTGGCCTATGACTTGACGCTGAACAGTGTGAATTACTTGGTCGTTAAGCAGAGAGCACTGAACAACTCCTATCTTTCCCCGGTGGAAAAACTCCCCACCGCCGGTACTTCCGGAAAGGATAAGAAGAAGGTCAAGGCCTATAATGCCTTTCTTGAAGAGAACCGTAGGACTGAACTTGCCCCCATCTCTGATGCATTGGTCATCAATTTGGATTTGCTGTATGCCTTGGCGGATGAGTTGGATATTACTGGCAAGGAGCGGTTGAAGATTGCCGGGATTCTCAAAGATGATGGGGCAGGGGTGTTCCTGGTAACGCCTCTCAATGACTACTACAGGGTACCGAGTGCTAAATCGGGATCAATTGAAGTCCGGTTTGATAGCGATGGGTTGGCAATCCCTTCGATGTATCTCTGCGATGAGAGTGTGATCAAGGTCGTCCTCACCACAGAGGGGGAGCACTCCATGATCGAGGATTGGAACATCTCCTCAGTGGAACGTACCAATGGTGACTCTGCTGAAACGTTCACCGCGGTGTTTAAGAGCAAGAGTCTGAAAGACTATAGATTCGATGAGTCAACGGGTGTGGTTGTCAAGATCTTCTCAGACAAAGAAGGGGTTGCTCCCATGACTTTCGCCTTCGCGGTAGATGGCTACAAGAAGGGCAAGCTATGGCTCAAGGATACCGTCACGTTCAAGCGAGTACCGTAAAGATGAAGAGATCCATACAAACTATGATCTATATTGTCCTCTTCTCACTGCTTGCCAATGTGCCATTGTTCTCCTTTGCTGCATCCGTTCATGATGGCTATATGGCCAAGGTGCTATTTGGCAAAAGGGCAGGGGTGTATGAGAATTCGAATCAAGCAACGGCCTTGGCATATGCTTCATATTTGGCAATCGATCAGTTCAATGGCAAAGGAGAAGAGAAGCTATCCTACTTGAGGGAGAAGACAAAAGTGAGGGGATTGCCTGCAAGCATATCGACTTTTGACTTTGATAGTAATTGGATGCATAGGAAATACACCCATATGGGATGGGACTATGTCTATGCCAAGGGTGCGGATGAGGCAAAGTGGAAAACCCGGAAGTCTATCCTGGTCTCGACAACCATGAAGGTCTTCAGCCTCTCTTCAAGACAAGAGCAACGGCAAGCCGATAATCTCAGCGCCCTGATCTACTATGTCCATGTACTAGGAGATCATATTGATGACAAAACGATCAAGCTGGGTGACAAGATGGATTTTGCAGGACGAAACGATAAGAACAGCATTGCCAGGGAGTTGGAAAAACATGTCAAGATTCTTTTCAAGAGCCAAAAGAATTCGTTCATGTACAGATCACTGCTGAAGAGGATGGAAGCTATCGATACACAGGCGTTGCGCCTGGCAAGCAAACCTGGAGGGCCGACGTATTTTACGGAAGAAGAGTTCAAGGCGTATAAAAACCTGGCTGAGGAGTTGATGAAGGCTCTGACCGATCATGTCCCTCAGTTGTTACAGAATGAACAGTTCTTCAGACAGGTTTTTCCGTGAATACGGTGCGGTTATGGCAATAGCTGATCTATCAAAAGGGGTAGAGCGTAAAGAAGAGGACATTGTCAACGTGTTCAGCGATACCAGCGCATCCAATGTTATCTGGTCACTCAATACTTGACAATGGGTATATCAGGCGATAATTGTTAATCACCATAAGTACTTACGACATACCGCGGGGAGGTTAGAGATGAGAGTCAAACGAATTGTCAAAACGGCAGACATCATTGAGAAAATTAAGTTGGGATTTGGGAAAGCAGCGTATCAAGGTGCGACACCTCTCATGGATTCGGGTGATTTGTGGAATTTCTGCATGAGTACCATTAAGGATCCGGTCAAGATGTCTTGTATTGCCTTTGCCAATGATCTTGGTGTGCCTCCTGTGAAAAGCCTCATGACTTTCTTTGATCGAGATGTTCAAGATCCTGAGTCTTTTACGGTTGTTGAGCATCAAAGCCAAAATATTGGTGCCCTTATGGGGTTTGTTTTCAAATTCGTGTTGGATTACCGAGGCCAGGAAGAAAAAAGACGCCCGGTTAACATGCATGGCATCGGGGATGCATCTCTATTCTATGACGGGCCAATTCTAGAATTCACGGAATAACTGACCAAGAGGATACTCTTCTATTCATTAGCCGATTCTTTGACATTAGGCCTGCATTGGAATGGCAAGCACAGGGCAAGCGTGATCGTTGAAGCCTCTTTGATGCTGCTTTGTTCGGCTTGATAGCTCCTGCTTGGCTGAAGATCATGAGGATGTTGTCTGTTATCAACTTGAGCACCGAATACCCTCTTTGGGGTAGCCCTCTTTCCAGCGTCAGTCCCTTAGTCTACGGTCTCATGCCCGTGAACTCTGTCCATATGATACGACGGCTAAACCCTTAGCTTCTGGTTAGCACAATCGGAATTGCAATCACTGATTCCCTCTTTATCAGTGCTTGCGTTGGAAATCAAATTTATTACTCCCAAGTTTGCGCAGGCGCGAAATTCGGGTAGAATGCATAAATACATTGGGGGTTGATCATGGCTGCACGAGGCAAGAATATAAACCTGTTTTTGATGGATGGTGATCCGAGAGGTCGAGTGAAGGTGACCCTTCAGAATTGGACGGGAGTGGTATACCGTATACCACGCACCGACCTTGATCGTTGCAAAGATCGTGATGATCTCTCCCAGAGCGGTGTCTATTTCCTCTTCGGGGTAACAGAGGATACCGATGAAGATGCAGTCTATGTCGGACAAGCGGGAGTAAGGAAGAATGGTGAAGGCATTCTCTACCGCTTGATGGAGCACAAGCGCAATGCTCAAAAGGATTATTGGACAGAAGCAGTCATCTTCACCACATCCAACAATTCATTCGGTCCAACTGAGATCAGCTGGCTTGAGCATCGCTTCACTGCCATGGCAGTGAATGCAAAGAGGTATGTGGTGAAGAATGGCAACGAGCCTACTCAAGGTCATGTCACAGAAGAGAAGGAGAGTGAGCTTGAGGAGTTCGTGGACTATGCAAAGATTGTGATGGGTGCTCTTGGCTTCAAGGTATTTGAGCCATTGAATGAGGTTACCCAACCAAGAGAAGATTCTTCACCTAAAACCTCTGATGGTGAAAGGGGCTTGTTCTTATTCTTCAAACGGAAGAGTGGAAAGAGTGGGAGAACCATTGAGGCTACGTGCCGGCAAACAAGCGAGGGATTTGTGGTGCTCAGCGGAAGTCAGATAGAGACCATTGATTCTGATAGCATTCCGGGATCTATCAAAGAGAGCAGAAAGAAAGCGGACATTGATGACAATGGTGTGCTACAAAAAGACATGCTGTTCCGCAGTCCTTCCTATGCGGCTTCATTTGTGATTGGTGGATATGTAAATGGGTTAAGATCTTGGAAGACTGAAGAGGGAAGGACATTGAAGGATATAGAAGAGAGGGTGTAAAAGGAACCAATGGGAGTTTCCCATGAATTTGCTCGCTGTCTGCTATCGGGAAACGCAAGTACGTCTAATAGCAAGGAAATAGTTGAAGAAATCGGTAGTAGGGTCAGTTGCCACTTGCATATATACAAAGCATATTAGTTATTTTTTGCTCAATAGAAGCAAGGACCCAGTTTTCCAAAATATTGGATCAATCACAAATGTGGGATTTTGATCGCTGAGCGGGTTCTCTCATAGATTCTCCTGCTCGCATCGAAGAGTTGAAGAGGAATTATGATTTTTCTCGGCTAGTGGAAAGAACCTTTGCTAAATCATTAAAGAGTGTCTTTGCGCGTCCCGTATTCCTGACAATTTTAAGTCTCTCGAAGTTTTGATTTATCTCTCCATCAGCACCATAAATTCGCAATAATTTAAGTATCTCCTTTTTCTCCTTGATTTTATCAAATTCTTTGTCTTCCGGACAATAAGAACAGTATATGACATCATTTGTATTTTTCTCTTCGTTGTTCATCAGAAAGTTGCGTATAAATGAGTTAAGGTGGTTGTCATCTACGTTGATTGCATATCCAATGATGATCAAGGTGTCGCTCTTCTCTAGAATCTCATGCATTTTATGGATTTGTTGTATCTGAACGGCATCTATGACTGGTTTAATTGACGAGGTTCCTAATATGAAGGGAAAGTACATGTTATGACTAGGAGTCGTTGTATCTTCAGAAAAGTCATGTATCGTCAACTCAAATGGATATTCGAATAGATTGAGACGGCCATTGGTGTATGCCACCTTCTTAGGGTCGATCATGTTGATGATTGGAGTGTAGTTTGTGGTAATAATGCCAATGGCATTTCTGAGCATAGGCTGGTTATAATAGTGTCCTGCATCAGCTTTAAAATATTCTAACGTATTATCAGACCAAAGTATTTTGCTAATTTCTTTTAGATTATCAAGGAAGATGGTATAATTTTTTTCTGACTTCTCAATCTTGAGTTCCTTTGTATAATCAAACTGAAAACACTCCAAACTTTTGTTGTCATGGCTTTTAAGATACTCGCAAAGAGGGATTGTCACCGCAAAATAGGATTGCCAATAGTGGTTGATCAATTTCCAATATTTCACCGGCCCATAGTTCTTGGGATTGATAATAGTATGGAAATATTTTTCTATCACCCCATAGCTGATCAGTTCTTCTGCTATGGCGCGGAGTAGCATATGATGTGGAAGCTCGTCGGAGATTTCGGATGGATAGATAATCAGGTCTAAAACTTCCTTAAGACTTTCGCTGTCAATATTTGGTTTTTTTGTTTCAGTGCCTTCTGATTTCTCTTGATTGGATAGTACTTTCAGTTTGAATTCTTCCTCGAGATGTTTCATGTCGTCTTCAGTAAAGAAACTGTCAATAGCATATTCAAGATCATCCTGTGAAATAGAATGCTTAGTTCTTATCAAGAACAACACCGTCTGGACGATAATTTGTCTCCCCATGTTTGTTGTGTATGAAAGTCTTCTATTGTAGCGGGGAGCCCAATCACGAAGATGATTTTCAATTCCATCATAAAAATTGCTCAATGCATCACGTAGTTCATCCGCTGAATCCAAAAGAGTAGATCTAGTAAAATCACTTCCTTGAGGTAACCCATAACTTCTTTCAGCTCCAGCACCGAACCAATAGGATATTCTTCTGCCCATGCTAGCCTCCTATGTTATATCCAATAGCATAGCACGGATAGTGATCAGTGGTAAAAAGTATTTTGGCCCTAACAATATGGAGCAACTTACTAAAATCATTGCTGTGTTGAAGGGCTATGACCGGGACCGGTGCTTGATGAAAAGCACCCAACATCTTTATGACTTGGCTTACATCAGGATCGAGAAAGTGCTCCGCCCATTGGTTGTGGGAACCAAGGATCTTGCGCAAATCGTACGGGTCCGGGTGGATCAGCTCAAACAAGGAGGACAGGCCAAGATTATCATCTTCACTTTATACTTGAAGTACCCCATCGGCCTGATTGTGCCATGGCGCTGGTACTCTGATAGCATGTTCATGCTTCGCAGACAGTTGACAACCATTCAGTATCATGATTGGTGATTGATTCGGTGCTATATCCTAAAGCTGACATTTCAAGCTTTACCTGTTGCACCAGTTCGGTAACGTTCCTTGTCTCCATATTGAACCTCCATGTTTTGTTCTAAACAAAGCATAGAGGCCAATTAGAAATGTTGTGAAGATTGTAACCATATAAGCAAATGCCGCAGATGGTTCAAGAATCTGCTAAGGTTCTCAACATTTGTAACTTCTCCACATTCTCCGTGAAACCAGGGCGCACGTAGATGGGGAGGCTGCCGGTGTCAAACATCACGGGCCCCCTTTCGTACGTCCATGATGATCTGGTCGCGTACGACAGCATAGCCGGCCAGCGAGAGGAAGGAGGTGTTCTCCTTGCCCTTGCGGTAATGCAGGCCCTTCCTTCTCTTTCTCTTCGTCTTGGCGGCGGCCTTGCTGCACTTGCCGCTCTTGGTGTAGGTCCGCTTGACCACCGGCTCGATGTCGAACAAAGATAATCCCTCTACCATGGGGTCCTCCATGGTAGAGAATTTAGCTGGTGGGGATGGATTACATCAGTGCGGTGTTCTCAAGACTGACACACTTTACACGAGCCCTGAACGCTTTGTTAAAAGGCATGAAAAAGGGGCTGCTTCAAAAATGAATTTTGAAATAGCCCCTGATTATTGTCTTCAAGAATCTAATTGGCTTTGTAATTAAACACTATCTCACCTGTATAAGTACCAGTTGGAGCTGTGTCGTAAGTCGGTATTGTAACAGAGATAACTCGTGAAGTAGTGGTCAATGTTTCAAAACTTGAAGTACTGATAATAGTAACTTCTTCTTGGAATCCTCCACTAATAGCCGGGTATGCTGCAGTGAAAGTCTGGGGATTGGTCCCTGTCTCTGTGGCTGATACTGAATAAGGCAATACAACAGTGCCACTACTAAGTTTTCCCGCAGTCATCGTGACTGTTATGCCGCTTCTGTTGTTCGACCTAGTATGGAGGTAAGCAATTGGTGTTGCTGTATTAGTGCTAATTGTGACATCGAGGACATCATTCCAGGCACTATCGTTACTGGTTGGAGCAGTGTCTGCTCCTTCCGTCAAATAATCAAAAAGACCCATTCTGTCGATGGGAGAAATTTCTGCTTTAAGGTTAATGGTTGCACCACCTTCGGCCTTAGCGTCACTAGTACTTTGAGTAACAGCCGCAAACACCCCAACCATTCCAATTACCAGGATCAATAAGATAGCAATTGTCTTTTTCATTCTTTCCTTCCTTTCTAGGAGCCTCTCTTATCGCTCCTGTGCAAGTCATATGTCACTCTATAATAAGACCACAAACCGAGACAGGGAGGTGCTAAAATAACGAATTACTGTTACCGTTCAAAGACGGAGCAGAACATGGGACGGAACAGGAAAACTTACAGCGAATCATTCAAGAAGGAAGTAGCGGTTGAAGCAATCAAGGAAAAGAGGCCGGT
>Ga0116183_1004802_pt1 | contig 13099 bp, 14 predicted proteins | sample AD_UKC078_MetaG_FD_89753 | JGI IMG/M metagenome (GOLD analysis project Ga0116183, IMG submission 89753) | Active sludge microbial communities of municipal wastewater-treating anaerobic digesters from USA - AD_UKC078_MetaG | ecosystem: Engineered > Bioreactor > Anaerobic > Digestate | place: USA... | reverse complement strand
TTCGCGTTCAGATGCCACAGATGGACCTTCTGAGCAAGAATGAGAAGCGATACGCCGAAATTCGTAATAGACGAATAGTCGGACCCCGATTCTGGATTGTCGCCACTTTCTTCTGTACTGACATGAGCATTTTTATCCACCTCTCCAAAATTGTCATCTGAGGTTTCGTCAGCTCCAGAAATTTCGACTTCTTGCTCGGTTTTTTCCTCTTCATCTGAATCGTCGGCGTTGTCAGTCCCTTCTTCGGACTCATCATCTTCTTCGTCTTCAGAATCATTTTCAGGCTTGAACGGAAAAGAAAATTCATCATCATCATCATCCGTCTTTTGCTTCTTCGTCTTGCCACCTCCTATATTGCCTCCAATACCACCAAAATTCACCCCGTTATCTTCTTTTACAAGAGTGGACAGGTCATAAGTAGTATCAAATCCAAGTACTGGTATATTTGTGGATCTGGATACTTCAACACACAAATCAAGTAGATCAAATTCATCGGGTTGCACATTAGTTTTCATGAGAAAATCCTCTGTTAATATTTAGCTTAGAAATCAGCAATATCAATCAAAACATATTTTTGTTGACTTACTCACATTGTTTATGTTATCATATCGACATGAAAACAGAAGACAGAATTATTGATAACTACTGGGAAATCGCAAACGAATTGAAAACTGCCGTCAAATTCGGATTCACTGGAGAACCCGAATTTGGGATATCCAGAGATGAATGCAAACGAACATTGAAAGAACTTGGGTTTAAATGTTCAGACGCAAAGTTCGATGTACTTGTCGTATGTGAAGGCGTTGGAAGATGGTCCGGAGGAGGAATCGGGAAGAAACTTCAGCTTGCTATTGACAAAAAGAACGCTGGAGAAAAGGTTTTCATTTTATCGGAAATCGACTTTTTAAAACACTTTGATTTTCATTCCACGGCAATCGATGAATTCATCCGTGCGTTTGACATGGATGTTCCATTCGTGGATGACGGATCTCCAATGCAACCAGACAATCCGTTATAGCGATTCAGCGGAAAACAGCAAGTATAAAGCACCGCCCAAAAACGCGCCTGCAAGCACGAAACCAATAAATTCAACCCAAAACTTTATCTTCGAAATGAACTTTCCGGCATTTTCCAAGAAAAGAACTAGTTTTGAACTAAGCTCTGTAGTAGATGACATTACTTCGATTCTTTCCGTCCTTGTCGAGTATGACAAACGCGAATTCATTTGTTGACAAATAAAAAGGCTGCCAACCCGCATAACGACTCTTGATATTAGTGAAATCACGAGTGAATCTACTAGTGGATATCCATTCAAATTTTCCTCCGACCCAACGCCCATTAATCTTGCAGAATAGACAAGCTATCCCTGCTGGAGTTGTTTTCGGATATTTCCAAACATCCATGCCCACCTCCCACGTGAATGACATGCTATGTGGGGCCAAGACGTTAAGATCTCGAATTTTCACCTTGGATAGTTTCGCATTGCTTCCGTTAACGCCCCCGCATGTCCAGTTCAATGAAGAAAATTCAACTTGGTCAAGTTTATCCTTGGGTTTGCTATCCTTTTTCAATAGATAAACAATCAATGCGACAAGACCTACAGCAAATAAAATTCCGCAAATAACATAAAGATAAATCATGGTATGTTCTCCTATCACTATTTATTCTCTTGAAGCGAGCCCACAGCCATCTTTAGTGGCTAGGTAGTTCATTGTTTAGCACGTCCAATAGATCGTCATATTCCATTTTTTCCCGTTTGCTCAAAACATGACCATCAACATAAGGATCTCTATCGCTTTCATTCTTTGTCGAAGTCTTGTTGAGCGTCGTCTTCTTGATGTATTTAAACTTTCCTCGGATTGGAAATGCGCAGGCTGAATACAGGTAATATAGAAGTTTGTCGGCATCCTCATCCTGTACGAGCCCTGCGTTGGACGTTATGTTGACTAATACTGCGTTCCTTGGGCTGGACATTGACATCCAGCGTTGTAGAATGTATGGCTTGAGTTCAATGTCGTTCCAATGTATATCATCGGTCAACCTAGCCGTCTTCTTATTGCACATGTCATAGATCACAGAAGAAATTGTCATAGTTCGTTCTCTTTCACAAAACCGTTATATTCCAGAAGATGGTACTTCAAAACATTATAATCATGTAGCAAATTTTTAGTCACATGGGGTTTTACAAACATCAGAACGCAAATGATGTCACTTATCAAAAAATCAACACTCCCGTTTTGTATTTCTACTATCAATTTGTCTTTTATTTCTTCATATTCACTACTGTCTATTTTCTTCCGGTTCGCCTTGGCAAGAATGTTAGCCAACGGTTTTACAGGACATGGAATCCTCATGTTTTCCATGGAATATTCGACAACCTTTTTTCCTATCATTTCTTGCTTAGCTGCTAGATCCTCAGCGTCAACATGTTCGACTTCAATGTCAAAATCGAAATTGATCCCATCTAGGGCGATGGAAATAGTCGTTTTCATTTCACCTCCGCGCACTCATTGCAATCCGTGTAGGTCTGCTGTATGATCTTGTAGAACAATGAGTTGATCTTTGTATGGATTCCTTCTCGCGTTTTTGTAGTCAAGCCAATGATTTTACTGGCATCTGTTCCAATATAGAACATGTAATTGTCTTTTTCGATTTTGCTTTCTGAAATTCCAATGCAGGACGTTACATCCGAGTTTGACCCACGGCACGTGATTATGTTTCCATCAATCACAAATGACATTGCGTCTCCAGTGATCTCAAATAGCGAGTAGGCGACTGTTGACAAAACTAGCTGTTTGAACAATGAACCTGCATATCGACTCGTTCTAGGAAGTATTCCAATAATGTTTATCGTGTCGCGAAAATTGAATTTAGACGAGTTCCCGTCGAATGTGGCAATAATGCCGAGAGGGTTCAGCCCGCCTTCTGGCAAAACCGTCTTTAAATAATCCAACGACAGCATTTCCGGCATGTAGCAATCAGCTTCTATTTTCATTTTGTGATCTCCAGTTGTTTCTTCAATTCGTTTTCTGCTTGTTCGCCACTATACGAATTTTTCACGATTAAGTCAATAGGAATTTCATCTGCTTCTGTGTCAACGCATAGTTCATTGACATCCTTGTATTTGAAACATGTCAACGGCCAAATGAACACGGTTTCTCCATCGGATATGAGTTTATGATATTGAGCCAAGACATCCTTGTTATCTCGAAAATCGTTGTCGAGAACCCAGATTTTCTTAAGGGTGAAGAAAGCGTCCATTTGCTGCCGTTGCAACTCAGTAATATTTAGACCTGTTACGGCAACCCCGTTTGGAATGAAACAGGCGTCAATCGGGCCTTCTGTAATAACCATGTATGGGATAGAAAGATCGATTTTGTCTATTCCGAACAATGTTTTCGGGGAATCCATCTTGGAAAGATATTTTGGAATGTGTTTTCCTGTGTTGAGCAACGTTCTCGATTGATAGAACGCTATTTTACCATCAACTCCTTTGAATGGTATAACAAGTCGATTCTTGTGGACTCTATCTGTTAACGATAAATAGTATGTTACCTTGTTTCTAGCAGTGTCCAATCTTCTCTTTTTAATGGTGTCTAGCGCCAGTTGTACCATTGGGTTGTTTCTATAATATTGTAATTCAGCCTCATTTCCTAGGTTAATGCTATTATATGGCAATACAGGAATTTCTTTATGTGGCTTTTCTTGTTTATCGATGAATAGGTTTCTAGACGCAAAATCATATGTTTTCGATTCATCCATGATTTGCTTAAACGACTTTCCAGAAAAATCCATCATCCATTTCACAGGAGCCCAATGTCTGCAACAGTTAAAACAGTAAATCGTATTCCCCTTGGATCCGGTGGAATCGTAGAATAACCGTCTTTTTCTACCCCAGCTATTGCCTTCGCGACAAGACGGGCAACCTCCCGACCAAGTGCCGTTCGACTGCCTCTTTGCGTACCCCGCGTAAGTTCTGAAATACTCCTCAACCATCTGCGTTGGAATCTCTGTCATGCGGTTATATTATCATGTTTTCAACAGGTGCGTCAACAACAAAAACCCCGCCTCTTTCGAAGCGGGGTTCGGAGTCAAGTCACTCTAATCGCTTAGAGAATGACACGCTGTCCAACATAGGGGTTGGAAACTTCGGTGGAGAGACCAGTGACCACGATGAGGTGGTAGAACAGGTCGGAACCGAAGATGTGATCGACAACGCCGTAACGGGTCATCATGCCAACGCGAGGTGCGAAGTCATTAGGACCGATGGTGCGCTGAATCATCACTGGGATGTAGGGGCAGAACACGATACCGGTGTCATAGAAGTCAGCACCCTTGTAACCGAGTAGAGCGTATTCAACGGCCTCTTCGCGATCGCCCATGTCGTACTGCGCTTCGGTACGGGTATCGCGGTAGACGTTGAAGCGTCCGCCGATGGTACCAACCTTGGCAATGCCGGTGGGCTGGGTGTTGACAGAACTGCCAACGGGATTGTACTTGAGGTCGGGAAGCATCTCCAACAGCGAACAAACACGAGGAGTGGCGATGATGAAGTTTGCAGGACCACGACGGTTGTAGATGGCGATGCGGTTAGACTCGACGATGATGCGGGCATAGAGATCGCGGGCGCGTTCCCCAATCCAGCGAGCGTCGGATGTGGCAGCATTCCAGAAGGAGAAGCCCTTGCCCTTAGCGGGAGATGCGAAACCTGCTTCGAGGCAGATCTTCATCATGCGGGTGAGCATTTCGCGGTCGATTTCTGCCTGGACCTCGTAAGAAAGGGAGTTAACCATTTCGTTATCGATGTCAATGCCGTTCATCGCCTTGAGATCCTGCTCAAGCTCGGTGGACCAAGAAGCTGCGATCCGGCGTGTACCGGCTTCAACTACGGTCTTCTCAAGTTTGATGGACATCTGAGGAATGCGACCGGTCATCTCGAACTGGGACATGAGGCGTGCGATGCCTTTATCCTGATCGTTGATGATGTTCCCAACAACGTTTAGGGCCGATGCAGGGAGCGAGGAGATCTGAGAGCCGGAAGCATTTGCGGAGATTGTCGCCCAGTCAAACTGATTGGTCGAAACACCGGTATAGTCGGCATACATGTTATTGTAGCCCGCTTCCTTGCCATCAGCCTTGTTCCACCAAGCCTCGGGAGAAGCGGATGGGAACCCATCTCGCTGCTGAGGAGATGTGCCAAGCTGATTAAGAGGATTGGCGTCGTAGACATACCGGAGGGCGAAAGCCAGACCGACAGGGCCAGACATGGGCTGAACACCAACCACTTCGTTGGTGATCAACTCGGGGAAAGTACGCCGAATCATAGGGATGAGAATCTTGGGAAGACGAGCATCCTGTGGGGCGTAGGTGTCGCCGGAGAACCCATTGTTATAGGTTGCGCCAGCGCCAGCGGCGGTGCCAAAAACAGAGCCACTTCCGCCTGCCACGGTCTCGTTGATCCAGCGGGACTGGTTTTCAAGGAGCATTGCCGTGCTTAGACGCCTGTGGGATTCCGTAATGGGCTTGACCTGATCATTTGTGAAATCAAGAACGCGCTTCCATTTGCTGATTAGAGCCTTGGCGACGTCCTTTGTGATAAGTTCTGAACTCATTGTTTATTAATCCTTTTTGCCACGAATTTTGCCATTAGCCGCCCGTCGGATTGACGAGCTAATAAGCCTAGGCGAGTTCGTTTAGAGCATCAAGAGCGACGGCGACTTCGTCATATGGCGAAGCCTTTCGATCTTCAACTTTTTCTGTTATCGTTCTGGAAGGAACGTCGATTTTCTTGGAAAACGTCTGTGTCTCAGTTCGCGACCTGGCCACGTCTCGCTTATCCAATTCATCTCGTTCATACATTTCCAGCACAAATTTGTAGTTTTCTTCAATCTCTTCAAGTGACTTGTTCTGTAATCTGCGTTTGATATAGTCGCGTTTGGTCTGATTGAATCCTTGAATCTTCTGTTCCAGAACAAGAGATGTCTTCAACTTCTTAATCTCTTCGGAAAGAAGTTCGTTCTTCTTGGTAACATCGTTCAACTGCTTGGTTAGGACATCAACGGAAATCTTAGATTTCGTAATGGCATCCTTTACGCTTTCGCTCATGTATTCAGGATCGATGCCAACCACGTCCATGATCTTTGACACCATACGAGCCGCTTTAGTATTCTCAACTGCCTCCTTAACAGTCTCGGCAGGGAATGCCTTATCAAGATAAATATCGAGATAATTAGAAATATTTCTCGCAAGTGACTCGCGAAGAGTATTAGCACCGTCCTTAAGTTCTCTTTCATACGCCTCGGCAAGGGTGACGAGCTTCTGCGTATAGTTCTGGTCGATGGACTCTACAAGGCTTTCCATCTGTTCCAAGTGTTTTTGATCGATTGATTCAAGAAGGTCTTCTAGCTGCTTTGCGTGCTCTTCGTCAATTTTTTCAAGCTCCGCGTCTACTACAAGCGAAACTTTCTGTTTTACGCCATCCGAAACTGCCGCGTCGTACATTTCGGTAATTTTGGTTCTTAGTTCCTCGGTGAAGATATCCTCACCCAACTCTTTAAGCATATCGTCAAATTTCATTATTTTTTCTCCTCGGCGCGTTCGCAGTCCCGAATTCGGGCTTTCATTTTTTCAACAACAACTGAACGAAGGCTTTCCATGGCGTTCGCATAGTCATCGTTATATATGTGTTTGATAAAATCGTGAATGTATACCGATTCTTCGGTGATTACATTTTTCTGTTTTTTCTTTTTTGCCATATCTACTCCAGTTTCGTTGACTGTCACGTGAATATTTATCCAATTCGCGTTAAACAGCGACAATTTATGTTAACGTTTCTTCAAATCAGAGAAAAATTTCTTGAAACACTCCTCAAGATAGTAGTTCAACTCTCCTTTTGGAACAGAATCAACTCTCCGATGAAGGTTCCCTATTGCGACTTCAACGATCTTTCCACCTTCCGCAATCAAGTACTGCTTATTCTCCAAAATAGATTCCAGCATTGCGGGGGCCGAAGGCTCGTGAACAAGATCAAGACAAATCAGATAAAGGTCTTCGACTAAATCGTTCTGCCCTTGTTTGACAAGTTTGCCAAGCGCCCGAGTTGAAATGCCCACACGTACACCATCGGAAAGAAGCTGTTTGACTATGGTGCCGGTAGGCGTTGACAAAATCTTGGTTTTCCCGTAAAATAGATTGCCCTTCTGTTCGAGTTTTACAACCATGTGAGCGGCGCGTTCCAAGTCAACAGATGCGGAATTAGAAGGGTGATTTAGTTCGCCCAAAGCTCGGTTGGCAGTAACATAGTCCTTATTATATCTTTCAACTTCTCTAACCATCTCGTCGATTTTATACACGCGATGATTTTTGTTGGGTTGTTCTGCCATCATGAAAGGACCATGAAGATAATGGGATACAGGCTTATCCTTGTTTTCCTGCTCGTAAATATATTCGAGCGCGTCGTTTTGTGTATCTGGTATTAAACTTCGTAGATTGTTCATAGGTGTTTTCGCGTTAAATGTGGTTCAACGTGACTGTTCACGTTTTTAAACGCACCTTTCATTTTTATTTATCGTTTTTTTGAAAAAAATGCATGGACTATTACCATTCAAAGTCATTAACATCAACAACGTAAGAAAAATTCTCTCGTACCGATTCTGTTTTTTCAACCTCTCGCCATGGAACACGGGGATTTTTCTTTCTATTGGTCAGAATCCAATAAATTATGGTAACAAGATAGGCGACTTCGATGCCAAACTGTTTATTCTGCCAAATATCGTAAAACTTCATCCCGCCATCATCCATTTCGAAAGCCCCGTTTTCGATGTCGGCAATAAAGTTCTCCGTTTTTTTCCAAGCATCCTCGAAACTCATCGTTTTAGGGGCGGAGTTTGAAAACACAACCGCACCTATTCCAATGTCAATGTTGTTGTCAACTAGATAATTTTTCTGGTCTAGAATTTGATTATATATCAAGCCGCAATTAGTCTTCAACTCATCTGGATTCTTATTAATTCGTCTACGTTTTGTGTAGATCGCCACTCTGTTATAAAAATACGGAGCTATCATGGATTTGTCGTACTTTGCATCGACTGAAAACATCCCATCGACTTCAGCGATGTCCACATCAAACTTTTTGGAGTTTTCGACATATTCAAGGATGGCATTGAGATATTTGTCAATCGCGTCGGCAAAAGTATATATGGTGGCACCGTCTACCCCGTTTGCCGCGTCAACAACTTGTTTCTTAAGAGTCTTTAATTCTTTGTTTTCCGATCCAAGATTTATATGAAGTACACACACGTCAAGGGCGTCTTTTTCTTCTGTGAATTGGTCTGATATCAACTTGCTTTTATAAACATTGAAATTCTTTCCAGTTTTAACGTCGGAAAGAAAACTTACCCCGACGACTGTGCTCCTAAATCCACTGTTTTGATATTTTGAACCAATTTTAAAATTACTCTTAAGAGCGACATTGCCTTCGCTTTTTTCGGTTTTGCCATATCGTTGAACCCTAGGATCGTCCTGTGCAACCAAACTAGACGGCAAAATGGGGGCGGAAGAGAAATCGTAACGAATGTTTGGATCTCCGCTGCGTAGTTTTGAAGCAGAATAATAATCCATGTTTAACGCTTCTTTTGTGGATCCCAAAAGATTTATGGCTTTTGTTTTATCATAAATGTCGCACAACAAGTCGTACAAAAACGCCACTTGATCAGTGCTGTCGTCTTCTTTAAAACTGGACATGATTTTTGACTTTTCTGCGATCAAGTCTTTTATTCGGGCAGATGCCAACCGTTTTGTGTATTTTGTTATTGGAGACGTTTTTCCACGAACCGCCGCCCCTGTATTAGTTCGAAATATTGTCAATACACGATTACCAAAATCAGTCAATAAATCTGAAATCGATACTGAATTATTTGAACTATCTCGCTTAAGTTTATCCAAAAACTCTTCTAGTTCGATTGATGTATTTACTTGATTGAACATGGAAACGTTTTCTGGGTTATCTTCGAAATATTCCGGTTTAATCAACAATTTTTTCAAATTTTTAGACGAAAGAACCTTTTCTTCAATAATCGCCTGTATATTGCGTACATAATCTTTATTGCCGTAATCCTTTTTAGCAAACTCGTCGGAGTTGCTTTCGACTGAGCCGACGTCATCTGCGGTGTTGTCTTGCGAATTCAGAGGTTTTGTCTTTTTCAAATTTGCGTCTAATTTACCAAATAAAGATTTCAATTCGTCAGGCACACCGAACAATCCGTCTTTAGACACTTTTCCTTCATCGTTTTCATTATATGGATCAAGCACAATCAAACCCTTCGTTTTTGCATTTAGATACATGACCATATCGTAAAACACACGAGGATTTATAACAAGGACCGGATCGCTTTTATAGAATTCGCTTACTGGAACTCGTTCAATCCAAAACGGGTTTGTTCCTGTGACATAAAGATTCGGGTTATTATTTGTCAAAAATTCTTTAACCCAGCTAAGAATAGGATACGGGGGATCTTCCTTGGCGATCGCAGAATCAATCGCATCAGTGTCAAGAGTTGCATCGGAATTTTTGATTAACTCTTTAATTTGAGACGGGATGGCAAAAAATGATTTGTCGACAATGATGTCATCTTTATGCTCTACGTTTAACGCATGGTTTTTTGGAATTTTTGTTTTTAATCCATTAGGTTTGTATATGAGTATTGCCGCTTGTCTGAGAATTTCGGTCCCAGTTATATCCCCTTTTCCAGATATAGCATCCCGACCCATTGGAGGGGAAAGTCCGCCAACGTCATAATAACGAGGCACCGCCATCTCGTCCAATAAATGTTTATATGCTTGATATACTCCTACCATGATATTCCTCTCTATTATTTAGGTTTCACATCGCTAAATATCAGAGAGGACATTGCCATGGCACGCCCAATTTCTATAGACAACCCAGTAATAATCGAAGACAACACAGGCTCTCTTGCCTATATGACTGCAAAACTAAACAACAAGACTATAGGAATACCTGTCTTGCGGTCTGCCGTCAACAGCGTTTCGCTTCTTCAGCCGACAATGGGGTTGAAGCTTGACAACCCGACTTTGTACACAGACGAAGATGTATCCCCTTTTCAAACCCCCGATGGAGCCTTGCTTGGAATAGCATTTAAAATGAATGGGGTTAACTATTCAATTCCGATCTACGAAATTCCGCAAAACGATTCCGACATTATCACAATGACTTTCACGAACACTACCGTGGCCACAGATATGGTGCCTCTTACCGGAATTCGCGGATATCCCAAAATTCTTCTAGTTTCAATAGCAAATTTAAACTACGGCATTCCATTATTTGACTATTCTTCCATATACGATTTGTCAACGGGAATTGCGGAAAGAGCCAAACCCCTTGAAGGGGAAACAGATTTCATAGAACCAACTGTAAACACGATAATTTCAATTGGAAAACCCACTTTGGATTTTGGTTCTGAATTTGGTTCCACCTATCTGAATTCCAGAATTTCTGCTTATTCAGATTTGATCGAACGCATAAAGAAAATTTTCGGTTTCCCAATGGTGGAAGCGGACATATGCGACGAAAACATTGCATCGTTCATCGACCAAGCAATCGAATTATACTCAAAAACGGCAGGGTACACGGAAGAGTTTCTTGTGTTCAGCACATCCCTTTATCAAAGAGGCGTTGGCATCAGACTCGATAAGCTGTTCTCCATGACCCTTGAAACCTCCAATAAAAACCTAGAAAACGCAGAGCCAATCATGGACTACGACTTGCAGAATTATCGTAGAGTCTTGAACTGTTTTTCAGTGGAACCCGGACAATCATCTGGAGTAAATACCCTGTTTACGCTCGAACAAGCCATGGCACAGCAAACGTACTTCTCCTATCTGCTTGGTTCATACGGGTTTGATCTCGTTACATGGAACTGCGTAAAATACTGGCTAGAGGAACGCGAAAAGGTACTAGCCCAAAAAATCCACTTCCGGTTCGACCCAAGTTCCCAATACCTTAGAATTCTTCCGGAGCCTATACCGAATCAGAACTATCTGGGTTTGATTTCCTGCTATGTCGAAAAACCAATTAAAGATTTAATTAAAGAATACTGGGTGTACTCTTATGCGGTGGCATTGACCTCTATCGCCATTGGACGACTGCGGTCCAAGTACCAATTCCAATTGCTGGGTGGAGCTACTATCACTGGAGAAAGCCTGTTATCACAAGGATTGCAAGAAAAAAAGGAATTGGAAGAACAACTCTGGACAGGAAAAGGCTTTGTCGAAAGCCAGCCCATGTTCTTTGTCGGGTAATAATTAACTATGAGATGTAATGGAAAATCACTTCGGTTCCTGAACAAGAACACCAATATTTCCTACACTGGTGTTATCAACAAATGGGTGAAAGAACTGAATTCACTCTACGGAGTGAACGTGCATTACTATGTTTACAAATATAAGAAAGAACGTCACGACTACTTGTATGGAGAGGATTTAGCCGCACAGTTTTCCGCCCCAATCCCCATGACAATTGTAGCGAAAGTCAATAATGATTCATTAAGTCTTTCAAAATTTGGGTTGCAAACTCAGGCGGAATGTGAAATGTTCATACCGTTCGACACATTCGCCGAAGCGATGGGAGATCCGAAAGCCTGTCCCAAGGTCGGAGACTTGGTTAGATTGACGGAGGCAGGATTAGATCGTCCTGGTGGGGGCGGCTATCCTTTCTGGTATGGAACAAGTTTGTGCAGCGCATTTTCAGGTTGTGGACATTTGACAGGTGGCGATGTGGATGATTCAATATGCAACGGCTTGTTTAATTCTTTACAGACAATGGATAACACTATGTTGTCGTCTGACTGCAATGTTCCGGCAGACTGGACTCGCGGACCAAACATTTATGAAATCACATCCGTAATTGACGACAACCTAGCCCAAGGATTGAACCCGATGCTTTCCCACACTGTTTGGAATCTCAAGGCAATCAGGTTCGACAACTCATACCAACCAGACGCTCCAGTCGAAAATGGAAGCGATATGATAAACGATTCCCAATATTATGGTAAACTTCCTGGCGGCACGGCAACACCGGAAAATGAAAAAAGGTATCCTCAACACTCAGACAAGGAAAACGAGAAATACTGGGATTACAACAAATACAGCCTTGATTCCATTTATGGCGATTATGGTACCAAGCCAAAATCCGAAATTGTCCCATCCATCACCTATAGCGCGTCAGCCGATCCTTATTCAGATCAATATTCCGTGGTCTACGACAGTTTGCCGTTCATCGCATTCGAGGAAGAACCCGAAGAAGGAACAACTACATTCTTTTCAGTGTTTGTCGATTCCGGAACGATCGCATTGTCCAGTCATGATGAAGCGGAAGAGGTGGAAAACGCAAAAATTCGATACGTACTCAAAGACCAAGGAGATTGTATTAGATCCGAGAAAATATATGCCGTTTACATACTTGACCAGACTATCGCATTGGAATATATTGGCGGAATGTCATCCTACGATTACACTACGGAAACTCTTTTCAACAACATCTATCTTAAAGACGCATCTGGCAATTCATTTGCGAGACTGTTTGTGAAAGACGGTACTATCTCATTGGCCAGTGTAGAACGGGCGAACTTCTATCGCGAACGTTGATCTACACTCCAATGAATGAATTGACAACAACAAGCGGAACTTTAATCCAAACCGGCATATCGGCAATTGGAGATATTGCCTACTTCACCACGCTGGTCATAGATGATGAAATTTCCATCACATCGGCAATTGGATCTCCGACCACTTCGCCAATTGAACGACATTTAATGAGGAATTCAGATATTGAATCTGGATTCAAAGTTTTTAATTTCATGGTGTTTGGGTCGACTGTCGGCATTCAGTACCTTGGAGGACCTGAAGCAATATCAAATGTTCTACGTGGAACATTGGAACTTCAAAGTGAAAAAACAGGTACAATCAAAAACCTGTCCATTAGCGGTGTCGATCTGTTGCTAACCGATCCGGTTGATTAAAGCACCAGTCGACAAATTGTTTCTATGCAGGATTTCATCATGTCGTATCGACATTTCCCATATGC
>Ga0116183_1004800_pt1 | contig 13101 bp, 10 predicted proteins | sample AD_UKC078_MetaG_FD_89753 | JGI IMG/M metagenome (GOLD analysis project Ga0116183, IMG submission 89753) | Active sludge microbial communities of municipal wastewater-treating anaerobic digesters from USA - AD_UKC078_MetaG | ecosystem: Engineered > Bioreactor > Anaerobic > Digestate | place: USA... | reverse complement strand
GAATCAAGGTTAGATTCACTTTCTTCGGGATAAAACCATCCAGTAATATTATTGACATTCCTAAACAAGCCATCCTCTAGGTACCCGGCGCCAGCTAGAGAGTATCCAGTACTATTAAAGCCACCAAACGGAACAGAACGGATGCCTTTGACACCGTCCTCATTTCCATCAGCGTTAAGGATGGTGTAGATGTCATTGTAGGTCAGCAAGCGCCAGCCTTCTGGGCAAATACCCTGATGATTGGGATTAATGGATTCTGAACAGCTTTCCGTATTGCAACGGCTGGGCAACTGCATCATTTCAGCCCACTGGTAAAGACCACCATACCTATCGCAGTATGTAGTATCATTTTTATAGCAGTATCGCTCAATCTTGGAATCATCAGACTGATCATCAAATCTATCAACCATTTCACCGATGTTCAGATTTTCGGCCATAACGGTCACTGAATTTACTTTATTACTGGTGTCCTTACCAGTAATGGTGATGTAGTAATAGCTACGACCAGTGCGTTCATCTGTAAATTGCTTATAGCGATCTGGACCCACAGTCATTGTGGGAGCAAGATAAATAGAATGGTCAAAGGGCACGTATTCGCTGCTGCTAGAGACTGCACTGGAGCTACTATTTGCACTGCTAGAGCTCAAGATGGCGCTAGAAGAAGAAGACTTAGCGCTAGAAGAGGAAGACATAGACAATCACAGAATCCCCTACAGACAACCCTTCCAGCACCTGAACGCGTACGCCGTCATTGATACCCGTTTTTATGCGTCTAGGTTCAGGGCGCCCGTTTACGGAAACCCAAACTCTAGCTGCGTCATCCGAACGACCAAAACCTTTTTTCCCTTTCCCTGATATACTTCTTTGCCCCTGACCCCTTGGCATTCCTTTTTCATAAGACCCTTCTGCAGGCTTAAATTGAAGCGCTTGCAAAGGAATCACCATTGCATTTGGCTCTTCTTTTGTGACAATCGTACAAGTCGCTGTCATCCCTGGCAATAATTTGAATTCTGGATTTTCTGCAGAAATAACAACCGTATAAGTCACCACATTTGAAGTCACCGTTGGATTCAAACGTAGCTCTTCGACTTTTCCAAAAAAACGATCCTTTGGAAACGCATCTACAGTAAATTCAACTCGCTGCCCTTGTAATATAGAACCTATGTCGGCTTCATCTACACTAGCCATCACTCTCATTTGAGATAAGTCACGCGCTAAAATGAAAAGAACAGGAGCACTCATTGAAGCCGCTACCGTTTGCCCCACATCTACAGAGCGTTCTAAAACAACTCCATCTATCGGGCTTTTTATAACACAATAACTCAAATTTAATTTGGCCTGTTGTACGTCACTTTTACTCCGTTCCATCGAAAAGCGAGCGGCATTCATATTATATTCGGCTGTTTCTAATTCTACAGCACTTACACTTTTTGATTCCGCGAGTTTCTGCGTTCTTTCAAAAATATTTTTCTTGTATTGATAATCATTTTCTGCTGCTTTATAAGCAAGTTCCGACTGACGCAAGTTAGTAATCCATTTTGATTTATCTAATTCTGCAAGCACTTGCCCTTTTTTCACTTTACTATTAAAATCAACATAAATACGGCTTAAATCGCCAGATACTTGAGTGCCTATTTCTACACGATCCACAGGCTCCAATGAACCTGTCGCAGATATGCTTGTTAAAAGAGTATCTTGTTCCACAGCAGCACTCACAAAAACGCCTACCGAAGACTCTTTTGTATTAAAGAAAATAAAGCGAGCACCAAGAATTAGTGTAGCGAGAATAACAAGAATTATGCTGACTTTAATGATTTTTCTCATTTTTTGCCTTTTTAGGGATCCTTTATAAAATCCTATTTTACAATTTAGATGTTTTAGCCCTGCTAAACGTTCCATAAAAACTGTAAAACACCCAAATAATTACTTTTATTCTTTTTTATACCATTTTTATAAGTCTCTTCTTTCGTACGATAAAATCAAGAACCAATCTCGGTTTGAAAAATGTTTTTTTCACGAAGAGGCTCGTATTTATGTAAATCAAATTGGTGTATCCCCGACTTTATGACTAATTTCTTTCGGTTTATTATTCTATTTTAAGATTTGTATGAAAAAAGCTCTTTTATTATTAATCCCTTCTTTTCTATTTGCATTGCAACTGCCTGTACATAAAGAAGTTCTAGACAATGGTCTAACTGTTTTGTTACACCCCAATAAACAATCCCCTACTGTTTCTTGTCGTCTTTTTTATGTCACAGGTTCTGTTCATGAAGTGCCAGGATCTTCTGGTTTGGCACATATGCTTGAACATGAATTGTTTAAAGGGACTCGTAAAGTGGGCATTACTGATAGTATTGCTGATTCTGTTTTCATGTATAAGCAAGATTCCCTACAAGCCCTTATGCGCCCACTCATTCAAAAAGGGGATACAACTCACTATCTAAAACTAAAAGCGGAACATGATTCCATTGTGAATGAGCATCGAAAAATTTTTGTCAAGGATGAACTTTGGAGTACTTATCAAGCGGCAGGTGGAACTGGTTTAAATGCTTTTACTAGTGATTTAATGACCGCTTATATCGTCACATTACCTAAAAATAAAGTGGAACTCTTTTTGTGGCTCGAAGCCGATCGTATGCAAAATGCGATTCTTCGAGAATTTTATTCTGAACGAGATGTCATTCGTGAAGAACGCCGCATGCGTTACGATGATAGGCCTACTGGACGTTTTTATGAGACTTTAAATTCTATGATTTACGAAGCCTTCCCTTATCGAATTCCTACTATAGGCTGGCCTTCCGACATTGAAAATCTGACTCGTGAAAAAGCCGCTGAACATTATCATAAATACTACAAACCAAGAAACGCTATTTTAGTTCTTGCTGGCGATCTTGATACAGCCGAAGTAATGCCTTTAATTAAAAAATATTTTGGCTCCATTCCTCCAGGGGAACCATTTCCTGCAATTACGGTACGTGACCCTGAGCAAGCTGGAGAAAAGCGTTTAATCGTACGGCGCCAAGATGCTCCTCATTTACTCACCATTGTATTTAAAACACCAGAAGTCGGAGACTCTAAACTCTATGCTTTAGACATTGCAGAAGGGGTCTTAAATGGTCGTTCTGGTCGATTACATAAAAGACTCGTTCAAGAAGAAAATCTTGCTGTGAAAGTAAGTGCAAGTAATAGCCCAAACAAATACGTTTCTGAATTTTCAATTCAAGCAGAACTGGAACCCGATGCAGACCCTGCAAAAGCAGAAGCGATTATTTGGGAAGAGCTTGAAAAACTAAAAGTAGAACTCTTAAGTCAACGTGATTTTCAAAAAGTAAAAAACCGTGCTTATGCTTCTTTAGTCAGAAGTTTAACCGACATGGAAAATGTCGCCACCATGCTCGCTTGGTATGAAATGTATGGTGATTATCATATCTTTTTGAATTGGGCAAATGCTTTAGAAAAAGTCACTGCTCAAGAAGTACAAAAAGCGGCGCAAGAAACGTTCTCAAGGAATAAGGCCACCATTGGAATTTTAACTAAAGAGAATGCAAAATGAAATGGATTTCCCCTTTAAACAAGTTCCCTTCTAAAAAGTCTTCTACTACACCTTCAAAAGCCATCTTTAAGGAATCCTTAATGCCTTTTAAAATGACTCTTTTCTTTTTGATTCTCTTGATTTTTGGCTGCTCTTCCACTCCAGTTAAAAACAACGTTTCTGAGGTGACTCCTGTTTCTAAAACAAACGAAGAACAAGTGGTTTCTAAATCTACAAACAAAGCCTTGCCTTCTTCTTATAAAGAGATCTCTTTCCCAGAATTTACTTATGTTGCTCCACATCCAAAAGAATATCGAGTCCAACTAGATGATAGCATCACAGGTTATGTTGTTGTAGACCGCTCTCTTCCTTTAATTTCTTTCTCTATGTTTTTTAAGGAAGCCACAATTCCTTCTAACATTAAAGAAACGGCAGCACTTGAACTTCTTTCTCCGATGTTTCGTCGCGGAGGTTCAAGTGATATTTCAGCAAATGCTTTAGATGACTCCTTAGAGTTTATTAGCGCCTCCGTTCATGGTGGACTCGGCTCTTACTACAGCAAAATTTCTATCGATTGCTTATCTAAAAATTTTGAAGAAATGCTTTCTTTGTCAAAATCTGTTTTCACAAAACCAGGCTTTGATGAAAAGCAACTTGAAATTCAAAAAACGTCTTATATCACCGCATATAAACGTCGTTTTGACAACCCCGCTTCGATTCTATCGGCTCTTCGTTCCAAAGTCAATTATGCTTCTTCACCTAGATTATGGAACCCTACCATAGAAGAGTATCAAAATGTTTCCAAAAAAGATCTCGAACGTTTTGCTAAAACAAAGTTCTCCGCAAACCGCATCGTCTTTGCTTTGGCTGGTGATATTGAAAAAGACTCTGCTCTTGTTTTATTAAAAAAATATTTTGCTGACTGGAAAAAAACGACTTCAAGAGAACCAACTCCTTCCATGGCTCTCTTAAAAAAACCTGGCGTTTATGCAGTAGAAAAAGATATTACTCAAGCGAACATTTCTATCAATCAACCTTTTGTTAAAAGGCCTCATCCTGATTATTATCCTACTGCTGTAGCAAGTTTTATCTTAGGTGGAGGCAGCTTTTCTTCACGCTTAACTTCAAAAATCAGATCCGAAGAAGGCCTTGCCTATAGTGTTTATAGCCATGCTGGTAATGATTATAATGACACCGCCTTAACAACCATTGCTCTACAAACAAAAGCGGAAAGTGCTTTTTTTGCTGTTCAATTAATCATTCAAGAAATTCAAAAACTAAGTAAAGAAGGGCCTACTCTTGAAGAGCTTGAGCTTGCGAAAAAGACTTTGATTGAAAGTCTTCATGGTTTATTTGATTCCCCTTCTAGCACTGCTTCTATTTTTGCTGTCGATGAATTAGTTGGTAAATCACAAGACCATTATTTAGAGTATGTTCAAGAGATCAACGCCATCACTCCTGAGCAAGTCAAAGCGATGACAGCAAAGTATTTTGATCCTCAGAAAATGACCATCTCCATTGTTGGGCCTAAAAAGTCTTGGGATAAATTTGAAAATGTGACTATAATTCCTATCCAAGACCTTTACTTTAGGTAACTATAAATACAAATGCGATTCTTACTCTTTCTGTTCATTCTTCTTAGCACTACTCCATTGATCATGGCCTATGATCAAAAGAGCATGTGTTCGAGTGCAAAACAATGCCTTAAATTAGATATTGCAGGGTGCTCAGCTGAAGACAAAAAACCGAACTCTAAGATTAAATACAATGATGATTTTTGTGCACCTTATATTGAGCTCAAAAAACGTGGCGTCTCATTAGAAACAGAAATCAGTAAAGAAATTTTTGGTCGCTTAGGTAGTCAATACAGGGCCATTTATATTAACGAAGGTGTTCTTCAAACCACTCCTGGAATGATGAGTTACTTATTTGACCACATGTCTTTTACTGCTAAACTGATTAATGCATATCAAGGTGGCGCTTATTCTATCGATTATAAAACGCCTAATCGGCGTGTCTTTTCTGGAACGAATGGTAGAAGTTTATCGGGCGATTTTATTTGGGTGGCTCAAGATAGTGCAGGCCAAAAACTGGGTTTTCGAAATGTATTTTTTGGCGTAGGGCGAGTGAAAATTTTAAGATGGCATCTGACTGGAACAGCTATCGCCTTTTTAGACATGGATTCTATCGGTAAAAATCAAGTTCGCTATAAGTTAACAGCCATTGTTTTTCCAGGGAATGCGGTTCTAAATTCCATTATGCACATGGACGCTTTTAAGAATATCGTCGCAGAAAAAATCAATTTGATTATAAAAGATATTCAAGAATCCTCGTCACGCTATGCCAAAGGCGATAAAAAACCGATTGGACAAAGTAAAGCACTTCAAACTAAAAATGAATTAATCCATTTAAAAGAATTTGAATCAGTCGTTCAAGGAACCCCTTGGACTCTTGGCGACTATTTTAAGAAGAAAGGATCTTATGTCAAACCTAAATGAATTATTATCTCAAGTTACAGAACGCCGTCAAAATCTGCTTCAAAAAACAGTAAGCACAAGAACGCGTCATTTTTGCATGGTTTTAGAAGATCTTTTTGATCCACATAATATCTCGGCAGTGATTCGCACGGCAGAAGTCTTTGGCCTACAAGACGTTCATATCATTGAAGAAGATAACGCCTATAAAGTGAATAAATCCATTCTAAAAGGATCTTTCAAATGGATGTCTCTTTTTTTATACAAAAAAAGAATGGCTTGTATGGCTAATCTAAAAGCGAAAGGCTATAAAATTGCTGTGGCAAGTACCAATACAGAAAACTCCGTATTAGATCTCAATTTAGACCAACCTACCGCTTTTTATCTCGGAAGCGAATTTCATGGTAATCATCCAGACACTTTAGCGGCAGCAGACTACGAATTCAAATTACCCCAGTATGGCATTACAGAATCCATGAATGTTTCTGTCGCTGCAGGCGTTTTAATGACTTATTTAGACGTTTTTATGCAAAAAAAAGGAAGGGAGCATTATTCTCTCTCTTTAGAAGAACAAAACACTTTACTCGAAAATTGGCTTGATCGACATGTTAATGGAACTGAAAACAATTCCCCTATACAACGAATTGACGATTAAAAGCGCCTTTTTTCAGATAAAATTCATATGATCGTATCATGAATAAACTAAATTATCAGCAATAATGAAGAAGAATACTAGTTTATACTTTGCCGTTGGGCTTGTCGTTATATTAGCCGTCGTCATTCTTGTTTTCGGTATGTTTTTCTTAAACGATAAAGACCCTCGTGAAACCTTTAATACTTTTTATCTGCGATTTTCTCAAGTGAGTACACTCGTTCTAGATGATCCTGTTAAAGTGAATGGCGTTAAACTAGGGAAAGTGGAAAATATCGAACTAAGCGGTCACCGCGTCACTGTCACTGTTCGACTTCGTACCGACGTTAAAATTCCTAAAGATTCAGAAGTGCGAGTTCAAAACATCGGCATCATGGGTGAACGTCAAATTGGAATGATTCTTGGCGATTCGAGCCAATATTTTAACCCAGGTGATACCATTGTCGGTCTTTTTGATGCTGGCATTGCTGAAGCGATTGGTCTAGCAGGGGAAGTCTTTGATAGTACCAAAGTATTAATTCAGTCCGTGAAGGGCGTATTAAATTCGACTATTGCCGCTCCTGAATTTCAGGATCAATTTAAGACAATCCTAACGAAAGCGGAAGATTTGGAAGATCGCTTGATTGTGATTGTAAAGCAAACTGATCCTCAACTCAAAAAGAGCTTAAATAGCCTTAATGAAGCAACCGTAAAAGTAAACACTCTGCTTGATAATGTAGAAGAGCCTGTAAACAATCTTTTTGTAAACACTAATGGCCTAATCAAAAATGCCGATCAGTTGATCAATGAGTTGAATCAAGTTACAAATCGTTTGAGTATTCTCACTCAAAAACTTCAAGCGAAAGACAATACAGCAGGCTTATTATTAAATGATCGCGCTTTATATGATGATTTAATGTTAACAGTACATTCCGCAGATAGTTTATTCCGTATTATATTACAAGATGGCTTAGATATTAATGTGGATTTCTTTTGAGGAGTTATGATTGTTAAAACGCTTTATGTAACGAATAAACTTGGCGTCCACGCGAGACCCGCTGGAATGATTGTCGATATTACGGGACAAACAAAAAGCGATGTGACTATTATTCACGATGGTCAAAAGGCCAATGCGAAGAGCATTTTAAATGTAATGATGTTAGCGATTCCTCCAGGATCCGAAGTTCAATTTGAAATTGACGGCCAAGATGAGGAAGATGTAATGATGCAACTCGAAAGGCTTTTTCATGATAACTTCCACGAAGAATCATACTAAAAAAAGACAACGTATTGTTCTTGTGGGGATCCCAGCTTCTCCTGGTTATGCGATGGGGCATTGCCATACTATTAGCAATCGGGAAGTAACTGTCGTCGAAGAAACTCTTCCAAATGATCGGCTCGCTCAAGAAGAACAACTTTTCTTAAAAGCGGTTAATAATACCATTAAAGAATTAGCCCAGATCAAGCAAATCACAGTCAATCGACTGGGTATAGACGAAGGGCGTATTTTTGACGCCCACTTAATGATCTTAAAAGATCCAACCTTAGTAAATGGTATTTTAGATCAAATCAAAAAAGAAAATAAAAATGCGCAATGGGCGGTTCATACACAAATCACTCAATTGATTTCAACGTTTGAATCCCATAAATCCGCTTTAATGCGTGATCGCGCGATGGATCTAAAAGACCTTTACCATCGCTTAATGGGTGCTCTTGATGACTCTGGCCCAGTTATTATAGGAGATGAAATCGGAAATGGTGTTATTCTTGTCGCTCATGAATTAAATCCTAGTACTTTAATTTCTTTAAAGAAGAACCAAGTCATCGCTTTTGCGACAGACTCTGGTGGCCGGACTAGTCATGTCTCCATCTTAGCTCGCTCAATGGAAATTCCTGCTGTTTCTGGTCTTCGAAATGTTTCTGCAATGATCCAACCAGAAGACAATATTATTGTCGATGGCACTGGTGGGATGATAATCATTAATCCCAACGAAGAAGACATTCGAAAGTTCGAAGAAAAACTCGAAGTATTTAAGAGGCAGCAGCGAGAACTGTTTACGATGCGACAGCTTGAGCCAATGACTCGAGATGGAAAATACATCACTCTACATGCAAATATCGAACTTACTTCTGAAGCAGATAAAGTTTTGGATTATGGAGCGAGTGGAATTGGTTTATACCGTTCTGAATTTTTGTTTTTTAGAAAAGGGCTCCCCTCTTTCGAAGAACAATTAGAAGCGTATCAATATGTTTTAAATGCTCTTGCTCCTAATAGTGTCACTATCCGTACTTTAGATGCTGGTGGTGATAAACTTGTTGCTGATATATCTATATCCAATGAAGCGAATCCCTTTATGGGCTGGCGTTCTATTCGAGTTTGCTTAGACCAAGAAGATCTCTTTAAAGAACAGCTTAAAGCCTTACTCTCTGCAAATACTCAAGGGAATTTAAGAATACTACTTCCAATGATTTCTTCTATGCAAGAGCTAAGACGTTCAAAAGCTCATATAGAAACATGCAGAAGAGAATTAGAAGCTCAAGGTATTTTTTCTCCTAAAGTAGAACTTGGCATCATGATAGAAGTGCCTGCGGCTGTAATGCTTGTAGACAAGCTCGCAAAAGAAGTCGATTTTTTCAGTATTGGAACAAATGACTTGATCCAATTTACCTTAGCTGTAGATCGCACTAATGAATTAATCTCTTCGATGTTCCAACCTCATCATCCCGCCGTATTAAATTTGATTCATAAAACAGTGATGGCCGCACACAGAGAAGGAATACCCGTTGCCGTTTGCGGAGAAATGAGTTCGGATCCAATGAGTACCCTTCTTTTAGTGGGGCTTGGTGTAGATGAATTATCTATGACTCCTTGGAGTATCATGGAATGCAAAAAGATTATTCGTTCTATTAACTATGAAGATGTTCGTGAAACAGCACAAAATGTTTTGAAAATGGATGACACCGAAAGCGTTAATGCTTATCTTAAAAAGAAGTATTCACAAACCATTACGGATTTAGGTATCTCCAGCTTTATTTCTGCTCAAGATTTAGATGATGGAGATTCAAATTCATCATTAATTAGTAGTCTCAATGAAAATTAAAATTATTTGTTCTTTTTTATTTTTTATCGCTTGTTCAGCCTTTGCTTCCGATTCTATTATAAGCTACGAACAGCTTCCTCCTTACCGATTTCAAGATCGTGTGATACGTTATGAAAGGTCTCTTCGAGCCATGAACGATTCCTCTTTAAGCGAAGAAGCTCGTCAATTTTCTAAAGCAGCCGTCTTTTATTACTCCGAAAATTGGGACAGTGCATTTCAAGCCTACAGTCAATTAATTAAGAAAGATTCACTTTTAGAGAGAAGCGTGCTTATTCGTATGGCACGTATTCGATTTAAGCAAGGTGATATTACTGAAATGCGAAAAGTCCTCGCTCAAGGAATTTCTCTAGAAAAAGACGAACAATGGCAAAAACAATCTTGGCGTTTACGTAGTGAAGCTGTGTTGATGGATTCAACTCTTTCTGAAAATCAAAAGGCAGACTCGCTAGAAGCCTTCTTAAATAAATACCCAAGAAGTGAAGAAGCTATTACCATTCGTTATCGCTATGCTGTCTTCTTAGATCATCTTAACAAAAAATCAAAAGCTAAAAAAGCCTATTTACGAGTTCTTGCAGATCATTCTCGATTCAGCGATTCAGCCTATATTGCCATTCGAAATATTCGCGAAATCTCTGATGATGAAACGTTTGAAGAAAAACTCGCCTATGCAAAAATTACATGTAAAAAAGATTATGCCGCTGAGTGCGTGGATTTAATAGACTCTATTTTTAATCCTAAAAACCCTCCCTTAAGTAAAGAAGATAAAACAGCTCTTTTGCAAAGTAAAGCAGTCGCTCTCCGTTCACTGAAGCGCGACGAAGAATCTATTGCCACATTCAAGTTACTTCTTGACTCTATTGAAATGAAGTCTCTTTGGATTCAATCGAGTCTTCGCTTAATGAGAAAAAATCCTACTAAATACAAAAAAGAAATTAGATCTCTAGATTCTATTCTTCAAGAGAGCAAACGTTATAGTAGCGAAAATGCAAATAATCTTTGGGTTAGAGGTTTTGAACATGAACAAAACAAACGCTTTCAAAAAGCCATTGATTCTTATCAAAAATTATCTCACCCGCGTTTTAGAAACAACTCTAAAAGGCAATGGGCAAAGTTTAGAATAGCGTTTATATACTACAAACAAGGAAAGCTCGAAGAAGCAGAGAAAGCATTTTTAGAAGCTAAAAAAGAACCATTCACATGGAGCAGTAATGCGAGTCGAATGTTCTTGGGAGATATATACCACCAACAAGGCAAAGATTCTCTCGCTAAAGAAGCCTATTTAGATTGCATTCAAGATTTTCCTCTCGCTTATTATGCGCACCGTAGCCGCAGTAAACTAATTGAATACAAATTAATGGATTCTTCTCAAGTTCCTTTTGCAAGAGGCTATGAAGCTTCTGAAGAAGAAACACTCCAGTGGATTCGAAACGCTCAAAAAACAGGAAAACCTGATCCAACGTATTCTAAAGATCGCTATGATCGAATGAAGCACCTATTCCTTTTTGGTTTTACCGAAGAAGCATTTGATTTATATAATGAAGCTCGTTATAAAAATGCCAAACGTCTCGACTTCTTGTATGAATACGGAAATCTTTTTTATGAAATGGGCGAAATCGCTGATGGCTATCGACTTGCTCGTCAATTCCAAAATGTGATCGCTCGCCAAAAACTTCATCGCGCTCCCATTCGAGTCTTAAAATTTCTCTACCCTATTCCTTATCTGGATGCTGTTAAATTCAGATCTGGCGATGCCATCGACCCATTCTTTGTTTATAGCGTAATGCGTCAAGAATCGATTTTTAATTTTGAAATATCTTCTCCTGTTGGCGCTCGCGGTTTATTACAGATTATGCCAGCCACAGGAAAACAGCTTGCTAAATTAGAAGAAATTCCTGATTTTGATCCTAACATGCTTTACAATCCCTATTTAAATATTCGATTAGGTACACGCTATTTAATAGATCTCAAAAAAGAATACGATAATGATTACATGTATGTTTTAGGCAATTATAATGCTGGTCCAAAACCAACGAAACGCTGGCAAGCCGCAGGGGGTAATCTTCCTTGGGATATCCGTGCTGAAGAAATCAGCTATTGGGAAACTAGAGATTACGTAAAACGCGTCATGGGTAATTATTGGATTTATCAAGAGATCTGGAATCAACTCCCCTAATTCTATGTTGTTTTTTTTACTGACTTTAATTCCTGCTATCTGTTTTGCTTGTGGAAACATTCTTGCGAAATCAGGTCTTTCTGCTGTAGCTCATACTGTAAGTATTAAACAACCCTGGGCTTTTATAAAATTAATTCTTAGGAATAAATACTGGTGGATGGGTTTTTCATTATCTGCGATTGCAAATCTTGGATATTACCTAGCCATGGCTCTTTATGATATCAGCCTTGTCCAACCGATGATGACCTTAAATCCTGTTCTTACGGCTTTATTTGGTTTCTGGTTTTTAAAAGAGCATTTAACAAAACGCATTGTAGCTGCGATTGGGTTTGTTTTTTTTGGATTATTACTTTCAGCGTCTCATGCAGGGGAAAGTTCCAGCGTTCAAAATATTACTGGCTTATGGCTTTTCGCTGCTTTCTTTGTTTTGATTTCCATTCTTTTCAAGTTAGGCCATTCCTCTGTTGAAACATCCGATTCCTTTATTATGGGAACGGGGTTTGGCGTTTCTGCGGCATTTTATAAAAGTATGACCCTTAGTTTTGGAGAATCCATGCAGTGGACTTCTTCAGAAATAATTCAATGGATTACAGACCCACGCCTCTTTGCCTTTATTGTTACTTATATGACAGCGTACATTTATTCTCAAATTGCATTCACCAGAGGGCGAGCTCTTTTTATTATTCCATTCAGCGCTGCTCTAGGAGCTGCGATTCCAATTCTTGCAGGCACCATTGTTTTTTCAGAAAATCTTTCTCTAGAGAAGTTTTTCTCAATCATCTTTGTACTCTTAGGATCAGGCCTTTTTATTATTAAGCGACATAGAAAGAAAAACCCTACTACCTAAAAATAGCTTTCAATGTATCTACTTCTGAAGGATTTATTTCTCGAATTGGAGAAAGCTCACCATCACTCCACTCTTTAAATATGCCTCCAGCACTAGGCACTGCACTTAAAAATACTGGCAACTGTTCAAAAAATGATATCGTCACAGAAGAACGGTCTAATGGTAAATCATGCACAGCAATAGACCCAGAACCTTCGCTTAACAAAGTCACCTTTTTTACCGCAGGTAAGCTAAAGAAGCTCTGCATTTCAAGTAACGATGCCTCTTGTCTTGTATGAGCAAAAGCTTTTATTTTTTCAAGCTCTGATTCCATATTATTGATTTGCCAAGAATTTAACCAACG
>Ga0116183_1004797_pt1 | contig 13110 bp, 12 predicted proteins | sample AD_UKC078_MetaG_FD_89753 | JGI IMG/M metagenome (GOLD analysis project Ga0116183, IMG submission 89753) | Active sludge microbial communities of municipal wastewater-treating anaerobic digesters from USA - AD_UKC078_MetaG | ecosystem: Engineered > Bioreactor > Anaerobic > Digestate | place: USA... | reverse complement strand
TTATCTTCTTTTTTCTTGTTTTCTTCAATTTGAGCGTTCTTTAACATGTCTCTTAAAAGAGCTACTTGTCCCTGGAGCTGATTAAAAGCTTCGCTTGCTCTTTGAGCTAATTCACTTTTTTCTTCGATAAGTTTTCTAATATCCTTAACATTTAATTCCATACGTTTCGTTTTCTCCCTTACTTTTTTTATTTAAGAATCCACCCTTTTTTTAATAACTCTATTAATCCTGAATCTACTATAGCTCCCTGTCCCGCATCAGTCCCTATCTTCAACACGCATCCGCAGAACACTCCTCCTCTAAAATCGCTATTCTGATATTCAAAATGATTTAAATCTGTATCATGAAAATTACAATTTCTAACATCAGCGTTTCTGATAATAGTTCTTCCTAAAAATTTAGCTCTTTTAAAATTACAACCCTTAAGATTACAACCTGATAAATTAGTTTCTGTGTCATTTTCTCCTATAGTACAATAAGCGAAATTAGTTCCTGATAAATCTTCATTGTAACGGTTAAGTGTTTTGATAATAGCTCTAGCGAATGATTGATTTTTCAAAGAATAACCTTCTAACAAGCTAGATATGTCTTTTCCGTTCTTAATGTAGCTTTCTATTAACTTAAGTCTTTCGTTGTTTAATATTTTCATTTTATCTTTCCTTTATGACGGATATTTAGCTAACACTAACGACATTGTAGCTCCGTTATTATTATCCGATATTGATTCTAAAAAGTATAATTCGTCTATACCGTTTACACTATCTACAACTCTAACAGTATCACCTACTAAAAGATGAGGACTAAACATAACTTCTACTTGAGCTTTAGAATGATTTTTATAGAATTCATTTAAATAGGCTCTAGCTAGACGGTCATTTTGTTCTTGTGTAAATAATAATTCATCAGAAATATCTACTTTTTTATAAAGCCTATCTCCTAATTTCTGTAATAATCCGTCATAGTCTAATAAATCCGTATCATTTTGTTCATATTGATAAACATAACATGTTCTAGCGTGTTCTTCTGTTAATCCTACACAACCTAAAAACTCAGTATCCGTTAATCCCGTATAAGTAAACTCGTCTCCGTCAATGAAAGCCGTAGCGGTTTCTCCGCTCTCAGGGTCTTCAAAGCCTTTAGTAGAATTAACGTAAATAGTTTGAGAACCGCTTTGAGGAACAGTATCCTGAGTTAAATAAGTTGTAGGAATTAATTTAGCTTCTGATTTAAGAATAATATTAGCGTAAGCTGAAAACTCCGTAAAAGCGACAGGGTAAAGTCCTTTTTTGTAAGTTACTTTCTTTACGTTTTCTATCACTAATTTTAAATATCTAGCTCTTAAATCTTCTCCTAAAGCGTCTTCCTCAAAAGATACTGAATCTCCGCTAGCTAAATGAACATAGGAAGTTTTATCGCTTATATTATAATAATCTACTCCGTCTAAAGAATAATGTAGACTAAAATGAATATCAGTATCAAATTTAAGTACTTCGTCAGGTTTATAAAAGCCCGCTACAATATCAATAGCCTGTATGTTCTGAACTTTACCTAAGTCAATAATTCCGTAATTATACCCCTGAGGAGGTTCAGCATAAAACTCCGTCTGTACCTGTGTATCCCACCTTCCGTCAATTACACTAGCTATTCCTTGAATAGGAGTCATAGTATGAATATATTCAAATGTAGCTCTTACTAAAGACTCAACAGGAAAAGGAAGAATACTCTTATGTATTTTAAATATAGCGTTATCATAGTCAATTACAAGATTTCCTGCTGCATAAAATACCCAATACGTAGCCGTAGAAATAGATTCAACAGTAGAGTTTTCGCTTTGTCCAGGAACATTGTAAATTCCTCCAGCCCAATCCATATTTCCATCTCCCGCTGTAACCCTTAGAACTTCAGCTCCGAAAGCGTCATATAAAACAATATCGTGACTACTTTCTATACTATGATGAGCGAAATAAATCTTGTACTGATAGTAAACCTGTACATCTACATCAGTTCCTTTTTTTGTAGAAGTAGTTTTTGTTACTGTTCTCGTAGTTCTTAGCCATCTCACGGGTTGCATAATCATTTGATGTTTTTTATTATCAATAGCTACGTTATCAATATAAACAGCAGGCTGAATATTATTAGCTAAAATATAACCTGCGTTAGGGATTCCAGTAGCTAACAAGTAATATCCTGTAGCTACACTCGTAGACATTACCATATCTCTTATCCACTGAGCATATTCTTCGCTAGCTCCTTCAGGAATAACGGGAGAAACCCCTTCTTCTCCTATATAGGATAATTCAGATAAGGAGGCGTAGCCTTTATATTCCTCATTAGTAGTTACAAAATCTACTCCGTCTTCAAACATGACATTAGTAGGATTTGAGTTTTTAGCGTACATAATAACCCTAGTATACAGGTCAGTATCTTCTAAGTAGGATAAGCTAGTAACTAAATTCAAATCAAAATCAGCTACACTTTTCTGATTCAAGAAAGAAGACCATATTTTTTCATCTCCCTGAGTTCTAATAACATAATTAGGAGCGACATAAGCCCTTAATTTATTAATAGCCTCAAATCTGTTCTCTGTTTCTCTAGGAGTAAATTGAATACGATTAATCTCAATACCTGAACTCTGTAATGTCTTAAAAGAATAATTAGTCATACATCTGATAGTTTCAACTATAGAAACAGCCGAAGATAAGTAAATTCTTCCGTTTCTTTTGTCTACTTTACTAACAGTTATTCCGCTAGGTAAATCAAAATCAGAAGTAGTTAAATCTGTAATCAGGTTAGAATATTTAAGATACCACACCTCTCCTGTTCTTTTAGTAACAGAAGCTTTTACTAAACTTCCTGTAACGTGATTATTCAGTGAATTTTCTCCCGTAGTAGGAATTCCGTATAAATGTGTAGCGTCTATAGAAGTATAAGTAAAAATATCTCCGTTAATCTCGGCTTCTCCTGAAGAAGGAAATCCTTCAGTAGAATCTACAGCTAGTACTGTAGTAGATATTTCATCCTCCGTCCCCGAACCTGAGTTATAAATTTCATCATAAAACATATCAGGGAGGATAAAGTCATACATTCTAACATCGTCAATCAATCCGTTCATTGAATTACTAGAATAGCCTATAAAAAGATTGAATCCTGTTAAATTAGGAATCCTTTTAGGGGTATAAGTACCGACAAATACAAGAGTCATCTGAACGTTATCAATAAATAATTTAATTTTATTAGCGTTTTCTTCCTCTGTGAAATCAAATAAAATCTTAAAGTGACTAAAAGTATCTACAGTAACAAAAGAAGAATAGCTTTCTAAAGTAGCCGTGTAAGATATAGACTGACTACTTAATTCAATAACAAGTTCATCATCAGTCGTAGCGTGTATTTTAAGCTTAGAACTTCCGTCTCCGTTAGTCTTAAGGAAATAAGTTTCATTATCAACTCCGTTACCTCCGAAATGTTTAGGAGCGTGCCAAAACACTATTGAGAGATATCTAGCGTCATTAATCTCCTCTACGTCTCCGCAATCAATATAATAATCGTCTCCGTTAAGCTGTATAGCTCTGTCTATTTTACCGCTAGCTGAAGAAACTATATTACTAAAAAGATTTTCAGTTCCGTCTTTCAGAGAACCGTTATAATTACCCTGAGAATCTGTTATTGTTACTGACGAAGTATTATCGTTCATTTTATAATGAAGAAAAGGAGGAGTTCCGTTATAATCTTCTGTTAAATAAGCCGATAAAGTTACAGTAGAATCTGAATAATTAGGTATTAAAGTATCATAAGTTAGCCCTGAAACATTCTGAAAAGTATCAGTTAAATGATTATCAATGACCGCCTGAGCTGAAGGCTCATCGAATAAATATTGTCCGTATCCGTTAGGAGTAGTAAGAATCTGTTCTAGAGCGTCTTCTACATAAACTCCTTCAGTATAAAAATGATAATTTCTAGCTACTACGTCATAGTTATCTCTCACATTAAGAGGGAATCCGAATTTAACCTGTCCCGAACTATAATAGATTTCCATTCCGTCGTATTGAGGGTCATCAAGAGAATGAAGCCTGTCTCTAATCATTAAAATAGGAAGAGGATTTGTAGCTACAGAGTCGTTAGCGAAATTAAATACCTGAGCGTACATATCATTAGGAGAAGGAAGAAGATTAGGGGTTAATGTTTCCTCTTCAATCTTTTTTTTAGTTCCTTCAATCAATAGGTCTAAATCCCACTGTTGCATCATACTAATATAATCTAAACAGTTAAGAGTAATCTCGTTAACTTGAGCGTTCTTAGTCATTCCTCTTTGATTTACTATTCCGTAGAAACAATCATAGGATATAGTATCATTAGTAAATTTGTACTTTAAAGATACTACATCCCCTACATTTACTTCATAAAGACCGTTAGGACTGAATACTCCGTTAGGATTATGAAGAGTAAAAGAGGCTTGTGCACTTCCGTAAGTTTTATCAAACGAACGTGAGCTATTTTTAAGATAAGCTGTTCTATCTACGCCGTTAATAGTAAAGATACGAGTAGCCTTAATGTCTTTATTAGATATTTGACTAGAAGCTACAGCCGATAAAGTTCTTGCCATTTTATTTTTCCCTTACATTTTCCAATTTGAGTTCTCCAGAGTGGCAACGCTTATGGCACTCACGGCAGACTGTGCAACCATTCCAAACGTTCCAAAACTCTTTCCATCCAAGAGCTAACTGAAGAATAGTTCTCTTATCATTTAATAAAGCTTTGTATTTCTCGCAAAATTCATTGAAGATGATATCATATTCTTTATAGAGGTGGTGGATATCGAGTTTTTCCGTAGTTCCACATCCTCTACATTTATATCCATCCCTTCCCATCACTATCTCTTTCCACTGTCGATATTCAGGTAATCCTCTGATTCCTATTTTAAGAGAACGTCTAGTCGTAAGAAGGTCAGCCCCGTCCTTGCCATGTCTTGTGCGGTTATGACAACTGCGGCATCTCGTTGCAGATTTGTAAATCCTAGCTCCACAATCAGGACAATATTTCTCAGTATCTAGTTTACTCATTAATCGCTCCCCGCCATTCTTGTGAAGCCTACGGTTATCATATATTCGTCGGGAGATTCCCCTACTAGCCATTTTGACTGTAAATTCAAGAATCTACCGATATATTCTTTCCCTGTATGTGTTACTATTTTAATAAAATCGTGATTCTCTATATAACTTTCTAATTCATCTTTAAAATCCTCATCATTCATATACCACGTAAACTGTAAATCAGGCTTAACAGTCTTAGTTTCAGGAGTATAATATCCTAAAGACCCGTCAGCTAATTGAATAGCTTGTTGAGTAGTATTAAGTCCTACATCTAAATCTTCTTGAGGACGAGGGATAATAGATGTTCCTCCCGAAGGCCACTCGTCTCCTGATTCTTGTACATACAGTGTCCAACTAGACATAAATTTTTCCTTTCATATTAAGCGAGTCCTCTACTAGCGTGTAGGGCAAAATTATCCTGAATTGTGGATGCAGTACTAAAATAAGCTGACTCAGGTAAAATAAAAGTCTTCTCATTCTTTAACGCTATTAGATTTCTATTGACAACAGATAATTCTTTATTTGATACGGATATCTTAGAGGCTACATTTCCTGTTTCTGTTTTTATTTCTTCTTGAACTTGAACGGATTTTTTAAAAAGAGGGATTAGCATACTAGCCCCTACTAAAGCTATACCCGCTATTCCTATAGGGCCAAGAGCCGCCAAAGCTCCCGTCGTTCCTAAAGCAGCCAATCCTCCTGCAGCCTCCGCAGCAGCTCCTACCCCCGCCATCCCTATTCCTACTCCTAGCGAACCTACACCTCCTAGAATACCCGCTGTTGCTGCTAATCCTCCTCCGTTACTACCTCCCGCTGATTGAAAAGCCGAATAGCCTACAAGAGCCGAATTAGCTACGTTCCCTATTCCTCCTAAGCCTCCTAGAAAATTCCCTGACTGTTGACCTGCTTTAGTTCCGCTCTTAGCAGCATAATTCCTCGTATTCCACTTAGGTATAGAACTTCCTCCTAGCCCGAACAAACCTCCTAATACCCCTAAAGCTCCTCCTAATACACCTCCCGCTGTTCCTGAGGAAGATTTACCGCTTAGGATATTTCCTATTGTACCTGCAGTTCCGCCTGTAGAGAGTAGTTTACTTCCTTTTACAAAGGACTCATACATAGCGTCTGCAGCATAATCTCCTCCTTTAATGAAAGTATCATACATTCCCTTAGGTTTTTTATCAAATACGTGTTTAATAGCGAAAAGTTCTTCTCCGAAAGCTTCTCCTATACCTGTAGCTTGAAAAACGTTGCCTATAATTCCTTCACTAAAAGCTCCTAATACTGAATCTTTTACTGAAGAAGCTACTCCTTCTCCGAATTGACCTAATGTTTTCTCGCCTTTTAATAAATCAGTTAAACCTCCTGATAAAGTATCCTGAAGACCTTTAGAATAAGTGTTTATTTCTTCTTGAACTAATTGAAGGATTTCTTGACGTTGTTTAATAATATCCTTATTATTTTCAATATCAACATTTTGAGCTTTTAAATAGGCTTCTTTTCTAGCTAGTTCAGCTATAGCTATTTGTATTCTATTATATCCGAAACCTTCTAACCTCTTAGCTACAAGTTCTTCTTTTAAAAGAAAATCAGTATAGTTCTTTTTTTTCTCTAGAATCTCAATTTCTGATTTTAATTGATTCCTTTTATTGATAATATCTTTATCATTGTAAACCTTATCCTGTGTTAAATAAGCTAGTTTTTTCTTAGCTATCTCGGCTTCTTCTACTCCGTAATCTCTAAGAGAATCTAATCTTTTTAATTCTATTTCTTGAGTTTCTTTATCAATTAAATTTCCTGAGGCTTTAGCTTCAACAAGTTTTTCAGTTTCAGCTAATTCTTTTTTAAGTTCTGATGTTACTTTATCGTCTCCCGCTCCTTCGACTCTTTGTTTTAATAACTCAGGGAAAACTCCTCCTACTCCTTGTTCCATAATTCTTTTTAATAAAGGTTTAGCATCAACATTTCCTTTAGGTACAACGACTTCTCCTAAAGCTAACGCAGGGCCAGCTAATTCAGCGTTTTCAGCTAAATCCCTAGTTAATAAAACAGCTTCTCTAAGAACATCTAATAACCCCTTCCACCCTCTCGTATCAGCTACAGTATCAACTAACTCATTCCAAGCCCCCGCTAATCTCCTAGCTTTAGCTTCAGAAGTATCAAGAAGAATATTAACGGCTCTTTGACTAGCTCCCTCACTATTTAACGCCGCATTAGTAGCCTCTAATTGTTCTTTCCACTGAGCTAAAGCAGCTTTCAGTTTAGTAACTTGACGAACTCCCGCTAACTGATAGGCTAAGTCTTCTTGAATTGAACCGTCTAAAGTATCATATTTATCAGCTATTTCGTCTAATATAGTACCCCAATCTCTAAAAGTACCCGTATTTTCAGTAGTAGCTAATCCCGCTTCATCTAAAAAAACAGGAACTTTAGCTAAAGTTTGAATAGCGTCTCTTGAAACGGTAGCTAAACGAGTAAAAATAGTTTTAAGAGAGTTTCCGATTTCCCCTCCCTTAGCCCTAGTCGCTAAATGAGTAGCCGTGATAATACCTAATGTCTTCTCTAAACTCAGTCCCATCTGTTTCGCTACAGGTCCAACTTTCCTCAAAGACTCCGCCATAACGTCCGTCGTAATAGCGAACTTTAAGTCAATAGCGACTAATGAATCGACAATTTTAGTAGTATTATCCGCCTCTAAACCGAAGGAATACATAACAGAAGTAATATCTTCAACGCTGTCCTTCATTGAACGCCCTGTAACAATAGACAGTTTAGCTGTAGTTCTCATTAAAGGAATAACTTCAGCGTAAGTTTTCCCTTGTTGTGCCCACAACCTAGCTCCTTCTCCTAAATCATTCAACGAAACACCGAAAGCTGTAGCTAGCTTCAATAAATCTTTAGAAAGTTTTCCGAGTTCTTCTCTAGTTCCGCCTCCTACAACAGCTATCTTAGCCATCACTGTTTCCCACTCTACTAAAAATCTAAAGCTACTCTGTAAAAGCTGAATAAAGGATTGATATACCGTTCTAATCGACATCCAGATAGGTACGATTTCAACAGCTCTCTTAGCCATTTTAGCTACTTCGCTAGTAGTTTTTTTCTTAGCTTCTCCTAGTTTAGTAGTAGCTTCGATATTTTCTTTAATAGCTTTAGTTTCTTTACGGGTTAAATCCTCACTCGCTACAATTTCCGCTCTTGTAGCTCCTACAGAGCCTACTCCTGTTTTAGGATTAATTCTAAATTGAGATGTTGTTCTTTGAAATTGATTTTGATTGAGACGGATGAGAGTAGTTAAGCGTCCTACTTGTTCACCCGTACTAGTAAGAGATGCTTTAAACTTTATCATCTTCACATCTGCAGCATCAAAATATTTCTGTGCACTTATCCCTGCTTCATTAAAACTTTTTCTAATTCCTTTTAATAGGATTTGAGATTGTTTTAAAGAAGGGTCTACTTGACCCTTGACTAATATTTTAATAATATTTTCTAATGTTTCGCTAGCCATTTTATTATGTCTCTCTTACTGTTATTTCTTTCTCGGTTTTCTAAAAATCCACTGACTCTTCATCTCTTGAGTCTCTTTTACTGTCTCGCCTTTTTTAGAAACCGTTTTATCCTTTTTAGTAACTTCTCGCTCTTTTTCTCTTTTCTTATTTTTATAAACAAAATAAGCGTCTTCGTATATCTCGTCTTTTAGTACTATATCTTTTACATCGTTCATATAGATATCAGTTGTTAGGATATTATACATGTTTAAATAGTTTAAAAATGTAAGTTGTATTTGAGATAAATCAGTAGCGTTCTCAAATAATCTTACTCCTATAGGCTTCTCTAAACTAAATAAGGACTGATAGCGATTACTTTTCGCTAAAACACGAATATAATGATAAAGATTATCTATCATAACAGCTCCTTATAAAGAGCCTAGTAACATTCCTACGTAAACACCTACAGTATTTGTTAAAGAAGGATCAGCTTTTTTAAATTCATCATAAGATTTAAAAGCCCTCTCAAACTCGCCCTTCTCATTAGCTACAAGAGTCATAACAAAAGTAAGATATTCATATAAGAAGCCCGTAGATTGATTCTCTAAAGAATATTCTAAGAGATTATTTTTGTAGACAGTTTGTTCAATAATCTCAGAATTAATCTTCTTAATCTCTTCTTTAAGGACTTCTAAACCTTTTTCATTAGATTCTTCTGTTAAAAGTTTTCCTAGCTTTTCTTGATTCCTAGTTAGTTCCTCGTTAAGATTAGAGATTTTAGTATCAATTCCGTCAATATCAATCCCTCTAGTCTTATAGATTTCTTTTAATTTCTTTTCAGGAAAGAAGATAAAATTACCGTTCTCATCCTTTTCTTGAAGGAGTTGAACATAACGAGTAACCTTCTTTTTATAAGCCTCATTCTTTTGTTCCGTAGTAGGTTTTACTACCTTATAGAGCTTTCCTGAGTATTCAAACTTGATTTCATTACTGTTAATAATATTCTCAACAGTATTAAGATTCATAGCTTCTTTTACTTCTTCTTGAACCTTCTTAACAGCCTCAACATTATCTTGTGTCATATCTTTCGTACCGTCATTAGACATAGTTTTCCCCTTACTTTTTATTAGTGAATTTGTAGACTGATACTTCGTAGCCGTGTTGGTAGGCGAGAAATAAGTCTTTAAAGTCTCGGAATTGTTCGTATACCAATTCTTTTAGTTGCAACTTTAAAGTTTCTCGGTCAGAGATAGTCTCACACCTTTTCATTACTTTTCCTACCGTCTTTTTTGATTCAAAATCAATAAGCTCATCTAAGTACCTACGGCTTATTTTTAATTCCTCGTTCATACCTTACCTCTTCTTACAAATGAAGTTCTAAGGGGGGATATTATTTTTTTGAGTGAATTTGTAGATATGTTTTAAGAAAATGACAATTATGACACAGCGTTTGAAGATTTTCTTCCTTGTTATTTCTTCTGTCTCCGTCTTTATGGTCAACAGCTAATTGGCACGAATGAACAGGAATAAATCCGCAAAATTCACATCTGTCTTTTTTGTATTTAGCATAATATTCTCCGCTTTTACATTTTCTTCTATTCACTAAAATAAGTATCCCCCTCTGTGTATGATTATTTTACTCCCATACGTCTTCTACAGAACTCACGCACCCTCCATCACCTTCAACAACAACGTTTTGAGTTTCATAGTCATTTACAGGAGTACCTTTATCAAAACTAGTAACGTTAAGACCTGTAACGCGATAACCTAATTTAAACGTCGATTTCGTATTATCGGTATAAACCTTGATAATAAGATTAGACCCCGTAGTAGGAAACTCTCTAACATCAATTTTACCGTAATCAGAAGACACTCCTCTAAGAATTTCTTCAACAGTATAGGCTTCTAAGAAACGCCCTAAAGTAGCTGTAGCTGTAATATCCTTAGCTCCTCTAAGAACAACTTCTTTGTTACCGATTTCTTTATAGTCAGCTCGTTCAAAAGAAACATCAAGAGCGACACTCTGTAACCGATAAACATAGTTAGAAGTAGCTAAATAGATAGAACAACAATCAGCCGAGATTTCAGCTTCATCAGAAGTATTTGTAACAAAAGGCTCAGAACCCGAAATATAGGTAGTAGCCGAATAAGTAGCTCGAATAACATCTCCGAGTTCACAATCATTAATCGTAAGAGTCGTAGTACCGTGAACATAATCATAACCTACAGTTTCAACTAAATCTGTAGTAACTCCCGCCCTAGTACGGCTAACTCGTAACATATAGTTATTTCCCGACAAATCAGGGTCAAGAACAGGGTCAGGATAATTAGCGTAATCTCCTGAACCGATAACAATGTCAAAATCTCCTGTTTCTCCTGTCTCGATTTCTTTTTGAATCTGAATCAAATACTGGTTATCGCCTTGAAGAGTAATTTCATCTTCGCCTGTAAGAGAAAAATTCCTCTCTAATGAAGCATCAGGGTCGCCGATATTAACAGAAAAACTCGCTAATTTCTGTTTCGGATACCAAACCGTAGCTAAAAAGTCTCCTGTGCTCTCTTCTGTTTTGTAACAAGCAATATCCGCAGCCGTAGTTTTCAAATCTTCAAAATCAACTAAAGTGTTATTATCAGCTTTATTAGCTAACTTATTATAGAATTCGATGTTTCCGTATTCTAACTGTCTTAAAGTTAATGATACAGTAGGGGCTGAAGCTTTCCACCCAATAGCTCCGTCCGTTCCGATTTCTCGAATTTTAGTTCTATTCAAAGCGACTGAGGCTGATAAATCTTGAAGCCTGTCAATTTCGCTTTTTGTTCCGTCTCCCCCGTAAGGGAAAATATTAGGTTTAACGTCCGACGTATGTATCAAGGTATTCGCTCCTCCTTAGAGCTGTGTTACTAGATTGTTTCTCTCCGTAAGATTCAATCTTTTACTTTTATATTTTTTAATAATATCTATCATACTTTTTAAGCCTGAGGATTGAGTTTACTCATCTTACTTAAATAATTTTTAGTTCTGTTAAATTCTTTTATTTTATGATGTAAATCTCTCATTCCTTGTTTGATAGTACTAACTCCTACGGAAATATAGGGAACAGACGTAAATTCTTTAGGTTGAAATAAATGACCCCCTTTAGCGTTTCTATTCCAAACATCTCCCGCTTTGTTTGTCTCCCCCGCTATCGGGCCACCATCATTTACATAGCCTATAAAATCTCCAGGAATAAACTTAACTCCTGACCTAAATTTTACTCCGTAATTAAGCACGTACCAATATTCAGCTTCGTCATTAAGCTTATCTTTATCCCCGATTCCGAATGAGATACTGTTTCTATTCTCTCGATATTCTACAGTTAAAGCTCTTTCTAAACGTCCTGTAGGATTCTTAGAATTAATAGTAATAAAACTTCTCATAGCGTTTAAAGCTCTATCGGCTATAATTTGTAATTCTGTTCTTAAGAAATCTTTCATTTCTTCTTCTAGCCGTATTCCGTAGATATGTAAGCCTTTTTTCATAAAGTTCTCTAACTGTTTATCTAGAGAAACTTTTACGCTGATACTCATTTATTTTTATCTTCTCACATTAAAAGAGATATAATGACGAAATCTGTCATGACTTTCTACGTCTTGTCCGAATTCTACCCTAGTATTTTCAAGAAACTCAAGGATATTAATTCTACCGCTTTGTGTTTTTACTAGAGTAACATTATCTCCTGAGCCTTTAGAAAACTCATAATAAGGATAACCTACTTTAATTTTATTCAGAATATAATCAGATAAATCTAACCTCATTCCGTCAGAGGTAGCGAAAATATCAACCGCTAAAGTATAAACGTTTCTAATATCATAGTTTCCTATCTCTTTACGAGTAGAACCCGTTCTAAGAAGCCTAACGGCTACAACAGGAAGTTTTTCTTTATAAGCTTGAGTAAATCCCTTTACTAGCTTCACTCCGCTCCAATCCGTAGCTAAACAATCCTCTATATAATCCAACGTCGATAATTCTACATTTCTAGTTGAGGTAAAATTAGACATGTCTATCAACCTTTACGAGGGTTACACGAATAGTTTGAAAGGGTCTTTTTACTATTCCCGCATTTCCCCCTACACCTTCTTTATAACAAGAATATTCGTCTCCGTCGATTACAATTTTATTAGCGTTTCTAAAAAGGTCAGCGTACTTAGCTTTACAAATAACTTCTTTCCCTCCGCCTTCTACCTTCCCGTATTGTTTCCAATATAACTTTTCAGGACTGATGTCTCTTACATATCCCTTGATAGTAATAGGATTGAGATTAGTTCTAACTTTATTATTTTCATAACGGTCATACGATTCGTCTACTGTTTCGGTCGCCATGAAGATACGAATTTTAGTAGTATACTCGTCGTTTTCTAATACTCTTACAATATCATCATTTTCTTTCATACTATTCCTCGTCTATAGCGTCGATTAGGTTTTCTCTAAGTTCTATAAGTTCTTTTTGAACTTCTAATAACAATCCGTGTATTTTAGATTTTCTAAAAGGACATTTTTG
>Ga0116183_1004789_pt1 | contig 13126 bp, 11 predicted proteins | sample AD_UKC078_MetaG_FD_89753 | JGI IMG/M metagenome (GOLD analysis project Ga0116183, IMG submission 89753) | Active sludge microbial communities of municipal wastewater-treating anaerobic digesters from USA - AD_UKC078_MetaG | ecosystem: Engineered > Bioreactor > Anaerobic > Digestate | place: USA... | reverse complement strand
GAGACATATGTGAAGTGTCCAAAATCGCTTCCGACGCAGTGATCAGTATATTGCGCAACACCAGTTGCAGTGTAAAATACTTGGAGTTAGACAGGTGTATCATTGCAGTAAAGTAATCATTCCATCGCGACAGAGCAAAAAACAATGCCATTACTGCGATTATCGGTTTCGACAATGGTAAGGCAATCTTGAAAAACACCCCCATTTCTCCTGAGCCGTCAATATATGCGGCTTCGAAGATCTCCTCAGGAATAGAGTTTTGGAAAAATGAACGGGTCACAATCATGTTGTATACGCTGATTCCATTGAGGAAAATCATCGTATAAGGCTTGTTTAGAAGGTTCAGACTTTTCACCAACAGATATCCTGGAATCATTCCTCCGCTGAAATACATAATAATCAAGAAGAACCAAGTGACAGATTTTTTTGCAAACAACTTATTTTTGCTGAGCGAATAGGCAGCGGGAATACAGAGCATTAAATTGTATAACGTACCCAAAAAAGTAACGTAAATCGAATTAAAATACCCGCGCCAGATAGAGGAGTTGCGCAGCATATATTTGTACGCATCCAACGTAAACCCATGTGGGAAAAGGAAGACCTTTCCCGATGCCACAGCGTAGGGCTCAGAGAAGGAAGCTATCAGAATAAAGTACATAGGATATAGCGCCGTTATTGTGATAAATATGGCAAAAACCCTAACAAAAACATCAAAACACTTATCGGATAACGACTGTTTCATATCCTCACTTCCCTTTACCACAAGCTGATTTGTGACAGTCTGCGGGAGATATAGTTTACTATGATCATCATAAAAAGGTTTACAACCGTGTTGAACAGACCAATTGCTGCAGAATAACTAAACTGAGCGCTCACAAGACCAATTTCATATACATATGATGAAATCACGGTGGAGGTTTCCAGGTTCAACGGGTTTTGTAAAAGCAGAACCTTTTCATGCCCCACGCTGAGAAGGCTGCCAGACCTCAAGACAAACAGGATGACAATAGTTGGTAGGATGTGTGGAAGGTTAACATGCCAGATTACCTGCATGCGGTTTGCACCATCGATTTTTGCAGCTTCCACACAGTCCATCGATACACTGGATAGCGCTGCCAGATATACGATCATATTCCAGCCTGTGTGCTGCCATACACCAGAGAGCACGTAGATATGAGGAAACATGCTCGCTGTTCCCATAAAATCTACGCGTGTCCCGCCTAACGCTTCGATGATGTTGTTGATTAGTCCGTTTGACCTGTTTAGAAACAGAATCACCATTGAGCACAACACCACGGTGGATATAAAATGTGGCGCATATGTGATAGTTTGGACCGCTTTTTTTAAACGATTGTTGCGGATTTCATTTACGATCAGTGCACAGAAAATTGGAATTGGAAACAGTGCAAGCGAATACAGTGTGATCGTTATTGTATTGTGCACCATTGGCAAGAAGTTTGGATACGTCAAGAATCTCTGGAAATGCTTTAGCCCTACCCATGCGCTTCCCCATATTCCCTTCGTTGCCCTGAAATTCTTAAACGCGATCTGCAATCCATAGATCGGACCGTATCCAAAAATACATACATGTACGATGGCCGGAAGCAACAACAAAAACAATGGTACTTGCTCATGCAAATGGTATTTCTTCTTTACGATTTTACTCATCAGTATACACCTTCCACGGTTTTACACGCCCCAATCCATAGGCTGCGGCACCATACAAAGCCGCAGTGGCTGGCTGGTGGGCAGCGACCACTTTCACGCCGGGTAACGACGCAGAAAGCGATTTTTCAAACAGCGGCAAAGCATGACTAACCTGGCCACCCACGACCAGAAGCGCTACTCTATGCCGTTTAAGGCGCGGTCGTAAATGTTCCCCCAGAATTGTCCCCATTTCGTCGAATAATCGTAGGGATACTGTATCCTTTTCTTTCGCCATTTGTTTGGCGCTTTTGTTTTCACCAGTAATCCGTGCGTAGCACAGGGACAGTCCCCTGCCAGAGCATATATTATCAAGCGTATCATCACCATAATTGTCCATGGCAGGCACATCATATGGACGTCCATTTTCATTGGTAAGTACGCGCCCCCCCTGCATTACCGAATAGCCAAGTCCGGTACCCAATGTGATTGCTGCAAAGGTTTCATATCCCATGGCAGCACCAGTAAAATATTCACCTAATAAAAACGCATTGGCGTCCGAGAGAAATACAACTGGGGTGTCATTATTAACCCCTACGCTTTTTCGAAGCACCGGGCGAAGAGGTACGGCATATATGCTGCCGTACTTCACTTTCATTTTCGCCTCCCCTCGTCGATAGTCAAACGGTCCTGGAGTGGATATGGATATTGCCGTAACTTTTCGCCCATCGCACAATCGTTTCAGCAGCCCTCCGATTGTGGTGAGGATATTCTCCTTGTCTCTCTTCGAATTTATGCTTGTGGTTACATATTCTGTCATCGGCATGACATGCTGGTCAAACAGGCAGCCCTTTAGAAAAGAACCACCCATATCCATCACTGCGATCAGGCTGTTCATTATTTAAATCCAGCCTTTCTCAGGAGTCGCGCGTATCGTACCAATTCGTGTGGCTTGAGCATAAATAGTCTGCCGGATTGACCACCACCGTTGCGTACGTACTGCATGGCTTCCATAATGCCTTGCATTCCAAACTTGCGTGTGCTTTCAAACATTCCGGACTTTGCGCTCTCCATCCATCCCATGTACGTGGGACTAACGCCAAAAAATGGTGTGTCATAGCACATTACAATCCAATCATTGGCATCAACAGGCGTTTTTTCCTCCCACTCGATTAGGAAACCGAGAGATTGGTTCTGCGCGGCTGAACTGCCAGGGAACCATTTGCGCGTCTGCTGATTGATTACCATCATATCGCCAACCTGGTCAACGATGCGCGCAGGCTTGTTCATGTCCACATAGGTTATACAATAATCAAAGCCGGCCCTCTCAATAGCCTCAAACTGTGGTTTGCCTGTTCCGTATTTGTAGTAAGGATCACAATCTTGGAAAGGATAATAGCCGATAGGTATCATGCGCTGACCTACATTGTCGGCAATTTCCTTTTGAGCACGTTTCAAAATATCAATAAGCAACTCCGGCGAGATGAAGTCCTTGCTTTCGGTAACAACTGAGATGCCACCGCTGGAAATCATAGGCTCCAATTGTGGGAAAACTCCTCCCAGCTTCCTTGGAATATACAGCTGCTCCAGCAACTCCGGTGCGTATTTGTACCACACAGATGGGAACGCAATGCCTGCGCGCATACCCTCAATGCCCATTAAGTCGATCAAGCGTGGCAATACGGGTAAGTGACCCAAATCAGCAGCATAAAACAAGAAACACACGGGAATAGCACGCTCTTTGATTTTCTGAAGTAGGAACTCATCGGAATATTCATCTTCCCAGGGTGCTTTCGCATCCACCAACCAATCAATGGGCAGCGGATGTTTGGATTGTAGCGTAAAACCCAACCGAGGATTTACACCGATCAAATTCATAACCATTCCAAATTTAGAGAGTTCCGTACATACATCGTCCGTCATTGGAACTACCATCTGGTTTCCGATTATGACGTCGTTGCCAGTATGGCGGGAATACTCGACAACGGTAGGGATAAAAGCCTTCCATTCAATGGATTCATACATACACAAAATTTTTTCGCGGCAGTACATGGCTGTCCAGCGGGTAAGACCGCTTGGGTTGCTGAAACCCACGCCCTTGCAATGATTAATCCAACGCTTGGCGATGCGTTCAGTTACAGTGCCATACGTATCATTCCCTCGAAGCGTATCGATTATAGTACAGGGTAAATCTCCAACATCTGGCATGCAGTACAGTGCCCCGACCTCACAAACGCCCAGTGTCTGATACTTCTTAGCGTTCCATTCCTTCTGTGTGACGCCCAGAGCACGACTAAATAGCACATCCGGATAACAAAATGGCGCCAGAGACATTTCAGTATCATTGGGAAGGATTACCGCACGATCGGGGATATCCAGCTCGAAATATGCGAACACATCTTTATAAAAGCCAGCAAGATCACCCTCATTGTAACAACAGATTACGTCGCCGCCAAAGGCCAAAACCTCGCGTCGAAATTGATAACCCGGAAGGGAAGTCAATGCGCAATATACGATTTTATCATAGAAATTAGCCAAATATAGAAATAGTTGTATGTGCATGTTGCCATTCAATGGAAGCATTTCACCGCCGTGGCTAGCAGGCGTTGTGCAGATATAATTCTCAAAATCTACACCCGCTTGTTCAGCGACCCAGCTCAGAGTTGGTATAACAGCACTCCGCGCATGCACACCCTCATCGCTAAAGAATAGAAGCATAGTGTTCATGATACAACCTCCGTTCATGTTATATTATTCTTTCTTTAACAGTGTTTTATGCACAGTAACCGTGCCTACACCTTTGTTAATGAGACGATATCCACCTAATGATGCGGGTACTACAATAATTTCCAAGAAATTCATGGTAAATCGTTTGGTTGGATCAGCAATGCTTTCCACACATACGCATTCACCGTCCACAAGCGCTAATACGTGGAATGCTCCGTCTGTGTTGTCTTTGATTTCTTTCTCAAAGATCAAGTTTCGTAAGGAGAAATATAGTAGTTCATGTTCACCTACGATTTTTTCTAAGTAGCCTTCACCCTCACGGATGACACCACCATGATTTACTAAGTTTTCTTGAACCCAATTTGCGGTTCGCTCACCACGAATAACATCACCTCCCATCTTTAGGTGAATCGGTCTTGACTTTCCAGTTTGAGGATCAATGCGCTGATAGTCATAGAGCTTGTATGTATAACTACCCATGGTGAGACTGCCAATTTCCAAGATAACTTGATTTCTGCCCGAAGCATGTACCGTACCGGCAGGAATCAAAACCTGCATGCCGGGAACAGAGGTCAGAGAATGAATGTAGCGTTGATAATCAATTTTTTCACCTGTGTGCTCCACACGACGGGCTTCACGAAAAAACTGTTTGCAGCTATCTTCCTCCTGAAATCCAAGAAATGTTTTTGCACCCTGTGATGCGACGCAGATATAATAGCTTTCATCCTGTCTTCCTAACTCGCCGTGCTTCTTCATCACGTATTCTGCATCAGGGTGGCATTGAATCGACATGTTACCAGAAGAGTGGTAGGTATCATCATAATTGAAACGAACCGGGAAATATCCGCCAAATTTTTCAAACGCGTGTCTTCCTAACAAACTTTCGCCCATGACTTGCACAAAAGTGAAAAAAGGTGCTTCTAATTCCATATTCCGCCAGCGAGCGACAATTGAAACTTCCATGGGAATCAAATCAAATATCCAAGCGCAGTTGCGCATATTCTTGGGCAAATGGCGCAAACGATGCATGAAAAATCCACCCCACACACCTTCTAAATATACTGGGCGACAGCGAAATGGCCTAGAATTTAGTTCGCAAAACAAATCTAACAAAGAGGAATAGGGAATTATCCACATGTTCTCCGGATTGTCTGCACTGATATAGTAGTCAAGCTTCTTTTCCTTGATCAGCTTCCAACGCAAATCTATGGCGATTTCAAAGTCTACATAATAGTTTCGACGCATACCAAGCGCATAGCTTAACGGTTCGTTGGCCCCCAGGTTCCTGAAATAGCCCTGCTTATATTTTAGTACCGCTGATCGGGGTGTAATGTCCATCCATACGCGCGCATCATATATAGTCACAAGCTCCTCACACAGAGCACCACGACCATAGACGATTATAGGAATAGAACTCGTTTCAATTTTACACTTTAGTGTGTTTACAAGATTCGCATCATGGAGCCCCGTATATCCATCCAAATAGCGTACACCATAGAGCAGTACTGGATCTGCTCCCCGGTTCTCTGGAAGATAGGGCTTGAGAATCGCGGAGATTTCTTCGGGGGATTTGAGTAATGAGGAAGCATCTATAAATTTTAGCGAACGTCCAGACACTTTCTGTAGCATGCAATTAATCAATATATCAAAAGGTGCGCCGGGAAAACCATCAATGCCGATTCTCATAGCGCCTTTCTCTATCAGCCCAACCAATCGTCCGGCTGTTGCAATTACGCCTTCGCTAATCTGGTTAACAAAGTCCGATGGGAGTTCTACAGGGTTTATTGCGTCTGGGTCCACATACGGAAATGGGTGGAACATAAAGCTCATCGTATTATCTCCCTTGTAGTTTTCGAGTGTCCTAAGTGTCCTGGTTGTCTGCTCGCGTATAATATCTCATAAATGAAATTAATTGTCAATATAGAAATTAAAATTATGGCAAAAGTTGTCATCTTTGTGTTCGTAGTCTGTTTACTTGTTGCTTAGTACAGTTTCCGAACAATCGGTGTTTAGATAGGTTCAGAAACGTTTATGTGAATTGAAAACCTTTTTAATTTTCAAAGCATTCCAGAGGCTGTTCAATATCTTCGATATCCGCTCTATAAGTACGTCCATATTATACATATACCGTGTATTTGATTGACATGCATCTACGATATGTTATGATATTATTTATCTAAGAGAAGTGAGGTCTAATAGATACTCATGTATCAGCAAACAAGTGGAGGCAAAATATTTCGATGTACAATTATGGGAAATGCTATTTGGATATAACAGCGAGGTTCAAGGATTTATCGCCTAGTGGCAAACGAGTTGCGTCATTCATCCTAGAGCATCCTGAAAAGGTCTTGAAAATGAGTTTGGGTGACATTGCAAAAAGTTGCAATACCTCCATTTCTTCCGTGGTACGTCTGTGTAAAACATTGGGTTATTATGGATTCAAGGAATTATGTCGGATATTGGCGGCTGACTTGGCGTTGATTAATAACGAGACACCATATCGAAATATTCGTCCAGGTGATTCGCCTGTCAGTGTATTTCGCAATACTTGTCTAAGCAGTATTCAGGCAATTGAAAATACAATGACGATGCAGGAAGAGGAACAGATTACACGCGCCGTAGATATGATGTGTAGCGCAAATAGAATAGATTTTTATGGAATCGGCACGTCGGGTCTTGTGGCATTGGATGCGCATAACAAATTTCTACGCATGGGAAAACTTGGCATGGCAAATGCTGACTTTCATATGCAATTATTGGCAGCAATCAGCTTGCAACGCGGGGATGTAGCGGTATTGATTTCCTATTCCGGCGAGACCAATGATATGATTAGTCTAATGAAACTGATTCGGGATACCGGCTGCGGTATTATCACAATTACATCCTATGGAGATAACAGTCTGAATAAACAAGCAGATGTTCGACTGTATACACTATCTACTGAGGCAATCTATATTCGTAGTGGTGCTATGAGTTCTCGTATTTCGCAAATGACAATTATTGACGCGCTATACACAGGCGTATGTTCTAGAATGTACAACGATGTCCGAATCAATCTTGATAAGAGTCAGCAAGCTATCAATGAAGTTTTTCGATAGACAGTATGATGGTAAAAAGAACTGAAGGAGGTACCGGTACAGGCGCGCTGGGCAGGGGGCCTGCCGGCCGGCTATGATGAATACAGGGCGTCGGAGGAAGCCCAGGCGGGTGTTTTGTTCGCCGCGTCCAGCCCCGTGAAGGACTTCAGGCTGCTGGCGATTGCCCTAATGGATGCGGACAGTGACGGCAGACCCGTCTTCCGGACAGAAGAGGTTTATTGCCAGGATGTCCTGACGCCGGAGCGGCCCCTGGTGGCCTACCTGGATTTCTTCGGCGATCTGCCCAGCAACGGCATCTCCTTTGTGGATGAGCAAGGCGACACAAGGTGTTTTGCCGTGGCGATCAGCGGCAGGGACGGCTCCCTGCAGCTGATCGAGTTCGGGCATTAAGCCTGAAACGCCGGGAATTGCCCCTGCCTTTTCGGATAGTTTGACAGCACAGGCAAAAACTTTCCCCATCCTTCCGGGGAGGCAAGGGTCTTGCCAAAATTGAATCCTGTGATATATTGAAAATATAGAATCGAATCCTTTGATACGCGACTCCAGGGGAGGAAGTCCATATGCCCGGTCATCCAGCGCACTCCTTCCAGGAACCCGGCAAACAACAAGGCTTACTGGTGAAAAGCTTTTCTTCTTTCCGGCAGGAACTCCGGCCCGAACGGATAAAGTATATGCTGATCTTCTCCCTGGCGCCCATTTTCCCCGGCATGAAGAACAGCCTGATCGCGGACGCCTGCCCACTGTTTGGGCTGGACAGCGTTTTTTTGATGGGCATCGCCTTCTCCCTGGGCATCGGGCTGCTGTTCGCTTTTGCCAGCATTGGCTCCCTGGCCCGGTATGCCCGGTGGGCGGCGGCGTTGATGGCAGGCGCCTTTATACTGTGGATGATGATGCCCATCAGCTCCCTGGCCACCTGGACAGGGATTATTTTTTCCTTCCTGCTGGGCGGCTGCTCAGGTTTTCAGCTCTTCGGCTTTTCAAGCGCGCTGCGGGATGCCGAGCGCCTGGCGGGCATCGCCGTCACCTCCCTGTTTTGTCTGCTGTTCCAGGTGTTCAGCAGCCTGGTTCCGCTGGAGGGCAAAAGCGGCATGGTCTTTGTGGCCCTGCAGGTGCTGGTGAGCGCCCGGTGCCTGATGTCGTATCAGAACGGGGATTTTGCCCATTTGGAAAACAAAGCCATCCATGGCTATGGTCAACAGCTCGCGCCCGTTTTGTTCTTCTTTTTCGCCCACCGGGCGATTGTGTTTTTCTACAGCTATCTGCCCGTTTCCTCCCTGCAGCTCGTCAGCGGCCTTTCCGGGCTGGCGGCGTTTGCGCTCTGCCTGACCATCTATGTGACCACGAAGTTCAACATCTGGCACATGTGCAACATGTTCTTCGCCGGAATGACCCTTGCCTTTGTCCTGCGCCTGCTGCTGCCAGGAAATCGTGAGAACCTGGCCGCCAGCATGACGGAAGGCTTTTCTCATATGGGCTTCATCGCCTCCTATTACCTGCTGGGGTGTGTGCTGGGCAAGTTCTCGAATATGAGGCTGTTCAAGCGGGTGCTGATCGCCGTGTTCAATGCCTCCCTGCTGCTGCACATCATCCCTGGCACGGTCGCCAGGCTGGCGCCCCAGGCTATGCAGCTTGCGGGCACCCTGGTGACCATCGGCCTGTTTGTGCTGTTTGCCCTGCTGACGCCCCTGATGTCCCGGCAGCTGTTTCTCAAGGCGCCGGCGCTGGAGACCCCGCAGGAAAGATTCAAGCGGCTCGTCCTGGCTTTTGGCCTGACCATCCGGGAGGAAGAGGTGGTGGAATGCCTGCTCAGGGGCATGACCTACAAGCAGTGCGCCGTGGAATTGCACATCTCCCAGAACACGGTCAAATTCCATGCCCTGAACGCCTACCGCAAGGCGGGCGTCGCCTCCAGGGGAGAGCTGATGACCCTTTTCTTGGAAAGCCGGGCGCAGCCTGAGTGAATCTGTTCCCCGGGGTTCCCATCCCAGGCTCCCGGCAGCGGATTTGAGTTTGCCATTCCGTTCCGTGACTGCCTCGCAAGCTTCCCTCGGCGCCTGCCGGGAGGTCTCCAGGGGCGCCGCATCACGGGGCGTTTGGATAGAGCGCTCTACGGCTCAAAGGAATACTACCAAGAGGAGGATGTTTCATGAAAAAGTTCGTACTGATTCTGTTCGCTGTCTTGATTTTACTCCCCCTGACCGGCCTTTCTTATGTGGCGCCGGAGTTTACATCCAGCAAAAATCTGCCCGACGCCATTCAGGGCGTATACTATTCCACCAGAATCAAAGCCAGCGGCACCAATCCCATCACCTTTTCCTTCGAGCCGGGCGACTATACGGCCCACAGCTTTCCCAAGGGGCTCACCATGGACAAGGATGGGCTGATCTACGGCACGCCGCAGAAAGCGGGCAGCTACTCCTTCGTGGTGAAGGCTGCGGACACGGCCTACCCGGCGAACACCACCGGCATCTTCTACCTGACCGTCAAGCCTTTTGAGGAGGGTTTGCTTGACACAGGCGGCACCGATATGCGGATCATCGGCGGCGCGGGCTATGATGACCTGACGGGCGTTGCCAACGCGCCCAACGGCGGGCAGGCGGCCTTGGGAAAGGGATTCCTGTTTTTTGTCGACAGCAAAGGCTACCTGATGCAGTCCACCCCTCCCTTCAGCAACGCAGGCAGGGCGTACGGCGCGGTGGAATACGACTGCCTGGATACCCTGGGGAATGATCTGTACTACTTTCACCGCTATCTGGAATCGGTACAAAGGCCCACTCCGATAACCCATGTAACCAAAACTCAAAAACAGTATGTTACCCGGATTGTGCAGGACTCCATCAATCAGAAGGGCCGCGACACCCTGGTGACGCTGAAGAAAAGAATCAGCAACCTCTCGGTGACCAATGAGATCGTGCTGTATATCCAGGACGGGATCCTGAGGCGGGCAGCCCTTTCAAACGGCAAAGTCACCACCATGCGGGCTTACGCAGGCGGGCGGGAGATCGAGGCGGCCAGCGCGTTCCCGTATAACGGCTACGCTTATTTCACCGGCAAGAATGACGGCCGCCTCTACCGCATGCCCCTGGACGGAGAGCTGGCGCAGCCGCTGAGCCCCGGCAGGGTCGTCGCGTATACCACGGCGCTGTATCAGGGCCAGCCGGCCTTGTTCTATGCGGACGCTACAAACCAGCTCTTCCGCGCGGAGCTTGACGGCACATCGCCCCAGCTCGTGGAGGGGCTCAAGGCGGGCGCGCTCAACGCGGACGCGGACTGTGTCTATTTCACCAACATCGCGGACAAGGGCAGGATCTACCGCTTCTCGCCTGACAACGAGGTTGCGGAAAGGATCTCGGAAACCCCGGCCAAGGGCATCTACGTGTTCGAAACCCACATCGGCCTGGAGCCGCAAAGCGGCAGCTCCCTGCTCATCCTGCCCAAGGAGGGCGGGAACGAAGTGAAGCTCAAGCGTTAAGCAAGGGGGTGTCCGCCATGAAGCCAGGACAGATCATCACATGTGTAGCCCTGCTGCTCTGCCTCATGCTCAGCCGGGCGTCAGGCGTGCTCATGAACACAGGCCTGCTGATAAAGCCGGTAAGACTTCTCCTGCAGCCCATGGTCTCCGGGTCTGTGCCTCTTCCCGCTGGCGGTTTCATGCACGCGAGGGTTGCCTCGGGGGAGGGGCGTTTGTTGGTATACGACAACGCCATGCTGTCCGGCAAGGTCATCGGGGAGCTTGCGGACGGCGAGATCACGACGGTGGAGCTCTACACCCAGGATGTCGGCAAGGTGATCGGTTCAAGCGCCGAACTGTTCGGCGGCTTTGTCCGTCTTTCACTGCTTGAGGAAATACCGGATGAAAACAGCTTTCCCGAAGGAGAGCCCTATCAGGCTGTCATCAAGGCCGACTCCATCACCGGCGGCCCTGTGGATGTGTGGCTGGATTTCAGTCTGACAGGCGAAACAGTGGGCACAGCCATGCCGGGTGAAGCGGTAATTGCCCAGGACTATGACTGCGGCTACAGCGCTGAGATCATCCTCCCCTCCGGCCTGTCCGGCTTTGTGGCGCTTGAGCACCTCAGCTATACGGGGCCCTGCACGGATGACTGACGCGAACGAATATCATTCTGACGATCGTTAGGAGGAACCATGAACAGGAAAACAACAAGGCTCTTCTCACTGCTGCTTGCTGCGCTGTTCATTCTTCCCTGGAGCGCCCTGGCGTCGAATCTCCAGAATTTCCTGAATGTCCAGGCCAATTTGCTCTGGAAGGTCAACATCACCCATGACCTGAACGGCGGCAAGTGGCCGTCAGGCAAATCCATTGCTCCGCGGACCATCTCAGCGATCATTGGAGAATCCATGCCCCATTCCGCGCTGGAAGAAGAGCGGCGCATCTCCCCCGTCAGGGTGGGCTTTCATTTCCAGGGCTGGAGCGTGCGGTTCCGCTTGTTCTTGACTCTGACTGCCCCGGCGTCCAGTCTTGCGCATGACAACGCAAGCTGATACGCCTGACTGAAGATGTATCGCTGCCATCCCGGCGGACGCCAGACCATGAGGAAGGAGACATTCCATGAAACATGTATTCAAACGCCTGCTTGTTCTGCTGCTGTTTGTTGCCTTGCTGCCGATTTCTGTTTTCTCGGATGATGAAATTACGATTCAGCCTTTCGATGGCTTTGAGGGCAGCTGGGTGCAGACCAACGCCTCGGGCGATCCCTGGGAGCTGGAGCTGCGCGCGGACGGCACCGGCAGCATGAAAAACGCCAACCAAAACATACCGATCACCTGGAAGGGTGAGATCATGGCGGATGACATTGTAATGGTCGAAGTACAGGATTTGGACGGCAACTACTTTGAAGTCTACTGGTACAAGGACGGCGTGCTTGAAAGCGAGGATGGGCGCAACTTTGAGCGGCCCGCGCCCGACTTTCTGATCGAGGAGGATTACGATCCCGCGATACCGGCAGAGATTTCCGACTTTGAGGGCGTGTGGGAGCTGACGGGCGGCGTCGTAGGCATCAAGGAGCCGCCGATGACCCTTGTCATCACCGCTGATGACGTCAACTCGATGACCGGGGGACAGATGCCCCCGCCCATTTACATCGGCATCAGAAACGGGAAGCTGATGGGCAAGGTGGGTACCATCTACATGGTGGACCCGGCATTGACCTGCACCTATACCGGGAAGGCCATCTTTGCGACCCGCAGGAATGTTCCCTATCCGGCGGGCTACTATTTGGTAAGCCCCGACGTGATTCACCTCAAAGGCCACAACCCGGTTCCCGAAGTGCTGGACTACTGCATCTTCACATTTATCAGGACCAATCTCAAAATGATCCCCGCAGGCACCAAGTCGTGGGACTTCCTCCCTCCGGAGCCTTAATACTGATTCCCATCTTTATTGCATCGTCGCGCCGGGTCTTTTGTCGCCCTGCTGTGTCAGTCAACCTCAACGTAGCTCAGGCTACGCCTTCGGTTTCCTTCCTTGCAGGCCAACAAAATCCCACGCTGCTTTGGATGCAAACAAGCTTTGCATCAGACAATATGTAATACCCCCTGGATTTGTAGAAACGAGGATTCACCTGTAAGATGAGTATGAAACTACTATCCACAGGAGTTACCACATACAAATAATAGGAGGCATTACATGGAACATT
>Ga0116183_1004783_pt1 | contig 13130 bp, 9 predicted proteins | sample AD_UKC078_MetaG_FD_89753 | JGI IMG/M metagenome (GOLD analysis project Ga0116183, IMG submission 89753) | Active sludge microbial communities of municipal wastewater-treating anaerobic digesters from USA - AD_UKC078_MetaG | ecosystem: Engineered > Bioreactor > Anaerobic > Digestate | place: USA... | reverse complement strand
GCCCCGATACCGGCCAAAGCCCCGCCTCCGGCCGCGGCACCCGCGCCGGCCGCTCCAGCTGTTCCGGCACCCGCGCCGGCCGCTCCAGCCGTTCCGGCACCCGCGCCTTGAGCCTGGGCAAAGACGCTCACGGGCAGCATCGCCATAAAAAAGATCATCCCGACAATCAGTGTGTACTTGCCAATCGTTTTCATACTCTTCCTCTCTTTCCTCCTTATCTCATTGATATTATTAATATATAACTCTACATCTTTTTTTGTTCTCTTATATTATTTTAATTACTATTATGTCAAGGACTTTTTTCCTTTACCAGAGTTTGATAATCGTTGCCGCCGTGACGGCGGTGTTCATGAGAACCTGAGTGATGTCCTTGATCTCCCTAAGCCAGGCGATCTGGGCGATCCGCTCCGGAACGACGATGACATCCCCCGGTTCGATCTGTTTGATTTCCTTGCCATAGGCCGTCATCTCCCAGCGATCCCGCTTGTCGTTCCAGGTAGCGAAGCCCGAGGAGAGCTTCCGGGCGCTCCCGTCTACCTTGATGACAAATACATTGGCCTCGTCGGCATACCGGGCATAACCCCCGGCCAGGGCGACGTAGTCCTTGTAATCCAGGCTGTCGTTATAGATGTGGGACCCTTCCGACATCACCGCCCCGACCACGTTGACCACGCTCGTCTTCTGGGGAAGGAAGAGGTTGTCGCCGCTCTCGAGTTCGATGTCGAAAGCACCGCCCTTGAGCATCCGGACGTGGCTCAGGGCGATGGTCATCCTTCCCGTGGCCTGGAGGGATTTCATGTACTCGATGAGTTTCAGCTTCAGCTCCGCTTCCTGCTTCTTGGCCGCCATCTCCTCGGCGCTGATGGACGTCGCCACCCGGGCGGAGCTCTCCGAAAGCAGTTCCCGCTCCATGCGGCGGGCCATTTCGTCAAGGCTCTTCTGCTGCAACTCCCGGACGGTCTCCCGTTTGAAGACGGCCCCCCGGAGATAGGCGTTGTCCGTATAACCCCCGGCCCGCTCGATCACCGACGAAAGCTTTTCCCCTTTGTGGAAGGAGTATTTCCCGGGGAACTTGAATTCCCCCGACAGTTTTACGTATTGCAGGGAGCCCCAGTTGGGGATGCGCTTGACCAGAAGCCGGTCGTTGGGCATCAAAACCACGTTCTGCTGGGGATCTCCCGCCAGGGCACGGCCCAGATTGATCACCCGCCGCCCCGTCGCGGATGATTTTCCCGCCACCACGACGATGGATGAGATCTCCGCCTCTCCCAGATAGGCCGATTCCAGAAGGTTGCCACCCTTGAAAACGAGGTCGCGGACGGTCATCCCCTCGGTATATTGATACGTTCCGGGCCGGGCGACATCCCCGTCGATCAACACATTCTTCTTGTAAACCTGCTCCCAGATGGAATGGACGACGATCTGATCCTCGTTCTGGAGCGGAAGATTATGCTGGGGGTCGCCGGCCATCGCCTTGCCCAGATCGAAGAAAAGGGTCTGGTACTGCCGTTTATTGTTCGTCCGGATGATCTCCGCCCGGTCCAGATAGGAGTTGCTGGTCAGTCCTCCGGAGATGAGGATCACGTCCTTGACGCGCATATTTTCCACAAAGGGGATGTTGCAACTGAGCTTGGTCCGATTCTCGATCTCCAACAAGCGGTTGGCCAGATCAGCCTGATTGGTGCGGATAAGGTCCGCCCGGAGAACACGCATGTTTTCCGTGGGGACCCGGCCGAAGTTTTTGATCTCGTCATGGATGCTCCTCACCGTTGCCGCCTGATCGTACATATTCATGCGCTTGAGGATGTTCTCGATCAGGACCAGTTCCGCGGTGACATCAGCCAGGGCGCCACCTTTTTTCACCTTCCGTTCGATTTCCAGAAGCTGGTTAGCGAGATCGGGGCGGCCCACCTTGACCAACTGGGTACGCAAATTGCGGAAATCTTCCGGAGGGATTTTCAGGTTGTCGGCCACCTCGCTCTCGATAGTCCAAACCTGCTTCGCCAGGTCAGTCAATCCCTGTTTCTTCAGATCCTCTTCGATTGCCTTCAGGCTCTGGGAAAGCCGGTATTGGCTGTAGCGAGGTTTTTCCGCCCGGCTCTGGGAAAGCAAGTACTGACTGTAGCGGGATTCTTCCGATCCCGCTCCCGCCGCCGCGGTGCCGCCGGCAGCCGTTCGGGTATCGACAGTCATCCCAGTCCTCATTCCACCCCCGGGCTCGCTTGTCATCGCCCTCATTCCAGCCAGGGACTCTCTTGTCATCTCACCGGTTGTTTCTGCTTCCTTATCTGTCGCGCAGTCACCCCGAATCTCCCCTTCGATCCGGACAAAGGGGCTGTCCTTGAAGAGGCCCTGATGGAAGACATAGATGCTGTCCCGGGGCTTCAGCTCCACATTCGCCCGTTCATCCTTTTTCAGCAGCAGGTTCTCCAGATTCAAGGGCACCAGGACGGTTTTCATGTCCGGCGGCTCCAGACGCTTGATGAGGGCGTATTCGAGGTAGGTTTCACTCAGCAGGTCATCGCTGTTCTTGAGCAGATCGCCCACGCGCATCCCCGGTTTCATCTCGTATTTCCCCGGACGCTTGACGTTGCCGTTGAGATAGACGACGTTCACGTTGATATCCATGATCGGAAAGATCTTCACCAGGTCGGCGTCGTGGAGAGCGATCTCCGCAGCCTTGGCCATCTTCTTGTCGTCGATGTCCATAACGATGTGGCGCTGGTTCCTGACGATCCGTTCGATCTGGATCTGCTGGGTGTAGGCGGAGGGGGTGATGCCGCCGGCCAGTTCCAGGAGATATTCCAAATCGTAGCGGTGCTTCAACTCGTAAAGGGCGGGGCGGCGGACGTTGCCGGCGATGCCGGCTACCGGCCCGGTGATGGGGACGAAGATCACATCGCCGGCCAAAAGGGCTACGTCATGGCTCTTGTCGCCTTTGAGGAGGAGATCGTAAAGGTCGAAGGTCGTCACGAGGCGGCCTTTACGTTTCAACTGGACGTTGCGCATGGAACCTATTTCCGTGGGCCCCCCCGCCGTGAGCAGGGCGTCGGTGATCGTGGAGAAGGAACCGACGGTGTAGGAACCGGGACGCTTGACGTCGCCGATCACGAAGATGGGGATCATCTTGGGCGATCCCATAGAGATGTCGATATTGGCCCCCACAATCTGTTCCGCCTGTTTGATGACCAGTTTGGACATCTGCTCGAAGGTCAGGCCGGACACATGGAGAGGTCCGATCTGAGGGATGGTGATCTTGCCGTCCCGGTCCACTATGAGGTCGTACTGGGCGTTGACGCGACCCCAGAGGAGAAGCTTGATCTCATCGCCGGGGCCGATGACATAACTCATCGGCACGGGCACGTCCTTGCGGTCAACGGTAACGCTCACCTCCGCCTCGCTGAAAAAATCGGCGCCGAAGCGCTTCAGGTCCGTGGATACATCCTGATACTTTCCGATATTCCGAGCGCGGTCGAATATTGTTTTTTCCTTGTATTCCTCAACGGTTATCTTTTGGCGTTCCTTCTGTTCCGTGAGCTGCCGGACCCGTGCGGCTTCATCGGGTGTCGTTCCCGTTACCGCCGGCCGCTCCTTGATGGCCTGAAGGGCCTCCGGGGTCAACCGGCCGCCGCTCCGCTGGATCTCCGCCTCGCAAACAGCCCGCTGGCTTGCCGGAAGGTTCTTGCAGACATCGGCGGTGACTGTAGTGGGCATCTGCTGTCCCATCATCCCCGGCAGGGGCTGCGCGGTAATATTCGGGGTCTGGGCGACAGCGGGCAGAGCGCCGATTATGGATGCAATCGCCAGGATAAAAATTCCGATGCCGAAGAAACGTCTAATATTCAAATCAGCAACCTCCGCTTCCAGCCGGCAAGGCGATTGATCAGCGGCCAGCGACCGGCGTCTATGTGTATGTTTTGCTTTTCCAGAAACTCAAGGAAAAACGCCATGAAGATCCCGATGAAGAGCGCCACGACAAAGGACAACATGACCATCTGGGCCCGCTTCGGCTTGAACTTCTGGTCCGGGACCCTGGGAGGATCCAGGATCTTGAAGGCGAAATTCTCTTTCACCTCCGCCATCATGGAGGTCTCCACCTGCTGGGCGATGAGGTTGTAGATCTTTTGCTTGATGAAGGGGTCTGTCGTCGCGCTTAACTGACCCTCCAGATATTTCTGGTTGGTGAGGGCCACCCGCCGGGCCTCGGCGCTCATGTGGTCCGTGAGCGTAGTCAGGAAATTCTCCACGACCCTCGCCGCCAGTTCGGGATCAGGGAATTGACCGGTAATGGTAATGGAGCCCTGTTTCACGTCGTGCTTCACCGTCACCATCTCATCCAGGGCCCGAATGCCGTCCCAGACGTCGGGAATTCCCGGCTTCTTTTTGGCGATGCTGGGCGGGGGAGGCGGCCGCACCAAGGCAAGAAGGCTGGAGACCCAGGAAATGGGATTCAGGTTTATACGGAATCCGCCCCCTTCCGCCTTCCAGCGCTTCTTCTCCGCATCCCATTCTTCTTCGAAAAGCACCGGCAGCAGTTTGTGCTGCTCGATAACCTTCTCCCGCAACACATTGGATTTCAGAAGGCTGACGATCTCCTGGGTCGATGTGGAGCCCGGCGTCGCAATCCCGGCCAACCCGCCAAACTGGGCGGCCAGCAGCGCCGCCGCTCCGCCACCCGCGCCCACCTCCTTGCCGGCAACCGGCATGATCACCGCCTCGGACTGATAAATGTTGGTCATGAGCAGGGAGACCACCACCGTCAGGAAGACCATCGCCGCCGCGATATAACCGATAAGCCGCCGCCGTTTCCAGATCACCCGCCCCAGATCCAGCAGGTTGATCTCATCTTCATCATATGGGGTCAGGTCTTTAAAATTAGCATTTTCTGTTTGGCACGGCGGTGGGCCGGGCTGACTCGGTTGCTGGTCCCTTCGATAACCGGCGCCGGCATCTTCCGGCGTCCGTGCGGGCGGATCTCCCATGCTGCTGATTCCCTCTCTTTTTGGTCATCCCGGCACGAAGCAGGCAGCGCGTTTCTGATTTCTGCCGCTACGCAAAGGACTCATATTATCTATATAGACAGATTGATGGTGGAGCTATAATCAAGATCGGTCCTAGTGTCAAGGCATAATCAGGAAAAAAAGAGCCTTCCCTCTTTTTTTCATTTTTTTTTAGCTTTTACGGCTGGTTTTGATCAGGAAGCCGCTGATCTGCTGTTTGACCTTCTCACTTTTGCATTTGGGGCAGGTCACCTTCGCCTTGCCATGCTCCGACATCTTCTGGATCAAGGTAAAAGACTTTTTGCATGCCTCGCAGCGATACTCATACGTTGCCATCGTCATTTCCTCCTTTTTTTCTTAGTCTTTTTTTAATCGAAGAGACCCGTGGCGGCGAATTCGGCAATCTGCGCCTCCGTATAACCCAGGGCCTTGAGGACCTCCCGGTTGTGAGTCCCCGTCTTGACACCCGCAAAGGCGTAGGAGGCCGGAGTTCTGGAGAACTTCACCGGATTGGCCAGTTGGCGCACCGTGGCGCGTGGCGCGGCGATTCCCCCAGTGGCGGCCCCGGGGTCTCCCGCGGCTTTCCCGGATGCACCCCCACCCCCCGCCGCCCCGGCGGTGCCGCGGGCGCCGCTTTCCTTTATCGTCGAAGCTTTGCCTGCACCCTGAACACCCGCCGCAAAGGCGCCATCACCCGCTCCCAGTGCGCCACCGCCACCCCCCGCGTCTCCCCTACCCACGTCCGAGCCGTCGGGCGCCGCCAGCGGCACGTCCACCACCATCTCCCGCCCCCGGGCCAGCTCGCCCTCCAGGGCCTCCGCCAGGGACAGGACGGGCTCCACGCAGGCGTCCACCTCCTTGAAAATCGCCTCCCATTCCGCCCGGGTCTTCGTCCGGACGATCGCCCGGATCTCCTCCCGGACCCGCTCGAAATCCCCAGCTTTGGGCTGTACGCCGCCGGGGATGAGATCGGGACGGCCGATCACCTCGCAGAGGGTCCGGAAGAACTGCGGCTCCAGGCTGCCGATGCTCAGATAGCCGCCATCTTTCGTCGCGTAGAAATCGTAGAGCGACCCCCCGTTGAGCCAGTTTTCCTCCCGTCCCGGCGCCTCGCCCCCGGCGAGATACGCGGCCCCCGCCATGGCGTTGAGGGCCATCACCCCGTCGGTCATGGAGATGTCGATATACTGCCCCTCCCCGGTCGCGGCGCGGCTCACCACCGCCGCCAGGATCCCGATAACGGCATTGTTGGAACCCGAGGCGATGTCGGCAATCTGGATTCCCATGAGGGTCGGCCCGGTCGCCTTCCGCCCCGAGTAGCCCATCGCCCCCGACAGGGCCATATAGTTCATGTCGTGCCCCGCCCGGTCCCGCAGGGGACCCATCTGGCCGTATCCGGAGATGGAGCAGTAGATCACCCGGGGATTGACCTTTTTCAGGCGCTCGTAATCCAGTCCCAGCTTGGTCATGATCCCCGGCCGGAACTGTTCGATGACGATGTCATAGTCCGCCAGCAGCCGATGGACGATCTCGATCCCCCGGGGGTCCTTTGAGGTTCAGGGCCAGGGAACGCTTTCCCCGCCCCAGATAGGCGCTCACGGCGCCCACCCCCGTCGCGGGGAGCCGGGGTGGCAGGAATTCCACCAGATCGGGCCGGGATCCCGAAGTGACGCGCAGGACGTCCGCCCCCATGTCGGCCAAGCACATCGTAGCGAACGGTCCCGGCAACAACGTAGTAAAATCCAGCACCTTAAGCGATTCAAGCGCTCCGGACATAGCCCCCCTCCCTTTTACCATGATGGCCGAAATTATCATAAACGGGCCTCGTTTTCCAGCAGGATTCCGCCGGCGCCGGCCCCAACGCCTGAATCATTTTCAACATGGCCGTTTCACTGGTTGACACGCCGTCGAAAATATGAAATCTTCTCCCACCGGTCCCAAGCAACATAACACTATAAAATCAAGAAGGTATAGTAAAATGATCGAAGAGAGATGCATCAACGCCATTCGCTTTCTGGCCGCCGACGCCGCCGAAAAGGCTAAATCCGGGCATCCGGGGATGCCCATGGGGGCGGCCGCCCTAGCCTACACCCTCTGGATGCGCCACCTCAAGCATAATCCCGCCGATCCCGCCTGGCCGGACCGGGACCGGGTCATCCTGTCCGCCGGACATGCCTCCATGTTGCTTTACAGCCTCCTGTACCTCACGGGTTACGATCTGACCATCGAGGACCTTCGGAGCTTCCGGCAATGGGAAAGCAAGACGCCGGGGCATCCGGAACTTGGCCGTCCTCCGGGAGCGGAGATGACCACGGGCCCCCTGGGCCAGGGGGTCGTCCACGCCGTGGGCATGGCGCTGGCGGAGGCCCATCTGGCGGCAACATACAACCGTCCCGGACACGAGATCGTTGATCACTTCACCTATGTCCTGGCCAGCGACGGCGACATCATGGAAGGCGTCACCGCCGAGGCCTGCGCCCTGGCCGGCCATCTCGGCCTGGGAAAACTCGTCGTCCTGTATGACGACAACGGCGTCTCCCTCGCCGGGGCGACGGCCCTCACCTTCACCGAGGATGTGGGCGGACGTTTCGCCGCGATGGGCTGGCAGGTCCTGGAGGTGGCGGACGGAAACGACGTCGCGGCTCTCGACGCGGCCCTGGCCGCCGCCAAGGAGGAACGGTGGCGGCCCACCCTCATCAAGGTGCGGACTTGCATCGGCTACGGCGCCCCGACGAAGGAAGGCACCGCCGCCTGTCACGGCTCGCCCCTGGGGAAGGAGGAACTCGCCGCCGCCAAGGTGCGCCTGGACTGGCCGGAGGAGCCGGCTTTTTACGTCCCCGAGGAAGTCTTGGCCCACTGCCGCCGTCCGTCCCTGGAAAGAGGCGCAGCCCGGCAAAAAGCCTGGGAGGAAGCCTTCCGCGTTTACGCGGCGGCCTTTCCCGAAGCGGCGGCGGAATTCCGGCGGGTCATGGCGGGAGAACTCCCCGCGGGATGGGAAGAGGCCATCCCGGATTTCTCTCCGGCAGCGAGGGCGGAAGTAGGCGTCAGAGCCGCTGAAGCAAGAACCGGAGTCGGGATCAAAAGCGGGACGGCAGCGCGGGTGGAAGCCGGGGACGCCGCCGGGGCCAGCGGGGCGAATTCATCAACGGTCGCGCCCGCGGCATCAACGACGTCGCCCTCAGTATCCCAGGGGCCCCAGGCACACTCGGCCCCGGCGGCGCCCCCAGCGGTGGCGGTACCGGACATCTCCACCCGTAAGGTCTCGGAAACGGTGATGCAGGCCCTGGCCGCCCGCCTCCCCGAACTCATGGGGGGGTCGGCGGATCTGAATCCTTCCTGTCTGACGTGGCTCAAAGGAAAAGGGGATTTTCAGCGGCCCGTCGTCTCTGCCGGCGCCCATTCATCTCCACCCGGCACACGGACCAGTATCGATTCCGGCTCGGCATCTGCATCCGTCTCCGGCAGCGGCACCCCATTTATTCCACCCTCCGGCGCCGTCGGCGGTGGCTGGGACTACCGGGGCCGCAACATCCACTTCGGGGTCCGGGAGCACGCCATGGGCGCCATCGCCGGCGGCATGGCCATCCACGGCGGCCTGATCCCCTATACGGCCACCTTTTTCACCTTCGCGGACTACATGCGGCCGCCCATGCGCCTGGCCGCCCTCATGGGTCTCCGGGTGATCTACGTCTTCACCCACGACAGCATCGCCGTCGGCGAAGATGGCCCCACCCACCAGCCCGTCGAGCAGCTCATGAACCTCCGCGCCGTTCCCCATCTAAGCGTCATCCGCCCCGCCGACGCCGCCGAGACGGCCCAGGCCTGGCAGGCCGCCATCTCCCGCCGGGAGGGGCCCACCGCCCTGATCTTCACCCGGCAAAATGTCCCGCGGCTCGACCGCCGGGAGCTGGCTCCCGCCTCCGGTCTCCAAAAGGGCGGCTACATCCTCTGGGATTCCTCCCTTGTCAAGCCGGACCTCATCTTCATCGCCACGGGTTCGGAACTCCACCTCACCCTGGCGGCGGCACGGAAACTGGCCGCGGAGGCGATCCGGGTCCGCGTCGTCTCCCTCCCCTCCTGGGACATCTTCGACGCCCAGCCGGCGGAATATCGGGAGCGCGTCCTTCCTCCGTCCGTCAAGGCCCGCATCGCCGTGGAAGCCGGGGTGAAGATAGGCTGGGAGCATTACACGGGCCTCGACGGCGCCGTCATCGGCATGGAGAGCTTCGGCGCCAGCGCCCCCGCCGCCGTCCTTTACGAGCAGTTCGGCTTCACGGTGGATCGCATCGCCGACAGCGCCCGCTACCTCCTCAAAAAATGATGACCCATTCACCTCCCCAACCCGTCCCCTTCTTAACCCATTCTCCTCCTAACCTCCCCCTTGAAGGGGGAGGAAGGGTACCGGCGGAGCTATCTTCGGCCGATATGGAGGTAGGTGGTGCCGAGGGTGAGGGGGTACTGGACGATGTCACGGAGGCCCGCCGCCGCCATGAGGGACCCAAAGGTGGCGGGGCTGGGGAAATTGACTATAGAATCGGCAAGATAGCGATAGGCCGCGGGATTCGCGGTGAGAAAGCCGGCGATCCGGGGCAGCAGGTGACTGAGGTAGGCGCGGTACAGGGGGCGCACATACGGACTTTCCGGCAGATGCATCTCCAGGATCATCACCTGGCCCCCGGGGACGACGCAGCGGGTCATTTCCTTCAGAGCCGCCAGGCGATCCGCCACGGGGACATTCCTGATCCCGAAGGCGATGGCGGCGACGTCGAAGCGGGCGATCCGCAGAGGTAATTCCCGGACGTCACCCTGGACAAGGCTGATCCTGGCCGCTCGCAGGGTCTTTTCCCGCCCCCGCACCAGCATCTCCCGAACGAAATCCAGTCCCACAACTTCGATGTCGCCGTGGCGCCGCACCGCCGCCAAGGCCAAATCTGCCGTGCCCGTCGCCAGATCGAGGAGCCGACGGGTTTGGAAGAACCGCATCTTCTCCACGGCGAAGCGCCGCCATGCCACATCCCGCCGCAGGCTCAGGACGCGGTTGAGAAGGTCATAACCTTCCGGAATAGTTTCGAATATCTCCTGAACTACCTCGGCATGCCGTTTTCTGGTGATCTCACTGACGGGAGGATAAGCTACTTGTTTCACTTTCGACCCCGGAAAAATGCTAATTTTAAAGACCTGACCCCCATAATCATCCTAAAAGGCGAGGCCGGAGCCCAGTTGGGTGCGGTCTTTCTTCCAGTAAACCTCCTGATTGCGGCCCATGAAGCCGAATAGGTTGTTGACGTGGTCGATGTCCTGGGCAGCGTCCCGGGTCCAGGGGGAGATGGCGAAGTTGTACGTGGACTTGGTGTCTCTCCCGATGAACATCCGCAGCGGCCAGATGATCCCGATTCCCTTGTCGTGGTAGCCCCGGTTGTACGAATCGGTAAAGACGTCGTTCGTATCGGTCATGCTGTACCAGGCGTATAGGATGATCCCGTGGAAAAACTTCGACAGGGTGATGCGCGTCCCCCGATCCCCCGCCAGAAACTGACCCGTCCGCAGATCCAGCGTCATCTCCGCCTCGGGGATGTTCAGGGCCGTGTTGAGGAAAGCCGTGGTGTAGGAACTCTTCCAGTCGTTCTCCTTGAACGAGAAGGCCTTCCCGATCTCCCGCTTCTTCACCACGCTGCCGCTCAGCCCCACCATGAGCCGCCCCCCCCAAAACGGCTTGGCCACCTCCCAGTCCAGTCCGGCGTACTCCGTCTCCAGGTAGCCCACGGCGGCCCGGGCGTAGATCTCATGGGGCAGCTTCACCATCTGATCGACGAGCAGCTTGTCCATGAGCACCTTCTCATAGGTGTAAAAGACGTAATCCGTCCGCACCGGCTGGGCCGACGCCACATTGGAGGTGGAAACGTTGTTCAGGGGATACTGCTCCAAGGCTGCCATGAGGACCGAGCCCTTCCAGGGAAAGACGCGGACATATTCGTTGAAGCCCGCCCGGTATTTGAAGAACCCGGACGGGTCGTTGACGAAGAACCGGAAGGCCGGATTCACCCCCCAGTCCCACCAGTCCCGGTGCTTCTTCTCCACCTCCAGGTTCCGGTAGGCGTCCGTACGATATTTGGAGACGTACAGGAATTCCCCCAGACTCAACTTGTCCCCGAAGAAGGCAACGATGTCCTCCCGGTGGGTGGCAAAGCTCAGCGTGGGAATCCCCATGTCCGTGAAGGTGATCTGCACGTTCTCCATATGGGAGGGGAGCAGATCCCTGAGGATCCGCAGCACCACCCCCAGCCCTTTGGGATCGTAGTAGTACTTGTCGTTCCGCGCCTCGATCCGGATGTCATTCCCGATGAGCTGTATGCCGATGTCGGAGAAGCCCGACTCGCTCAGCGCCCGCGTCAGCCGCTCCACCAGGGGATGGGGCCGCAGCTCCGCCTTCTCCCGATACGGCGCGTCGTAGATGGGCAGGAATGGCCGCCCGAGTTCGAAGTTCATGGAGATGTTCACCCCCAACTGCTGCCCCCGCTGGTAGCTCACATTCGCCTCCAGCCAGTCCCAGGGCCGCCAGCGGAGGCCGAAGTTGAACTGCGACGGGACCGCAGTCTGGAAATACCTGGGCTGGGCCGGATCTGAGGTCTGCTGGTCATAGCGGATGGAGCTGTATTCCGCCATGAGGATCAGCCGGTCCGTCACGGCGAACTGCACCCCCCCGAAGAACAACCCGTCGGAAAGCCAACTCCGGGGGTCCTGAAACAGTTCGACCTTGAAGTTATCCCCGCTCGACGGCAGCGCTTTCCGCCCGTAGCGTCCATTCCCGAAACCGATAGTAAAGTCAAACGGATAGAGCTGCTTGCTCGCCACGATGAACTGGGAGCCGTAAAGGCGCGTACCATGAGGGTCAAACAGACCCAGCGCCAGGGCGGGAAACCATTTCAACTCCGGCAGGAACTGGAACTTGATGTCCGCCACCTTGTCCTTATTCCAACCGTAGGCATCCGATAACGCCCATATTCCTATCGTCTCCGTGAACCGTCCGTCGATCTCCACCCCCTTGAAGGGGCTGATCGCCCCGTAATAGTGGCGATATGGATCAACGAGCGTCACCCCGAATCGGAACTGCCCCTCCTTCAGGACCCGGGCCGTCGGGGTCTCCATGATCCCCGTCCCGCCCCAGTTCGCCGGCGTCACAAACGGCTCATCCCCGGCCCAAACCGAAGCTGGCAACAGTATAAACAGCACAAAAAAAAGGGTCAGAAATAAATTGGGGGTCAGGTCTTTTGTTTTAGCGTTGCGAAGCAATGCTGAAATGAAAGCCCTGACCCCCGAAAGAGTCAAAAACGTCACTTCGTTATCTGCCTTTATTCACCGCTCTATAAGCCGCGACAAACCTCTCCACCAGCACCATCGCATCGTTCCTGACGATATGCAGATTGCCGATATTGGCAATCCCCGTCATATTCATGCTCCAGGTAGTAGCCATTGTCCGGACTTTCGGGTTGGCCTCCAGATAGACCACCTGCCGCACCTCCACCTTGATGTCGTAAGCATACCAGTACTTCTCCGTCTCATGGGTATTGATGCTCACATACAGAAACGGATTGCCGGGAGTCCGTCGCCACTCTTCCCCCGCCACCACTTTGATTCCCGCCGCCGCCAGGCGCCGCTCCGTCTCCATCTGTATCGCCTCCCGGTCGATCCCCGCCTTCCGAGCGTATTTCTGGACATTCGCCTGGGTGTTCTCCACAAATACGGACAACCCCTGCAACCCCGCCAAGGTACCCCGGCTGATCTCTGAATCCTCGGCATAGAGTTGCCACGCACCCATAACAAAAAAGACCAATACCAACACAGCAATATTTTTTCTTCTCATCTCCACCTCAATAAGTATTCACCAAAATTATCTACAAAAGCAGTTACTTGAAAACCTTATGCGGCTTAATTGTTATAGTATTTTACATATTTTTTGAGCAGTAATTTCATTTTATCATCGCTATCGGGAGCAGGATCTTTAACCCCTTCAGAAAATTCCTGAAGAATGGAGAAAAGGTCCGACATCGTGTAAGAACCGCTATTGCGGGCGACAAAGATCTTTTCATGACAACTCGCGTCCGTGCCTTCCTCCGCCGTCAGGATCTCCTC